>Ga0209839_10000044_pt1 | contig 47766 bp, 43 predicted proteins | sample OrgsoiDNA2013050_FD_185800 | JGI IMG/M metagenome (GOLD analysis project Ga0209839, IMG submission 185800) | Permafrost soil microbial communities from the Arctic, to analyse light accelerated degradation of dissolved organic matter (DOM) -... | ecosystem: Environmental > Terrestrial > Soil >... | reverse complement strand
TCTAGGGGGGAAACTGGGTTGGAACGTCCAACATCGTCGAAGTGACCGGGTAGGCGCCGGCCCCGGAGGAAGCTAGATGAGCTGCGAGCATCTGATCTGTGCCCAGTGCGCCGGGCCAGTCGCGGAGGGCAGGTGCCCGGTCTGCCGCCACGCCCGCCAGCACGTACATCAGTCCGGCCACGGGCCGAGCCTGCCGCTGCTGCTGGCGGCCGTGCTGGTGCTGCTGCTGCTAGGCATGGCCGCGATGCACCTGGCGCACTAGAGCCCCTGCTGGCCCTGCTGGCCTACAAACCCTGCTGGCGCAGCCACCGGATCTCGGCCTCGATGAAACCGTCGATCTCGCCGTCCATGACCGCGGCAGTGTTGCCGGTCTCGAAGCCAGTCCGCAGATCCTTGATGTTCTGGTAGGGGTGCAGCACGTAGTTGCGGATCTGGGTGCCCCAGCTCCGTCCCCCGTCGCCGCGTAGCTCGTTCAGCTTGGCCGCCTGCTCCTCGCGCTTGCGCTCGAGCAGCTTGGCCTGCAGCACCGCCATCGCGCTGGCCCGGTTCTGGATCTGGCTGCGCTCGTTCTGGCAGGACACGACTATCCCGGTCGGCAGGTGGGTGATCCGGACCGCGGAGTCGGTGGTGTTGACGCCCTGGCCGCCCGGCCCGCTCGACCTGAACACGTCGACCCGCATCTCGTCCTCGGGAATCTCGATGTGATCGGCCTGCTGGACGACAGGCAGGATGTCGACCCCGGCGAACGAGGTCTGCCGCCTGCCCTGGTTGTCGTACTTGGAGATGCGCACCATCCGGTGCGTCCCGTGCTCGCCGCGCAGCGTTCCGTAGGAATAGGGCGCCTTGATCGCGAACGTGGTCGACTTGATCCCGGCTTCCTCGGCGTAGGAGGTGTCGTAGACCTCCGACGGGTAGCCGTGCCGCTCGGCCCAGCGCAGGTAGATCCGGCGCAGGCCCTCGGCCCAGTCCGCCGCGTCGGCGCCGCCCGCCTGCGCGGTGATGGAGATCAGCGCCTCTCGGGAGTCGTACTCCCCCGAGAGCAGGGTCCGGATTTCCAGCTGATCGACCTCGCTGCGTGCCCCGGCCAGCTCACGCAGGGCCTCCGCGCGGGTCGGCTCGTCGTGCTCGCTCTCGGCTAGCTCCAGCATGATCGAAACGTCGTCCAGCCGACGGCGCAGCCTTTCCAGCCGAGTCAGCTCGCCATCCAGGTAGGACAGCCGCCTGGTGACGGCCTGCGCCTGCTCCTGGTCCGACCAGAGTTCGGGGTCAGCCGACCGCTCACGCAGTCCGTCAGCTTCCTTGCGCATGGCGTCCGGGTTGAGGACGGCTTCCACGCTGGCGAGCTTCGACACTAGTTCCGAGATCTCGCCCGCAGCGTCGTAAGCCATGTCAGAAGCCTACGCGAGGCTGGCTACCTGCCAGTATCGGGATGCTCAATATGGTGAGCCGTGCAGCTGATTTGTGCAGTCGTTGCTTGCAGGCGGCTCGTGCAGATGACCTGTGCATGCTCACGCGAATCTCCAGTTCAGGCGGGCCCTCGGGCAGTTCAGGCGGGCAGTTCAGGCGGGCGGTTCAGGCGGGCAGGCCGCTGGTGGCGGCCAACGTTCGGATCGCACGGACCGCTACTGACAGCGTCGCGACGTTGAACGAGTTGCTCTCCCAGATCTCGGTCAGCGTCTGGGCCGCCCGGCGCACCGCGGAGTCGTTGCGCTGCTCCCAGGCGGCCAGCCGCTGGGCGGGCGTGCCCGACTCGGTGACGGTCAGCACGTCCCGCGCCAGCGCGGCATGTGCGGCGAACAGGTCGTCACGGATCGCGCCGCGAGCCATCGTAGTCCACCGGTCATCACGCGGCAGTGCGGTGATCATGTCCCGCAGCCGGGCGATCTGCAGCCGGTCCGCCAGGTTGAAGTAGACCGCCGCCGTCTCCTCCGCCGCCAGGCCCGTGCCGCGGGCGATGTCTACGATGTCGAACGCGGAGTAGGCGGGCACCATCGCGGCGAGCCGGCCGGCCAGTCGCGCCGGCACCCCGCGGGCGGCGTACAGCTCCCGGCGGTCGGCGAATCCGGCCAGGTCCCGGCCCGCCAGCAGGCCGGGCAGCCGCGCTCCGACCGCCAGCACGCCGTCGGCGAAGAAGTCGATGGTCTCGGAGATGTCGAAGGGCTGCCGACGGGAGTGCAGCAGCCACCTGGCCGCGCGCTCGGATAGCTTGCGGCCCTCCAGCAGCGCCGCAATCTGGACCGAGGTCTCCACCTTGCCGTCCAGCGCCTCGAGTTCCGCCCAAAACCCGGCGAGGTCGAAGACCTTCCTGGCGACCAGCCAGGCGGCCGTTATCTCGGGTACTGACGCTCCGGTCTCCTCATTGAGCCGGAACGAGAAGGTGCTTCCCGACCTGTCCACCATGTCGTTGACCACGACCGTGGTGATGATCTCCCGGTGCAGCCGGTGGTCACTCATCCGGTCGGCATAGCGCTCCCGCAGCGGGGTCGGGAAGTACTCGATCAGTACCTGCCGCAGGTAGGGGTCATCGGGCAGCCCGCTCGCCAGGACGTCCTGGGTCGCCGCGATCTTGGTGTGTGCGAGCAGGACGGCGAATTCCGGGATGGTGAGCCCGGTGCCCGCCGACCGGCGCTCGGCGATCTCCGTGGCGCCGGGCAGCACCTCGAGGCGGCGCCGGATCCTGCGGTCACGCTCCAGCTTGCGGATATAGCGGGCGTGCACGTGCAACATCGGGGCATTCTGGGCGCGCGATGCGGCCAGCGCCCTGTTCTGCTGGTAGTTGTGCTGCAGTACCAGTGCCCCGACCTCGTCGGTCATCTCGGGCAGCAGCGCGTTGCGGTCGGCCTGGGTCAGCGCGCCGCCGCGGACCTCCCGGTCGAGCAGGATCTTGATGTTGACCTCGTGGTCGGAGGTATCCACGCCGGCGGAATTGTCGATGAAGTCGGTATTCACCAGGCCGCCGGCCAGCGCGTACTCGATCCGCGCCTCCTGGGTCAGGCCGAGGTTGCCGCCCTCGCCGATCACTTTGGCGCGCAGTTGCCCGGCATCGATCCGGACCGCGTCACTGGACCGGTCCCCCACGTCGATGTTGGACTGCGCCGCAGCCTTGACGTACGTGCCGATGCCGCCGTTCCAGAGGAGATCGACCGGCGCCGCGAGAATGGCCGAGATCAGCTGGTCGGGCGAGAGCGCGGCGACCCCCTCCGCCAGCCCGAGCACGGCCCGGACCTGCGGCGGGACGTGAACCGACTTGGCCGACCGCGGCCAGATCCCACCGCCGGCGGAGATCAGGCCCCGATCGTAGTCGGCCCACGATGACCGCGGCAGGGCGAACAGCCGCTGCCGCTCGGCGAAGCCCGCGGCGGGGTCCGGGTCAGGGTCGATGAAGATGTGGCGGTGGTCGAAGGCCGCTACCAGCCTGATGTGACGGGACAGCAGCATGCCGTTGCCGAACACGTCACCCGACATGTCGCCGACGCCGACCACGGAGAAATCGTCGGTGGAAACATCGATGCCCAGGGTCTGGAAGTGGAATTTCACCGACTCCCAGGCGCCGCGGGCCGTGATGCCCATCTTCTTGTGGTCGTACCCCTCCGAGCCGCCGGAGGCGAACGCGTCACCGAGCCAGAACCCGCGGCGGGCCGCGATCTCGTTGGCGGTGTCGGAGAAGGTGGCCGTGCCCTTGTCAGCCGCCACGACGAGGTAGGGGTCATCGCCGTCGTGCCGCACGACCTGGGCCGGCGGGACGACCCGGCCGGCCTCCAGGTTGTCGGTTACGTCCAGCATCGCGCTGATGAACATGCGGTAGCAGGCCAGGACCTCGCCCTGGTATGCCTCCCGGTCGGCCGGGTCGGGCAGCTGCTTGCAGACGAAGCCGCCCTTGGCGCCCGAGGGCACGATGACCGAGTTCTTGACCTCCTGCGCCTTGGCCAGGCCCAGGACCTCGGTACGGAAGTCCTCGCGCCGGTCCGACCAGCGAAGGCCGCCCCTGGCGACATCAGCAAACCGGAGATGGACGCCCTCGAACCGTGGCGAGTACACGAACAGCTCGAACTTGGGCCGGGGGGCGGGCAGGTCAGGCACCTGCGCCGCGTCCAGCTTGACGACCAGGTACGGGACGGCACTGGCGCGCGGGGGCGAGCCGCCCTGGCCGCCCGAGATGCTGGCGGACCGGCCAAAGGCGCCGGCGAAGTAGTTGGTTCGCAGGGTGGCCATGATGAGGCGCCAGTACGTCCGCAGGATCCGGTCCTCGTCCAGGCTGGCCACGTCGTCGAGCTCGCCCCGGATCTCCTCGCCGATGGCTTCGCTGCGCTCCATCCCGCCGGCCTGGCGCGCCGGGTCGAACCGGGACTCGAACAGGCGGACCAGCAACCTGGTGACCGTCGGGTTGGTGCGGAGCACGCGCTGGATGTAGTCCTGGCTGAAGGCCGTTCCGGCCTGGCGCAGGTACTTGGCGTAGGCGCGCAGCACCGCGACCAGCGGCCAGCTCAGCTGAGCGTCGAGCACGAGGGCGTTAAAACCATCGTCCTCGATGATGCCGTGCCACAGCGCGGCCAGCGCCCCCTCGACGTTATCCCGGACCGGCTCCACCGGCATGTCGAGGCCGGCCCGAGAGGAGTCGGCGGGGCTGCGGCGCAGCCCGAAGTCATAGATCCAGAAGGGCTCCGTCGCGGGGAATTCATACGGGTGCTCGTCGACGACGTCCACCCCCATGTGCTGCAGCCGCGGCAGCACGTCGGTCAGCGTGATCGGGCTGCCGGTCCGGTAGATGGTCAGCCGCCAGACTCGGTCGGTCCGGGCGTGCGCCGGGCCAGTGCTGACGGCCGCCGAGTCCGCGGTGCTCCTGGCCGCCGGACCGGTGCTGACGGCCGCCGAGTCCGCGGTGCCGTCCTCGATGGGAACGCCGCCGACATAGTCCTGCGACTCCCACAGCTCGAACGCGACGTCCTCCCCCGACGCCCGCAACTGGAGGATCTTGGCGAGATCGGAGACCGCCGCCGAGGCCGGGACGTCGCTCTTGTAGGTCTGCGGGATCGTGTCCCCGACCATCGCGAGCACCGCCCGTCCGCCCTGCTCGCCGCAGGCGCGGGGCGCCTCGTCGGCGAGGTCGTCATCCCAGGACCGGGCGGCGGCCGCCACGGCCCGTTCCAGCTCCGTGGCGTCCATATCGGGCAGCAGCTCGCCGCGCTCGGCCCGCACGACGATGTGCAGGCGCGCCACGGGCGACTCGCCGACCTGGACGCTGTAATCCACCTGCGAGCCGTTCAGCCCGCGCTGGAGTATCTGCTGGGCGCGCAGCCGGACCTGCGTCGTGTACCGGTCCCGGGGCAGGTAGATCAGGCACGATATGTACCGGCCGTAGATGTCCCGGCGCAGGAACAGCCTGGTCTGCCGGCGCTCGCGCAAGCGCAGCACGCCGGCGGCGACCTCGGCCAGTTCCGCCGCGGTGGCCATGAACAGCTCCTCGCGCGGATAGAACTCGAGCACCTCGGCGACATAGTTGCCGTCGTGGCTGTCGGCGGTCAGCCCGGTGACCGCCAGGACGTCGGCGAGCTTGCGCCGCAGGACCGGGATGGTGGTGATGCTCTCGGTGAAGGCCACGTGCGTGTAGAGCCCGAGGAACCGGTACTCCCCCACGACCTGGCCGTTGCTGTCGAATCGTTTGATCGCCACGTAGTCGAGGTAACTCGACCGGTGCACGGTCGACCGAGAGTTGGCCTTGGTAACGATCAGTCGCTGCGGGTCGAGCGCCCTGGCACCGACCTCGGGCGGCAGCGCGGCGAACGAGCCGGGATCCGACGTGTCGTGGCGCAGGATGCCCAGCCCGGTGCCGGGCACGGGACGCACGAAGGCGCCGGCCGCCCCCGACTCGAAGTCGTATTCGCGGTAACCAAGGAAGGTGAACCGGCCTTGGGCGAGCCAGCGCAGCAGCGCGCCGATCTCCTGATCGAAGTCCGTACCACCGGCGCCGGCTGGGCCAGCCCCGCTCTTGCGGCCTGCGGCCTCGCCGATGAGACCTTCGGCGAGGTACAGCGCCTTGGCCCGCATCCGGTTGCCATCCTCGACCGCGACCCGGACGTCCCCGAGCACTCGGGCCAGGTCATCGGCCAAGACCTTGGCCTCGCCCTCGGCCAGCCTGGCAATCTCGATGTGGGTCCACGACTCCGGCAGCTCGTCCAGCGTCGGCTCGACCCCGTTGACCAGTCCGGCCACCTCGCGCATCGCGCCGGTGACGTCACGCCGGATGCGCAGCTGCGGATGGATGACCAGGCGCGCTGACAGGCCGTGCCGGGCCAGCTCCATCGTGATCGAGTCCACCAGGAACGGCATGTCGTCGGTGACGATATCGATCACGTCAGAGGCCGGATCGAGGACGGCGTCGCCGCCGGGCCTGACGCGGACGATCGCCCGGCCCTGCGGCCGCTGCGCCGCGAGCTGGGCCTGCTCCCTGGCCACCGCGGCGAGCCGCAGCGGACCGGCCCCGGCCAGGTCGTCGATGGCTACACGGCGGTAGTAGGCCCGCACATAGGCCCGCACGTCGCCGACTCCGGGCACCGCGCCGACGGCCTGGGCCGCCGCGCCGAGCAGGTCACCCTTGCCCTCGCCAGCACGCCCCTCGCCAGCACGCCCGTCGCCAGCAGCCCCGTCGCCGCCAGCCCCGTTGCCGCCAGCACTGTCCAACATCGAACGTCCACTCCCTTAATGCGGTGCCCCCGGGCACGCCCCGGGCACGCCACCTCTACAGCCAGTCCCGCAGTTCCCACAGCAGCGGGTAGTACCTCATCGGAACGCGCCGGTGCAAGTAAGGAGCGCCCGTTGAGCCACCCGTCCCGGATTTGGTGCCGATCTGCCGCTCGACCATCTGCACGTGCCGGGCGCGCCAGAGCCCGGACAGCTCGTCATGGGTCAGTAGGTCCTCGGCCAGTTGCCACAGGTCGTCGTGGCTGCCCCGGTCCCTGGCCACCTCCACCAGGGCGGCCAGGACTTGCTCGCCGTCGCCGGTCGGCAGGCCACGCGAGGCCAGCAGGCCAAGGTAGGCATCCCACAGGGACGGCTCCGCCAGCCGCCTGTCCAGCCTGCTGCGCTCGGCCTCGGTGAGCGACCGGAACCTGGCGAGGAAGCCGGGATCCTTGGCGCCGGACAGGAACTCCAGCTCGCGGAACTGAACCGACTGGAACCCGCTGGCCGGGGCCAGCGCGGCCCGGAACTCCAGGAAGTCCTGCGGCGTCATGGTCTCCAGCACGTCGATCTGGCTGACCAGCAGCCGCTCGATGACGTGCGCCCGTCGCAGTAGCTGGCGGGCCCGCCACAGGTGCCTGGTCGTCATCGCGTCGCGAACCGCGGTGAGCTCGTGCAGCAACTGCTGGAACCACAGCTCGTAGGCCTGGTGCACGGTGATGAACAGCAGCTCGTCGTGGGCCGGCGGGACCACCTGCGGGACCTGCTGGGCCAGCAATTCGGGCACCCGGAGGTAGCTGCCATAGGTCAGCAGCCCGCCCTCTTCGCCGAAGCTGCGGCCGGTGCTCACGGCGTCCCCTCCGGGGCGAAGAACCTGAGGACCTCCGGGTTGGCCAGGGCGTCGGGGTCGGCGGCGTCCGCGACGGGCGTGCCGAGCAGGATCTTCCGGACCGGGACCTCGAGCTTCTTGCCAGACAGCGTGCGCGGGATGCCGGGTACCTCGCGGATCTGGTTGGGCACGTGCCGGGGTGACAGCTGGGCCCGCAGCGCGGACGTGATCTGGCCCTTCAGCCCGTCGTCGACCGCCTGCCCCGGGGCGGGGACGACATACAGGATCAGCTGCCCGTCCTGGCCAAGCTGCCCGGTGTCGACCACCAGGCTGTCCGCCACCTCGGGCAGGCCTTCGACGACTCGGTAGAACTCGCTGGTGCCCATCCGCACGCCGCCCCGGTTGAGGGTGGCGTCGGAGCGGCCGTAGATGATGCAGCCCCCATCGGGGAGGATCATGATCCAGTCGCCATGCCGCCAGACGCCCGGGTAGTCGTCGAAATAACTGGCCCGGTAACGGTCGCCGTCGGGGTCGCTCCAGAAGCCGACGGGCATGGACGGCATCGGCTCGGTCACCACCAGCTCGCCGACGACGCCGATCAGCGGATGCCCGGCGACGTCGAACGACTCGACCTTGGCGCCCAGGCAGCGGCCGGAGATAATCCCGGCGCGTACCGGCAGCAGGGGGCACGGCCCGACAAAGCCGGTGGCCACGTCGGTGCCGCCGGAGAACGAGCCGAGGATGAAATCCGGCGCGCTCGACCCGCTCGCCACCTCGTCGTAGACCCAGCGGAACCCCTCGGGCGGCAGCGGTGACCCGGTCGAGCCCAGGCCGCGCAGCCGGGACAGGTCGTGCTCGGCGGCCGGCCGCAGACCCTCCTTCATGCAGGCCAGCAGGTACGGGGCCCCGGTCCCCGCGTAGGTGACGCCGGTGCGGGCGGCCAGCCGCCACAGGGCGCCGGTGTCCGGGTACACGGCGCTGCCGTCGTACAGGACCACCGTGACTCCCGCCAGCAGGCCGCCGACCAGGTAGTTCCACATCATCCAGCCGGTCGTGGTGTACCAGAAGAACACGTCCGGGGCACCCAGATCCTGATGCAGGCCCAGATCCTGATGCAGGCCCAGATCCTGATGCAGGCCCAGGTCTTGATGCAGGCAGAGCGCCTTCAGGTGCTCGAGCACGATTCCGCCGTGGCCGTGCACGATGGGCTTGGGCAGTCCGGTGGTCCCCGAGGAATACAGGACCCACAACGGATGAGAAAACGACACCTCGTCGAACTCCAGCTCGCCGGGCGCAGCGACCCGGGTGAGCTCCGCCCAGCCGAGCTGACGGACGGCGGCCGGGTATGGGGGTCGCTCAGGCTCGGCGGCGCCCCGGACTGGGCCGTCGCCCAGGTAGTCGACGGTGACCAGCGCTTCCAGGCCCGGCAACGCCGACGCGATCGCGGCGACCTCCTGCCTGCGGTCGAACCGCTTGCCCCCGTAGACGTAGCCGTCCACCGCGATGAGCACCTTGGGGGAGGTCTGGGCGAAGCGGTCGATCACGCTGGTCGCGCCGAAATCTGGCGAGCAGGCCGTCCAGATGGCGCCGAGGCTCGCGGCGGCGAGCAGCCCGACCAGCGCCTCCGGCGCGTTGGGCAGGTAGGCGGCGACCCGGTCGCCCCGGCCGACGCCGAGCGCCTGCAGCCCCGCCCGGGCCCCGGCGACCTGCCGCTCGAGCTCGCCGTAGCTGAGCTGGCCCGCGCGGCCGGCCTCCGAGTCGTAGCTCACCGCGATCCGGCCGGGATCGGTGCGGGCGTGGCGCAGGGCGTTCCGTGCGTAGTTGAGGGTGCTCCCGGCAAACCAGGTCACATCCGGCATCTGGCCGCCGCTGAGCACGCCGCCGCTACCGCGCTGGCCCAGCACGTCGAAGTAGTCCCAGATCGAGACCCAGAACCGACCTGGGTCGGCGACCGACCAGCGCCACAGGTCGTCGTAGCCCCCGTGGTGGGAAGCATCGGGGAGTGATACCTGCCGGGTATCCCTCAGCCAGCGGGCGTAGTGGGTGATCCTGGCCCGCTCGATGGTGGCGGCGTCGGGCGCCCAGAGCGCGGCGCCGTAGTCGCGGCCCGCGAGCAGCTCGCCATCGTCGGGAAGCTCAGCGTCGGTCGGCATAACGACCAGCATCCGCTGTCCGACTGGCGGCCGCAACGCGGCCCGAAATACCCGGCCGCCCCCCGCTTACCCCCTGCGAAGTGCGAATCATCGCGCCGTCGCCCCACTCCCGCGCAACCCGTCGCCGTTGACTGGACTGTTATATCCCAGTATGCGCTTCGACTGCCGGATTCGGCCGACCGGGCAGGTTACCGGTTACCGACTCGCGGCCACGCCGGTCAGCCGCTCGACGGCCTTGACGACCTCGGCGGTATCGGAAAGGTCGGTCAGCACCACGTCGGCTCCGGCGGACCGCAGATCGCCGACCGTGGACCGTCCGCTAGCCACGGCGATGCAGCCCGCGCCCGCGATCCTGGCCGCCTCGACGTCCCGGCCGGAGTCGGCGATGTACACGGTAGCCCCGACGGCGATCTGCACCCGGTACTTCTCCTCGGCCTGCACGCGGGACGCCAGCAGCTGCGAGCCCTTGGGGTAGACATCCGATCCGTAGCCGCCGATGTCGAGATCGAAGAGGTCCGCGAGGCCGAAGGCACTGAGCTTCTCGGCCGCGTTCGGCCTGATCGTGCCGGTGAGCACCGACTGGATGACGCCCGGCAGCCCGGCCGTGGCGCGGGCCGCCTGGAGCGCGCCGGGCAGCAGGCGCCCGTTGCGGGTCAGCAGGTCGCGCCGCGCGCTGAACGCCGCCGCGAGCTCCCGGGTGTACCGGGCCAGCAGGTCCTGGCCGCCCTGCTCGGAGCCGCCGGTTGACACGCCATTGAGCGCCAGCGACTCGAAGAAGATCTCCGAGTCGCTCCGGCCCGCTTGCTGCGGCAGCGCCACCAGCGGCCGTCCGGTCACGCGGCGGAACGCCTCGGCGTAAGCCTCCCTAGAGACCCTGACGACGTCCACCAGGGTCAGATCGATGTTCCATAGGACAAGACGATAAATGATGGACCCTCCGGTGCTTGACCCCGCTGGCCGCGGTTTCAGTCATCTTGAGGGTACCGCCGCCGACCGCAGCGGCCCGCATAGCAAATGGCGAATCCACGGATTTATGTGCGCGGTCAGGCCCACTCGAAAGCGCTAAATGAGTACCCTCCGAAGCTCAGGCGCAGCCACCTCCGGTTAAGGAGAGAGTCGACGATGACCGGCAAAGCCCACGACGAGCTCGCACAAGAACCGTCTCAGGGCCAGCCCGACGGCCAGCCCGACGTGGAGCCAGTCACTCAGCCCGCCAGACGTCGCCGGGACCGGCTTGGTCTGCTGCTGGGCTCGGACGTCACGCAACCCGCGGCCCAGCCCGCAGCGGGTGCCGATCCGGGGCGCACGGCGAAGGTCCGGTTGTTCGGCCTCAGCTTCCTGATGCTGTTCGTCGAACTGGCGCTGATCCGCTGGACCGGCGCGAAGATCGTCTATCTCTCGTACTTTTCCAACTTCGTGCTGCTGGGCAGCTTCCTCGGCATTGGCCTGGGGTTCCTGCGCGCCAGGTCCCGGCTGAACCTGTTTCCCTGGGCGGCGGTGGCGCTCGCGCTGCTCATCATGTTCGTGCTGATATTCCCCGTCCAGATCAACCGGTCGGGCAGCCAGTTGCTGTTCTTCACCTCGCTGAAGACCACCGGCTTGCCCACCTGGGTCACGCTGCCGATCATCTTCCTGGTCGTCGCGGCGGTCATGATGATGATCGGCGAGGGGGTCGCCCGCACGTTCGTGAGGTTCGCGCCGCTGGACGCCTACCGGCTCGACATCCTGGGCAGCATCACGGGGATCGCGGCGTTCTCCGCGCTGTCCTTCATCGACGCGCAGCCGTGGGCGTGGGGCCTGATCGCCGCCCTGGTGCTCGCGCTTCTGTACGGCCGGCGGATCGGCATCATCCAGTTGGTCGCCCTGCTCGGCGTGGTGGGGATGCTCGGCGCCGAGTCCCTCAGCTCGGCCGACGTGTGGTCGCCGTATTACCGCCTCACGGTGGTTCCTCACGGGACTAACTACATCGTCGACGCCAACGGCGTCCCGCACCAGGTCATCCAGCCGACCGCCCGCCGGTCGCCGTTCTACTACTTCCCTTACCAGCAGTCGCCGCACAATCCGCTGCGCAATGTCCTGGTGATCGGCGCCGGAACGGGCAACGACGTCGCCACGGCCCTGGCGGAGGGCGCTCGGCACGTGGACGCGGTGGAGATCGACCCGGAACTGCACCGGCTTGGTCAGCAGCTCAATCCGAATCACCCGTACCAGAGCCGTCGGGTCTCGGTGTACATCAACGACGGACGCGCCTTCTTGCAGGAGACCACCACCAAGTACGACATGATCTTGTTCGCGCTGCCGGACTCGCTCACGCTCGTGTCCGGCCAGTCGTCCCTGCGCCTGGAGAGCTACCTGTTCACGCTGCAGGCGATGCAGATCGCGAAGGCGCACCTCAGCCCCTCCGACGGGGTCTTCGCGATGTACAACTACTACCGGACGCCGTGGCTGCGGGACCGGCTCGCGAACACCATTTACGTGGTTTACGGGCATGCACCCTGCACGGCGACGGACGCCAAGCTGTCCATGCTCACGATCAGCTCCAACCGGTCCGCCGTGACGTGCAGCACGCTCTGGCGGCACCCCGCGTCGGTCGTGCCGCCCGCCACCGACGATCACCCGTTTGTCTATCTGGACGGCAACACGATTCCCAGTTATTACCTGCTAACGCTCGGGCTGATCCTGGCCGCCTCGATCCTTTCCGTCCGCGCCTTCTCCGGGCGGATGCGCCGGATGGCCAGTTATATCGATCTGTTTTTCATGGGTGCGGCCTTCTTGCTCCTGGAGACCAAGAGCCTGGTTCAGTTCGCGTTGTTGTTCGGCACGACCTGGTTCGTCAACGCGCTGGTGTTCGCTGGCGTCCTGGTCGCCGTGCTGGCCGCGGTGGAGGTCTCGCGCCGGGTGGTGGTGCGGCAGCCTGCGTGGCTGTACCTGATCCTGCTCGCGGCGCTGATCGTCGCCTGGTCCGTCCCGTCGAGTGCGCTGCTCGGCCTGCCGTCGGCGGCCCGTTTCGGCGCGGCCGCGGCGCTGGCCTTCACTCCGATCTTCGTGGCCAACCTGGTCTTCACCCAGCGTTTCCGCGGCACTGGCGACTCGTCGCTGGCCTTCGGGGCGAACTTGCTCGGCTCGATGGTGGGCGGAGTCCTGGAGTACATGTCGCTGATCTTCGGTTACCGCTGGCTCCTGGTGATGGTCGCCGCGCTGTACGGCCTCGCGTTCCTCACGAGTCGGCTGCGCGGGTCGGGGGGAGCGCTGCTTACCGTGCGCTAACCCATGTGCGGGTAGCGATGGTCGACCGGCGGGGCGAAGAGTTCCTTGATGTTCCGCGCGTTCACCCAGCGGATCAGGTTGAAGATCGAGCCGGCCTTGTCGTTCGTCCCGCTGGCCCGGGCACCGCCGAACGGCTGCTGGCCCACGACCGCCCCGGTCGGCTTGTCGTTGATGTAGAAGTTGCCGGCCGAGAACCGCAGCGCGTCGGTCGCCTGGGCGATGGCGGCCCGGTCGCGGGCGATGATCGATCCGGTCAGCGCGTACGGGGCGATGTCGGCCGCCTGCGCCACAATGGCGTCGTAGTCAGCGTCCTCGAAGACGTGCACGCCCAGGATCGGGCCGAAATACTCGGTCGTGAAGATCTCGTCGGTGGGATCGCTGGACTGCAGCACGGTGGGCTCGACGAAATAGCCGTTCTCACGGTCGGTGCCGCCGCCCGTCAGCACGCTCACCGCGGGCCGGGACCTGGCCCGCCCGATCGCGGCCTCGTGCTTGGCGAACGCACGGTCATCGATGACGGCGCCCATGAAGGCCGACAGGTCGGCGGCGACGTCGCCCATGGTCAGCGACTCGACGGCGCCGACAAGATCGTCACGCATCCGGTCCCAGACGCTGCGCGGGATATAGCTGCGGGACGCCGCCGAGCACTTCTGCCCCTGGTACTCGAAGGCGCCACGCACCAGGGCCGTGGTCAGCACGGCGGGCTCGGCCGACGGATGAGCGATAACGAAGTCCTTGCCGCCGGTCTCGCCCACCAGGCGCGGGTAGCCGCGATAGCCAGCGATGTTTTCTCCGACGGTCCGCCACAGGTGCTGGAATGTCGTAGTCGAGCCGGTGAAGTGAATACCGGCCAGGTCGGCGTGCGGGACCGCGACCCTGGAGACGGCCTGCCCGCTGCCCGTCACCATGTTGATCACGCCGGGCGGCAGGCCGGCGGCCTCCAGCAGCCGCATCAGGTAGTGCGCGGAGAGCTGCTGGGTGGGCGACGGCTTCCAGATCACGACGTTGCCCAGGAGGGCGGGCGCGGTGGGCAGGTTGCCGGCGATGGAGGTGAAGTTGAAGGGCGTGATGGCGAGCACGAAGCCCTCAAGCGGGCGGTACTCGAGCCGGTTCCAGCTGCCCGGCGCGGAGGTCGGCTGCTCGGCCATGAGCCGCCGGGCGTAATGCACGTTGTAGCGCCAGAAGTCGATGAGCTCACAGGCGGCGTCGATCTCGGCCTGGTAGGCCGACTTGGACTGGCCGAGCACGGTGGCGGCGTTGATGGTCTGCCGCCACGGGCCGGCCAGCAGATCAGCGGCCTTGAGGAAGATCGCGGCCCGATCGTCGAACGACAGCTCCCGCCAGCCCGGTGCGGCCCGTCGGGCGGCCTCGATCGCGGCGGCGACGTCGGCGTCGGTGGCCTCGGCGAACTCACCGAGCACGTGGCGGTGATGGTGCGGCTGGACGACGTCCACGCGATCTCCGCCGCCCATGCGCTGCTGGCCGCCGACGGTCATCGTCAGCTCGGCCCGCTCGCCGGCGAGTTCCTTGAGCCTGCGCTCGAGCGCCGCCCGCTCCGGGCTTCCCGGCGCGTAACCCTTGATCGGCTCGTTCACCGGTACGGGGACGTTAGTGACGGCATCCACTGCGGCTTAGCTCCCTCACTTGACCCGGCTTCGGCGGCGCATCTCTCATCGTCGCACGGCTGCCGGGGAGCGCGGCCGGGGCAGCCGGCCGGGAGCTGGCGGCCGCAGTGTCAACCAGTTAAGTACCGGTCTGTGGATAAGCAGCCCCGGACACCGTGGATAAGCAGCGCCGGACACAGGCGGCACGTTGACCATTGGCGGCGCGCCGGGAGATCCTTCCATGATTGCCTCCATGCCCGTCGTCTGCCGCTTCCGGGGCATCTTGGTGACAATCAACCCGGACGACCATCCGCCGCCTCATTTCCATGCCCGCTACGGCGGGGCAAAGGCGTCCATCAGGATTAATGAGCCAGCAGTCATCGCCGGATGGCTGCCGCCTAGGCAGCTCCGCGAGGTCACTGGCTGGGCAGGCGCCAGGCAAGATGAGCTCCGGGCCGCATGGGCGCAGATGGAAGCCGACGAGATCCCTGGCCAGATATTGCCGCCGGCGTAGTATCAGCATCGTGGGAGCGCAATTGCTGGACGTCACCCAGGTTTCCGTGCTGGGCCACTGGCGACTGCGTCTCACCTTCGAGGACGGGTTCACTGGCACCGCTGATCTCAGTGACTTGCAGGACCGGGGCGGCGTCTTCGAGGCACTACGAGATCCTGCTGTGTTCGCTCAGGCGTTCGTGGACTCCGAGCAGGGCACCGTCGCGTGGCCGGGCGGCGTAGATATCGCGCCTGAGTCGCTGCGGCGGCGGGCCGCCGAACACGCGCTTAAGCATCCAGATTCCCGGCGCCTCAGAACTCCGTTCCGCCACTGGCGGCGGCGTTCCGCCTAACTGGCGACACAATCACCCCCGGCAAGCGAGTTACTAGCCTCGTGTCGGCGGAGGTTGTTCTACCCACCCCTGGCGTTGCAGTTCCTGCGTCGCGTACCAGAGCAGCTCGTGGCCCTCGGCGCTGTCGACGGTGAACTGCGCGTCGTCGTCACCGGCATCGGCAGCCGCGAGCGCGGCGATGGCGGCGGCTATCTCCGCCTCGGCGGCCGGGTCGTCGATGTGCCCGGAGACGACGTGCCTCAGCAACACCGGCTTCTTGACCTCCACGAGCGCGGGCTCGTCGAACCCGGCGTTCCCCACGATCTGCTCCTCCGGCGCCTCCACCGCGAGCACGACCCGGCGGCGGGGCGCTGACTGATCCGCCAGCAGCAGGCGCAGGGACGCCCGCGCGGCGTGCAGCAGCGCGATGTACTCCAGTTCTTCCATGTCGCCGCTCGAATACCATTCCCGCAGCGCGGGCGTGACGGCGAAACCGCGCACGGGGGGCTGACCGAACTCGTCGGTCGTCAGCAGCTTGGCCAGTGCCGGAAGCGTGAATGGCAGGTAAACGCGCATGAATTTCCCCGCAGCGCAGAAGAATCTGCTCCTGAGTGTGCCAGGCGACGGGTCGTCTGGTCAGTGAATCGGCCGCATTTCATGATCAAGGAAGATCTTCTGCGGCGGCCAGGGCGTCCGTCGCGACTGTGACGGGGGCGCCTGCGGCGGGCACCGGGTCGCCGGCGGCGGGCACGGAGGCGCCGGCGGCGGGCACCGGGTCGCCGGCGGCGGGCACCGGGTCGCCGGTCGGCAGTCCTAGCGCAGCATTGACCGCGGCGACCGCCGCATCGAGCGGTTCGTGCTCCCAGACCCGCACCACGCGCCAGCCTGCCGCCACCAGCGCCGCGTCGGCGGCCCGGTCTCGCTCGACGTTGCGGGTGAGCTTGGGTCCCCAGTACCAGGTGTTCGCGGCCGGCTTGGTGCCATGCTCGGGGCAGACGTGCCAGAAGCAGCCGTCCACGAAGACGGCGACCCGGCGGGCCGTGAACGCGATGTCCGGCCTGACCCGAGCTCCGTCCAGGTCAAGTCGATAGTCCTTGCGGTAACGCAGGCCCTGGCGGTGCAGCGCGCGGCGCAGCGCCATTTCCGGCTTGGTGTCAGTCCGGCGGTTGGCACGCATGTTGGCCGAACGGCCGGGGCTAGACGGGTGCGGATAGTCGGCCACAGCGCTCCAGGCTAGGGCAGCGGCACTGCGATTGTCAGAGCGTTATGCCGAGCAGTTCGGTGAGCCGCTCAGTTGTCTCCTGCGCCGTGCGGTGATATACGCCAATCAGGCCGGCGGCCTGCGCCGCCGCCACGTTCTCCTCGATGTCGTCGATGAAAACGCACTCGCCGGGCTCGAGGCCAAGCAGTTCGGCCGCGTGCCGGAAGATACGCTCCTCCGGCTTACGCATTCCCACCTCGGCAGAGATCACGACGGCGTCGAAAAGCTCCGGGAAGAGATGCCGCGGGTAGCTGGCGCCCCAGGAGTTGGACAGCAGGCCAGTGCGCAGCCCGGCCAGCCGCGCGGCGCGAATCATGTCGTGCATGACCTGGTCGAGCACCGTGGCAGCAAACATCTTGGCCAGCAACCCATCCGGCTCGACTGCGCCGCCGTCGCTACGGACCAACTGCTCGGCTAGTAGTCGTTCGAACTCGGCTTCGGTGCACTCGCCGCGCTCCAGCGCGCAGATGGGATTGGTGTCCGCGCCGGCGTCGTAGGCCTGGGCGACCCAGGTCCGCATCACTGTCAGGTAGCTGGCGCGATCGATGGCCTCGGCTTCCAGCCAGACCGTCACGGTCTCGATGATCGGGTTGGTCATCACGCCGCCCCAGTCAGTGATCACGCCCCGCAGACTGCTGGGCGGATCTGGCCGTCGCGGCTCGGTCGGCTGGGGTTCTGGCGACTGGGGCGAAGGCGGCGAACTGTCCGCGACGTCCGGCTCTGGCACAGCTCCGATGGTAGGCGACGCAAGGCGGCAGGCAGGCGACGGGCGGACGCCAGTCAGGCGACGAGCCGGCAACGGGAAGCAGCGGGAGCCGGACGGGAAGCGGGAGCCGGACGGTGCCGCTGCGCCCAGGCGCGGCCAAGATCCGGGAAAGCTCAGTCGACGTCCAGCGGGTCGATGACGCCGGGGAAATGTCAGAGGCGGTCGATACTATGAACGAAGAACTTAGCTCGGGCAGGGAAGTCAGACAGGGAAGAACGTATCCCGGTCAGGAACGTCAGGAGGGATCAGATGGCGTCGCGGGCTGGTAGACCGTCGTCTGAGCCCTCCGGCTCGCGGTCGCCGGGCGCCGACCCGGTGCGCACGGGCGCGGCCGGGGTCTGGGCTGACGAGGACGAGGGCGGCCGGAAGGATGACCGGATCTGGTCCGCTGATCCGGCGAGCTGGCCGGATGACAGCTGGGCGTGGCCGGGCGGGCAGGCGGACTGGCCCGATGAGGACCGGGAGCCGCCGACACCGGAGGGGGTCTTGCTGGCGTTCGACCCGGATGTCGGGCCGCCGAGCCCGTCCGAGAGCTGGTCCCCCGACGACGCCGCCCGGGCGGATGACCAGCCGGCCGCCGCCGGCCCCGCTGCCGCGCCGGGCAGGGTGCCGGAGGCGTTCGGGGCCGGGTTTGAGCACCGGGACGCTGCCGGGTGGGGCCCGGAGTACGCCACCGCGTCGCGGAGCGGGTTCGCCGCTGGCGGCCCGGCGGACACGTTAGAGCCGGGCCCGGTGCTGGCGGGCCTGACCGCGCGGGCGTGGGACGACGGGCTGGCGGCCCTGAGCGACGACGAGCTCATCGGGGTCATGTGCGCGGCCCGGCGGGTGTGCTCGTGGCAGGCGGCGGTGGAGCTCGCGACGGTGGCCGAGCTGGACGCCCGCCGGATCGCCGGGGCCGGGGATGTCACCGAGCCGCGGGCAGCCGCGCACACGAGCGAGGAGCTGGCGGCGGCGCTGGTGCTGACCGGCCGGGCCGCTGACACGCTGCTGGACCTGGCCGCCGGGCTGGCGAGGCTGCCCGCCGTGCTGGCGGCGCTGGCGGCCGGGGTGATCGACCGGGCGCGGGCGGTGGTCTTCGCTAATGAGCTGGCCCTGCTCGACGCCGCTGACGCGACGGAGATCGCCGCTGCGGTGCTGCCGCGCGCGGGCGGGCTGACGACCGGGCAGCTGGGGGCGGCACTGCGGCGGGCGGTCCTGGCGTTCGACCCGGCCGCCGCGCGGCGCCGCCGGGAGCGCGCTGCCGCCGGAGCGCGGGTGGAGAGCTGGCCGGAATCGTCGGGGAACACCGCTCTGGCCGGCCGGGAGCTGTCCCCCGCTGATGCGCTGGCCGCCGACCGGCACCTCACCGCCGTGGCCCGCGCGCTGCAGGCCGCCGGCGCGCCCGGCGGCCTCGACCTGCTCCGCTCGGCAGCGTTCACGGCCCTGCTGTCCGGCCGGTCCCCCGAGTCACTGCTGCCCGCCCCCGGCCCGGCAGCCCGGGAACCCGGCAGCGAGACACCGGACAGCGCGGGACCCGGCGTGGCGTGGCCGGCGGGCCCGCTGGGCACCGTGCACCTGACCATGCCGCTGACCGCGTGGCTCGGCCTGTCCCACACCCCCGGAACCATCGACGGCACCGGACCCGCCGACGCCGCGACCTGCCGGGACCTCGCCACTGCCCTGGCCGGGCAGGCGGGCACGCGCTGGTGCCTCACGATCACCGGCCCAGAAGGCCGTGCCCTGGGCCATGCCTGCGCCGCCGGCGGCCCGCCGCGGGGCCTGGCACCGGGTCGCGCCCCGCCGGGAGGGCCCTGGCCCGGCGGTGCCGAATGGCTGGCCGGGCTCACGGTGCAGTGGCTGGAGACCGGGGACTGCAGCCACCAGCGGGAATCCACTGGCTATCGGCCATCCCGGCGGCTCCGCCACCTGATCAAGGTCCGGAACCCGACGTGCACCGCGCCGGGCTGCCGGCGGCAGGCGGTGAACTGCGACGACGACCACACCATCCCGTATGACCAGGGCGGCCGCACGTGCGAATGCAATATCGCCCCGCTCTGCCGCCGGCACCACAGAACCAAGCAAGCACCCGGCTGGCACCTCGAGCAGCCCCGGCCCGGCGTACTGCGCTGGACCGCCCCGCACGGCCGCACCTACACCACCACCGCCGAGCCCTACCCGGTCTGATGCCACGCCGAGCCTTATCCGGCGTCAAGCCGAGCCCCACCCGGTGCGAGGCGGGCGCCGGGCCGACCTGCGCCCTGGAAGAATCGCGGCATGAACCCTGTAGCCGTAGTAACCGGAGCCAGTAGCGGGATCGGAGCGGCCACGGCCGTGCGGCTGGCTGAGGCCGGCTACCGGGTGGTGCTCACCGCCCGGCGGACCGAGAAACTGGCCGAGGTGGCCGAACGAATCACCAAGAACGGCGGCCAGGCGGCGGCTCACCAGCTGGACGTGACGAACCGGCCGGCCGTCGAGGCGTTCGCCGCCACGCTGGACAGTTGCGATGTCCTCGTCGCCAACGCGGGCTGCGCCGTCGGCAGTGACACGGTCGCCGCGAGCTCCCCGGACGACTGGCTGGCCATGTACGAGGTCAACGTGCTCGGCACGCTGCACGTCACGCAGGTGCTGCTGCCCAAGCTGATCGCTAGCGGCGCGGGAACAATCGTGCTGATGTCGTCGACGGCCGGCTTTACCGCCTACGAGGGGGGCGGCGGGTACGTGGCCGCCAAGCACGGCACCCACGCGATGGCCGGAACGCTGCGCCTTGAGCTGTACGACCAGCCGGTCCGGGTCATCGAGATTGCCCCGGGCATGGTCAAGACGGACGAGTTCGCGCTCAATCGCTACCGGGGCGACGCGGACAAGGCGGCCGCGGTCTACGCCGGGGTCGCGGAACCGCTGACGGCGCAGGACGTTGCCGACGCTGTCACCTGGTCGGTCACCCGCCCGGCGCATTTCAACGTCGACCTGATGGTCATCCGTCCCCGCGCGCAGGCCGCGCAGCACAAGGTGTTCCGGGAGACGACCTGAGCCGCGAAGACCTGAGCGGAGACGACCTGAGCCGCGAAGACCTGAGCCGTCGCAGGTGGCTCAGCCGGTCTGGGTGACCTTGCTGAGACCACGCGGACTGTCGGGGTCCAGGCCGAGCCGGCGAGATAGCGCCTCGGTCAGCAGCTGGCCGGGCACGATCAGGCCCATGGGCGCCAGCCACTCAGGCAACTGCGGCCCCGGCAGGGATCGCGAGCAGGCGGCGGCGAGCTGGTCACCGCCGCCGATGCCGTAGGCCATCGCCCCGGCCCCGATGACCCGGCGAGCCAGCTCGACGGAGCCCGCCAGGGTCGGGCCGGATTCGGCCGCGAGCACGATGGCCGGGGTCTTGGCATCCACCACCGCGATCGGGCCGTGCAGCAGGTCTGCGTAGGACAGGCCCATGGCGTGCAGGTAGCAGGCCTCTTTGAGCTTGAGGGCCAGTTCGAGCGCGGCAGAATAGGCCAGGCCGCGACCGGACACGACGACGCCGGGAACCGAGGCCAGCTCGGTCACGATCGCATCGAAGTCGGGTGGCAGGCTCAGCATCGCCTCGACGGCGTCCGGCACGTCGCGCAGCTCGCCAGGGTCCAGGTCGGCGCCGAGGCCCAGGGCCAGGACCGCCAGGGCCGCCAGCTGGGTGGTGAACGTCTTGGTGGCCGGCACGGCACGCTCGGTCCCGGCCTGCGTCACGAACGCGACCTCGGCATGGTCGACGAGCGGCGAGTCGGCCCCGTTGGTGATCGCCATGGTGCGCGCGCCGCAGTCGCGCGCCCAGGTCAGGGTCTCGACGATTTCCTCGGTCCGGCCGGACTGAGACATCGCGACGGCGAGAACGCCGGACAGGTCAACTCGGCTCCGGTAGGTCGTCGCGATCGACGGTGAGGCGAGGGTCGCCAGCCTGCCGGCGAATGCCTGGATCAGGTAGGTGCCGTAGACGGCGGCGTTGTCGGAGGTACCGCGCCCGATGAACAGCACCTCTCGGGTCTGGGTCGCCAGCCGGGCCGCCTCGCCGCGGCGCGGCAGCAGGGCATCGATCGTGGCTCGGAGCGCGGCGGGCTGCTCGGCGATCTCCCGGCCCATGTGTGACACGGTCTTCCCGTCGCTGGTCGCCACGCTCACGGCCGCCCTCCATCGCTGTCGCTACTCAGGGTCGTTACGCTGGGTCGTTACGCTGGGTCGTTACTCTGGGTCGTTACTCTGGGCCGAACACCCGCTGGCCACCGATCCAGGTGGCCCTGGCCTGAAGGTCGGGGCCGAGCCAGACTAGGTCGCCGGCCGCGCCCGGGGCAATCCGGCCTTGGGTAGGACATCCGATCAGGTCGGCGGGGATACGGGTGGCGGCCGCGATGGCGGCGGCGAGATCCACGCCGGCCGCGACCATGTTCGCCACGCCGGTGTCCATCCGCAGTGCGGAGCCCGCAAGCGTCCCATCGGCCCGGATCGGCGGCTGACCGGCGGCGGGCGGCAACTCGATAGCCTCGCCGCCGAGCAGGTAACGGCCGGGCGGCATCCCGGCACACGCGGCCGCGTCGGTCACGATGGCGATCCGGCCGGGCGCCGCGGCGAACGCGATCCGGCAGGCCAGCCCGGCGACGTGATGCAAGTCGGCGATGAGCCCGCTGGTCAGGCGCGGATCGCCGAGCGCCTGGCCGACCACGCCGGGCTCGCGGTGGTGCAGCGGCCGCTGCGCGTCGAACAGGTGCGTGACCATGCGCGCGCCCCGGTCGGCCGCCTTCGCCACCTGCGCGGCGGTGGCATCGCTATGACCGACGCTGACCAGCACCCCGGCTGCGGTGAGCTGGGTGACCGCGGCAGGCCCGCCCGGCCGCTCCGGAGCCAGCGTGACCAGCCTGAGCAGGCTGCCGGCGGCGGTCAGCAGCTGGTCGATCGCCCCCGAGGTCGGGTCGACGATCCAGGCCTCGTTGTGCGCTCCGCGCCGGGAGGGGGCGATGAACGGCCCTTCCAGGTGGATTCCGAGTACCCGCGCGCCGGTCGGCAGATCCGGCACGAACGCTTGCGTCGCCCGAAACGCGGCCGCCAGCCGATCAAGCGGGGCGGTGATGAAGGTCGGCAGGAACGCGGTCGTCCCGGTCTCGGGAAGCCGACGAACTACCTCGGCCCAGCCGTCCGGGCGGCCGGCCATCAGCTCCTGGCCGTAGTAGCCGTTGACCTGAAGGTCGACGAAACCGGGTACCAGGATCCCGTCGGGGAGGACGACGTCGGCTGGCCGAGGCGGCGTTCCCTCGCCCACGTCGGCTACCTCGCCCTGACTGATCTCGACATAGCCAGGGGTGAGGCTCTGCGCCGGCAGGCCCGTGATCAGCTGCGGCGCGGTGACCATCAGGGACCGCGCCGCGCTCAGCTTGGCACCTGGTTCAGTTCGCCGGGCCCGCTCGCCGATCCGCCGTTGGCGGCCTGGCCAGCGTGGGCCGGTCCGCCGGATCGGCCCGTGTCGGCCAGCGCGAAGAATCCGCGCATGACCCTCGCCACCAGGTCGGGCCGCTCCATCATCGCCACATGACCGATCCGCGGCAGCACCACCACATGCGCGGACGGAAACACCCGGGCGGCCCGCGCACCGGTCACGGGGTTGACGAGCCGGTCATGGCTGCCGTGAATAACCAGGGTGGGCGCGGTTACTCTGGCGGCGTCACGCCAGAGCGTTCGGGCTCCCCGCCGCGTGTACTCGGTCACGAGCGCGCGGGCGGAACCGATCAGCACCTCGGACTGGTAGCCGAGGCCATCTCGGCGGGTGACCTCGTCGACCTCCTCGCGGATCCGGTCGGGATGCATCCGGGTCGGATCGACGTAGAGATCGCGGATCGTCTGCACCGTCCGTTCCTGCGCCGACACCAGCTCGAGCCGGGCCAGGGCGCGGCGGCCGAGTCCGGGCAGGATCACCGCGGCGACGCGCAGCGGGATGAGCCTCGGGCGCAGGTCCGGGAGCGCCGGCGAGATGAGCGTCAGGGTCCGGACCAGATCCGGCCGGCGCGCGGCCACCCGCGTGCACACGGCGCCGCCGAGCGAGTTGCCGACCAGGTGCACGGGCCAGCGGCCGCGCTTGTCGATCAGGGCGACGACGGCCGCCACGCACGCGTCGATCGAGTAGTCGCGGTTGGCGGGCACCGGGGAGTATCCGAAGCCGGGCAGGTCGAGCGCCGCACTGGCGAGCACGGGTCCGGCGCCGGGGCCCTGGCCGACGCTCTCGTCGGGACGGCTGAGCAGGTCCATGATGTCCGTCCAGTTGCGTGACGAACCCCCGAGCCCGTGGACGAACAGCGCAGGCTCGGCCGCCCCGGCCGCCGGGGCGGTCCGGACGAAAACATCGCCGATATCCAGCGCGACAAGCGCGCCTGGCCACGGTGCGATCGGATCGGCCATATTCCGACTCTACCTGCGAGTAGGGGTGGCCACCGGGCTTGGCCTGGGCGCTAGCTGGCCCGCCGCCTAGTCCGGCGCTGGGTGGTGGGCTCCGGGCCCGCGTCTTCCGCGGTCGGCGCATCCTTGGCGGCCCGGGTGGCTCGGGTGGCCTTAGTGGCCTTGGCGGCCTTGGCGGCCGGCTTGGTCCCGCCGCTCTGGCCGTCGGCGTCCTTCGGGTCCGCCGCGGCCCTGGCCGGCTTAGCGCGCGCTGACGACGAGGAGGCCGTCCGTTTGGTAACAGTTTTGGATTTGGCCGCCGTGCCCGGCTGGTCGCCGCGGGCGGCGGCCAGGCTGGCCTTGAGCGCGTCGGCCAGGCTGCTAGGCGGCCCGGACACCTCGGCCGTCTGCGGCTGGATGACGTCACGGCCCTCGGTCTTGGCCTCGACCAGTTCCTGGAGCGCCTCCCGGTACCGGTCGTGGTATTCCTCGGGGTCGAAGTCGACGGTCATGGAATCGATGAGGGACGTCGCCATCCGCAGTTCCTGAGAGCGCACCTCGATGTCGTCGTCGAGGAACGGGAACTCCGCACTGCGAACCTCGTCCGGCCACAGCAGGGTCTCCAGCACGAGCACTCCGTCCCGGCACCGGAGCGTGGCCAGCGCCTCCCGCTGCCGCAGCGCCACCTGGCAGATGGCGACCCGGTCCGAGCGCTCCAGCGCGTCCCGCAGCAGGACGTAAGCGCGCCCGCCCGCCGCCTCGGGCTCGACGTAATAACTCCGGTTGAACAGGATCGGGTCCAGTTGATCCGCCGGGGTGAAATGCAGGACCTCGATGCTCTTGCTCGACGCGAGCGGCAGGTCGGCCATGTCCTCGTCGGTGAGCACGACCATCTCGCCGCCGGGCAGTTCGAATCCCTTGGCGACCTCCTCGTACGGCACCTCGGACCCGTCCACCGAGCAGACCCGGCGGAACCTGATGCGGCCGCCGTCGGCCCGGTGAACCTGGCGGAAGGCGATGTCCTTCTGCTCGGTCGCAGCGTAGAGTTTCACGGGGATCATGACGAGGCCGAAGGAGATGGCACCCTTCCACATGCTGCGCATGTCATCTCCTTACCCCAGTCCCGGCAGTGGAAAAAGCATCAGCACAGTGAGGGGCGAGGCAAATGAGCGAAGAAAGCCTCGAGGTGCCCGAAGCGGACGCCGTCGAGCAGGCAACTGACGCCGTGCCCACCCCTGACGAACAACGAGGATTACCGCTAGCACGCTGTAACCCCATCGGCCGTAGAATCGAGCTGGACGGTTGGCCCTCGCTGCACCGCACAGACACGCTCGGAGATCACAGTGACCGCATCGCCGCAGGCCAGGTCGCCTAGTGCCCGGCTGCCGCGTCCCGCGCGGCGGCGGCAGTTGCTAGGCGCTGCCCGCGATGTTTTCGTTGCGCAGGGTTACCACCAGGCGGCGATGGACGAGATCGCCGAGCGAGCCGGGGTCAGCAAGCCGGTGCTGTATCAGCACTTCCCGGGCAAGCTCGAGCTCTACCTCGCGCTGCTGGACGAGAGCGTGGCCGAGCTCAACAGGATCGTCGGCCAGGCGCTATCCTCCACAACGGACAACAAGCAGCGGGTGCCCGCCACCTTCCAGGCATTCTTCGACTTCGTGGGCGGCAGCGGCGAGGCGTTCCGGCTGGTTTTCGAGTCGGACCTGAGCAACGAGCCGGCCGTCAGGGAGCGGCTCGGTCACGCCATGCAGGACTGCGCGGACATGGTGAGTCAGTTCATCCATGAGGACGCGGGGCTCGGCGAGGACGAGGCCCACCTGCTGGGCATGGCCCTGGTCGGCATGGCTCAGGTCAGCGCGCGGTACTGGCTCAGCACGGACCGGGCCATTCCCAAGGACCAGGCCGAGCAGCTGATCACCAGGCTCGCCTGGCGCGGTATCAGTGGCTGGCCGCGGGCGGGCCAGGCATAATCTAGAGGAGAACCGTGGAAGTCAAGATCGGCATTCAGTCCGTACCGCGTGAAATCGTCCTGGAGACTAATTCTGCCGTCGAGGAAATCGAGCGAGCCCTGAGCGCCGCCGTTTCCGATGGCACCGTCCTCGTGCTGGAGGACGACAAGGGCGGCAAGATCCTGGTCCCGGCGGACAAGATCGCTTACATGGAGATCGGCGGGGCGGAGCCGCGCCGCGTCGGATTCGGCGCCTACAGCTAGCCGAGTGGCCGCGCGGCGCCGGCGAGGACGCGGCTAACCGGCGACCGCGCAGAGCAGCCTGTTCGCTCCGCGCTGCCAGAGCGTGCCGATCTCGGTGAAGCCCGCCGACCGCAGGGCGGCGACGTGAGTGTGCAGCCAGCGCGACTCCGAGCCGTGATGATCTGAGCTGTAGCGGCGCTGCTCCCGCTCGGCCACGGGACCGGCCAGGGCGGGGTCGGCGAGCGCCGCGGTCCACCAGTCCGCCCAGTTCTCCGGGTGCCCGTCCGGGAAGCGGCGCTGCTCTTCCCGCTCGATCAGGGCGCGGCCGAGGCGGGCCAGCGTCGGCGCGGTCGCCTCGTCCTCCTCCAGGTGGTCGCCGTTCAGCAGGACGCCGCCGGGCCGCAGCACAGTGGCCAGTTCGGCGTACATCGCCGCCAGCTCGGCCTCCGGCAGCCAGTGCAGGGCCGTGGTGCTCACGGCGGCGTCGGCCCGGCGGTCCAGGTGAAGGGCCGGAGCCCAGTCGGCCGCCCGCAAGTCCTGATCGACATAACGGAGGCCCGGCCGGTCCGGCCAGCACGCCCGGCCGAGCGCCAGCAGGACGGGATCGGCATCGATGGCCACGACGGTGGCCGCGGGGATCCGGTCCAGCAGCCGGGTCGCCAGCGAGCCAGGACCGCAGCCGAGGTCGAGCACGAGCGGGTCGGGCCGGCCGGTCGCCTCGGCGACGGCGTCGATCAGCGCGGTGAAGCGTTCCTCGCGATCGGGCAGGTACCCCTGCTGCTGGATATCCCAGCGGCTGATCCAGGCCCGCGCCGCGGTCGCGGTGAGCTGTCCGGTCCCCGGCGGTGTCCCCGGCGGTGTCCCGGCCCTCATTCGGCGAGGCCCAGGGCGGCCATCCGCTCGGCATGGGCGTCGGTCAGCCGCGCGAACATCCGCCCGATGTCGCCGAGCTGGCTGCGGGAGCCATCGGCCAGCAAGCGCGCGAGCGACTCCCGCTCGGCGGCCACTCGCTGGGCCTGCCCGAACGCCTCGCCGACCAGCCGCCGCGCCCACAGCGCCAGGCGCCCGGCGACCTTCGGGTCCGCGGCGATTGCGGCCCTGACCCGGTCGATGACGAACTCCGAGTGCCCGGTGTCGGCGAGCACCTCAAGGACGAGGGACTGGGTCGGCGCATCGAGCAGCGTCGCGACGGTCCGGTAGAAATCAGCGGCAATACCGTCGCCGACGTAGGCCTTGATCAGACCCTCCAGCCAGTCGGCGGGCACGGTCCGGGCGTGGAAGGCGTCCACGGCCGCCACGAACGGCCGCATGAGGGCGGCGGGGTCGGCGTGCAGTTCCTCGATCCGCCTGCGCAGCAGCTGGAAATGCCCGAACTCGGCCACGGCCATCTCCGCCAGCGCTGCCTTGTCCGCGAGGGAGACAGCGCCCGCCGCGTCATCGGTCATCTGGAAGAACGCGACAAGCTGCGCGTAGGCCACCAGGCCCAGCAGGTCAAGCACGCCGTTTTCGACCGCGTCGGCATGCGCCGCCGCCGCGGCGGCGGCGAGAGGCCCGGCGGCTTCATCGCTCACCAGCGCAGCCTAACAGCGCAGCCTGACAGGGCCGGATGCTGCCGCCGGGGACGCTAGCCGGGGACCTGCTGAGCTGCCTTGCTAGAATGTGTCGCGTTCCACAGCAGGAATGCGGTGACCCCCCGATCGTGTTACACAAGCTAAGGCGCGGCGTATGCCGAGCGCGGATATAGCGCAGGTGACGATGCGTCGTCCACTTCTTCGTGAGCGCACGGCGCCCACCCGGCACGGTTCTGGAAATCACGGTTCTGGACAGCACCGTCATGGCGGTGCCTGCTGTCGCACCGAAGAAGCCATATGCCAGCCTGCGGCGACGAGACCGGGCGCACAGGCGCCTGCCGGACCGCGGGCAATTGATGGAGGCGGAAGCCCTGACAACGTATACAGCAGCCAGGCAGGACGAACCGGAGGCTATCGAGCCGGAGGTTACGGACCTGCCTGCCAGTACCGATATTGAGGCCAGCCCCGAGAAGACCTTTCGGGACTTCGGCATCGCCGAGCCGATCTGCGCGGCGCTGGAGGCCGAAGGCATCGTCACGGCCTTCCCCATCCAGGCGCTGACGCTGCCGGTGGCACTCGCCGGCCACGACCTGATCGGACAGGCCCGCACCGGGACCGGCAAGACACTGGCGTTCGGCATCCCGATATTGCAGCGCCTGGAGGCCATGCCGGGCGGCGGTATCCCCGCCGCACCCCGCGCGCTCACGGTCGTGCCGACCAGGGAGCTTGCCTTCCAGGTCGCCGAGGACCTGCAGACGGCCGGCCGCCGCATGGGCGCCAAGGTGGTGGTCCTGTACGGCGGCCGCGCGTACGAACCGCAGATCGAAGCCCTGGCCACGGTGGACATCGTGGTGGGCACCCCCGGCCGGCTGCTGGACTTGGTCCGCCAGGGCCACCTGAGCCTGAGTCACGTCCACGCACTGGTCCTCGACGAGGCCGACAAGATGCTGGACCTCGGCTTCCTGCCGGACGTCGAGAAGATCCTCAGCCTCACCCCGCGCGACCGCCAGACGATGCTCTTCTCGGCCACCATGCCGGGCGAGGTCGTCACGCTGGCCCGGCGGCACCTCAGCCGGCCGATGCACATCCGGGCCGAGCAGCACGACGAGCCCGCGCACGTGCCGAGCACGCAGCAGCACATCTACCGAGCCCACCAGATGGACAAGATCGAGGTTCTGGCACGGGTCCTGCAGGCCGAGGGACGCGGTCTGTCCATCGTGTTCTGCCGGACCAAGCGCTCCGCCGATCAGGTCTCTACCGCCCTGACGACGCGGGGTTTCGCCGCCGCCGCCGTCCACGGGGACCTCGGCCAGGGCCAGCGCGAGCGCGCCATGCGCGCCTTCCGGGCGGGCAAGGTCGACGTGCTGGTGGCCACCGATGTCGCCGCCCGCGGACTGGACGTCGACGACGTGACGCACGTGATCAACTACGAGTGCCCGGAGGACGATAAGGCCTACCTGCACCGCATCGGCCGCACCGGGCGGGCCGGGCGGACCGGCGTGGCGGTGACCTTCGTGGACTGGCACGACATGACGCGCTGGAAGCTCATTAGCGACACGCTGAACCTCGGGCATCCCGAGCCGGTCGAGACCTACTCCACGTCTGACCACCTGTTCAGCGACCTGCAGATACCGGCCGGTGTTACCGGGACGCTGCCGCGGGCCCAGCGCGAGCGGCTCGGCCTGGAAGCTGAGCAGCTTGAGGACATCGGTGAGACGGGCAAGACTCGCTCCCGCGGCCCGAGTCCGCGGCCCGACCATGCGCGAAGCCGTCCGGGCGACGCGGGCCGGCGGCCGGAGCGCGGATCCTCAGCCGATCCGGCGGATCGTGAGCCGGGCCAGCGCCGACAGCGGGTACGCCGGCGCACGAGGTCCGGAGTCCAGCTTGGCGACGGCGCCGCGAGCGCGGGCACCGGCGGGCACGGCGACCAGGCCAGCAACGAGCAGCCCCGAACCGACGGCGCGCCGACCCCCGGAAGCCAGCCGGGGCGCCGCCGTCGTCGGCGTCCGTCCCGCAGCGGCGGCCAGGGCCAGGGCCAGGGTGGGGCAAGCGACCCGACTGGGGTGAATTAGACCATCAGGCCCAGGTCTGACGGCTGGCGCCGGGGCAGACTTCAGGAGATTCTGGGCTAGTACGCTGTAGGTTTCCACCGGGATCATCGATAGGCTGCCGCGACGTGAGCACCCCCAGGTCCCTCAAGATGCCCCACCGGGTCCGGTCGGGAAGCGTGACCACCGAGCGCGGTGGTTTCGCCGCGCTGGAAGCACGGCCGGGTCACGGCATCTGCGAACGCAGGCCGGCGCTGCTCGTGCCCGGCTACACGGGCAGCAAGGAAGACTTCCTGCCCGTCCTGGAGCCGCTCGCCGCGGCGGGCCGCACGATCGTCGCGATGGACCTGCGCGGGCAGTACCAGAGCCCGCACGCCCTGGACCGCAGCGGCTACGCGCCCGACGAGCTCGCTTCGGACCTGCTCGCCGTCGCGGACACCATCGACCCGGACGCTACTGGGGCCTCCGGGGGCAGGAGTGGGGGCGGGGTGCACCTTGTCGGGCACTCGATGGGCGGCCTCATCGCGCGAGATGCCGCGCTCCTGCAGAGCGGGCGGTTCCTGTCGCTCACCCTGCTCGGCTCTGGTCCCGGCGCCATTGCCGGGCAGCGCGCGGCCGCCCTGCGCGAGATCTTGTCGGTGCTCGACCCCCGGCAGGGCAAGGACGGCGATGACCGAGATCAGCTGCGCAGCCTCATCGCCCACCTGTGGCGCGAGCGCCTGGAGCCGGAGGCGAGGAACGACGGGACGGATGAGCGGATCATCGCGTTCTTGCGCGAGCGCACCCAACGAACGTGCCCGATCGGCCTGATCGCGATGGCCAGGTACCTGCTGACCTGCCCGGACCGGACGGACGAACTAGCGGCGCTGGCCAGGCCGTCCGCCGCGTCCCGGTCGGCCAAGCTGCCGGTCATGGTGATCTACGGCGAGAATGACGACGCGTGGCCGCCCGCTGCGCAGGACCGGATGGCCAGGCGCCTGGCGGCCGAGCGCGCCTGCATCCCGGGCGCGGCGCACTCCCCCGCGGTCGAGGCGCCCGAGACGACGGCCATGGCACTGACCACCTTCTGGAACGCGGCGGAGCGGCGTCGGCCAGCTAGCCCGCACCCGCACTAGGCTCGCCCAGGCCGTCCCAGGGTCGCCGGGATACGCCCGCCGCGCGGCCCTCCGGGCACTGCGCCCGGTAGTCGCACCAGCCGCACCAGGTCCCGGACCGGGGCGGGAAGGTCTCATCGCCCCGGCCGCCGTCGCCGGGTTCCCGGTAGCGCTCGTCCGCGCTAGCGCACTCGGCGGCGATGTCCTGCGCCCTGTCCAGCTGCCTGGCCAGCGACTCGGCGGTGTGCTCCCAGGCCAGCACGCGGCCGCTCGGCAGGTGATGCAACTCCACGCGGTAACAGGGCCGCCGCATGACCCGCTGGGCGGCCAGGGCGTACAGCGCGAGCGGCATCGACGCCCGGGCGTCGTCCACCGTCAGCAGGTGCCGGCCCGTCTTGTAGTCCACGACGACCAGGCTGCCCCGGTCGTCCAGCCGGTCGATTCGGCCGGAGAAAGCGATCAGGTCGGTCCGGGTCGCCACCGTCCGCTCTACGCCCACCGGCTCCTGCGCCGGGTCCAGGCCGGTCACGTAGGTCTCGACCATCGCCCGGCAGCGCCCGCGGTACTGCGCCGACTGCGCGTCATCGGCGAAGCCGTCGCCGAGCCAGCCGCGCTCCAGCAGGTCCCCCGCGGCGGTCACGGTCCGCTTCTCGCGCGGCAGCCGCCACCAGCCCGCCAGCGCGTTGTGCACGCTGGCGCCCACGCTGTTGTGGGCCCATGGCGGTCCCTTGGGCGGCGGCGGGCGGTCCAGGTAGGTCATCCGATACCGGCGCGGGCAGTCCAGCCAGGTACTGAGCCGGGTGGGCGTGCACGGATACAGGCGACGCGGCATGCCGTCGAACCCGAGTTGCTCCACGGAGCTAGTTCGCCGAGCCGCCGGAACCGCCCAGGCCAGCCGGCCCTACCGCGCCGGCCGGGCCGGCCGATACCCAGGAGTCGAAGCTCTTCTCCGCGACGGCTACGGTCAGTTCCTCGCCGTGCCCGGGCAGCACCCGGGTCGCCGCGGGTAGCGTGAGCACCTGCCCGCCGATCGAGCTCAGCTGGCGCGGGAAGTCCGGGTAGCCATCCGCCCGCGCGACCGGGCCGGTCGCCGTCAGCACGTCTCCGGTGAACACGGCGTCGAGGTCCTCGCAGTACAGGCAGATGGAGCCGGGGCTATGCCCGGGTGCGTGCAGCACCTCGAGCTTGACGTCTGACACCTCGAAGGTGCCGCCGTCCTCCACGTCGATATCCGGGTCATCGGCGTGGACCTCGTGCCAGGCCACCCGATCGGCGGTGTGCAGCGCCACCGGCGCCTCGTCTCGCTCGGCCACCTCTAGCGCCGCCGCGACATGACCGGAGTGCCCGTGCGTGCAGATGACGGCCAGGATTTCCCGCTCCCCGACGGCGGCCAGCACCGCGCCGGAGTCGGTACCGGGATCGATAACGATGACCTCCTCGTCGTCACCGACAATCCAGGTGTTGGCGGTTCCTGCGGCGCCGACGACACCCTCAATCCGTGCTTCCATCCGGGTACTGCCCTCCTGATTTCTGGATGGCACTCACCATAGTGCGAATGGCCGACAGCTTCAGCCGCTCACCGGGGCCGCTCCAGCCGCCAGCTCGACCAGCCGCCGGTAACTGTCGCCGGGCGCCGTCTCGGCCCCGATCCGAAAGCCGGTCAGCTCGCCATGGTCGTCGCTGCCACCCGACGGCACCAGATCGAGCGAGGCGGCCAGTTCGCGCAGCCGGATCCGCTGGGCATCGCCCTGCTGCGGGTGGTCAATCTCGATCCCCGTCAGCCCGGCTGCCGCCAGGTCGGCGATGACGTCGTCCGGGATCTGCCAGCCACGGTGCACGCCGCGCGGGTGCGCGAGGACGGTGACGCCGCCCGCGGCCCGGACCAGGGCGATGGCCCGGCTGGGATCCAGGGCGTACCGGGCCACGTGCGCCCGGCCGCCGGGGCCGATCCACTCGGGGGTAAACGCGTCGGCGGGGGTCGCCACCACCCCGGCGGCGGCGAGCGCGCGGGCGATGTGCGGCCTGCCCACGACGCCGTCGGCAGCGATCGCCGCGACCTGGTCCCAGGTCACGGGGGCGCCTAGCTCGGCTAGTCGGCTGACCATCGCGCGGGCCCGGCTGATCCGGCTCTCCCTGATGGCCGCGGTTTCCGCGGCGAGCTCCTCGTTGGCCGGGTCGAACAGGTAGGCAAGCACGTGGACGCTATGGCCGGCCAGGCGGCACGACAGCTCCATGCCGGGCAGCAGCACGAGGCCCGGCGGGAGGGCGGCCACCGCCGCGCCGTGCCCGGCCACGGTGTCGTGATCGGTCAGCGCGATAACGTCCAGTCCGGCGGCTGCGGCCCGGCGCATGACATCGGCAGGCGGAGTCGTGCCATCCGAAGCGTTGCTGTGACTGTGCAGATCGGCATTAACCACGGTGTTGTTTACCACGGGTTTCGTGATCACCACCGTTTTTTCGCACGTAGCGCTGAAAAACGGTGGTGATCAACAGCGGCCGGGTTCCGGCGCAACCCTAAGCCGCGCCTACGGCGACCGCAAGTGCCGGGCGGCGCCCGGGCAGGTGCCGGGCTGGGCGGTAATAGCCTCTAGCCGGGCAGTTGCGGTGAGGGAGCGCCGAATGGGATGTCCAGGTCCTGGCCGGGATCTCGCAGATCCCTGACGGGCAGCGGCTCGATGAGCATCACCCCGGCGATGTCCGGCCAGAGCACCAGCCAGAGCCAGGTGCCCATGACCTCGCCCGCGAACACCGCCCGGGCCGGTGCGTCGACATGCCAGAGCGGCAGTTCGTGATGGCCGAACCGCACCGCGGCATCGGGCAGCCCGGACGCGAAGTGATCGCCCGGATCGGGCCCGGGCAGGCCGGCGAACCTGGCTCCGAGCCCGACGCGGGGGCCCTCGGAGACCAGCACCATCTCGGCCGGCCCGCCCACGGGGTTGGGTCCCGAGAGCGCTACGGCGCAGCCCTGCGTGCCAGTGCGCTCGTCGCCGGCGGCGGCGAACCCCGTCACCAGCCAGCCCGGCGGCAAGGGCCAGGGCAGCCAGACCGGCACCTTGATGCCGCGCAGCAGGCCTACCATCCCGGCCCGGGACGGGCTCAGGGCCGGACGCAGCGGGTAGACCTCGCCGTGCTGCTCGCAGTGCCAAGCGCTGGACCAGATGGTGGGGCCGCGCAGACTCGCCTCGCAGCGCGGGCAGGTCGGGGCCGCCCTGACGCTCACCGGCCCGCCCCTGTTCGATCCCCCACACCGATTACCTGCTCCTTTGGTGCGTGCGGTAAACGAGTTACATGGGTATACGACACAGCGGTCATCAGCACAGCGGTAATCAGCACAGGCCGTGCGTGGGAGCGGTCATCAAGGATCAGGCGGGGCGGCTGCTGCTGATCAAGCGGCGCAACGAGCCCGGCGCCGGGCTGTGGTCGCTGCCCGGCGGCCGGATCGAGCCGGGCGAGAGCGACCAGCAGGCCGTCGTGCGGGAAGTGCGCGAGGAGACCAGCCTGGTGGTGACGTGCGGCCCGCTGCTGGGCACGGTCGAGCGGCCAGGACTCGCGGGCTCGGTCCTGGACATCAGGGACTACCGCGCGCTCGTCACCGGAGGCGAGCTCGCGGCCGGCGACGACGCCGCCGATGCTCGCTGGGTGACGCCGCAGGAGATGGCCGCTCTTGACGCGGCCGGGCAGCTGACCGACGGGCTCGTTACGGTGCTCAGCTCGTGGGGGGCCCTGTGACGGTGGGGGGCACTGTGACGGTGGGGGGCACTGTGACGGTGGGCCGTCGGCGCAGCCGATCGAGGACGGCCGACCCCTCGGGTCCCGCGAACCAGCGCGCGTGGCCGAGCAGGTAACCGTCGTAGGCGAGGTCCGCGTGGCTCGGTGATGCAACGATCCCGGCGAAGTACTCGATCTCGGTGAGCGCGAACTCGACGTGAACCACGGGCAGCACCTCGGCCAGGGCGGCGGCCTCCAGCCGTCCGAGCGGTCGGACCGACTCGTAGCCGCCGAGTAGGGCCTCGATGGCCTCGTGGTCCGCCTCTGCGTGCCCGGACTCGACGAGGTCGAGCCAGGGCACGGTAGTTCGTTCCAGCGCGGTGGCGAGGTCGTGGACGGCCAGGGTGCGGTTCGCCAGGCCCAGGTCCAGCACACCGGCGACGTCGGCATCCGGGCCGCGGGTCGTCCAGGTGAGGTTGGAGGGGTGCCAGTCACCGTGCCCCCACTGCCGCGGCAGCGCCCGCAGCAGTGGCCCGGCCCGCCGGGCGGGCGCCAGCAGGTACCGCTCGAAGTCCGCCCGCCAGGAGCGCCGGCTCAGGTAGCGGGCCAGATCGGGCAGCCGGGCGCCGAACCGTGACAGCTCGGCCACGGGGTCCGGCGCGACCACGATGGCAGCCGAGCCCATGAGGGCGCCCGGTGGACGTTCGGGCCACGAGAAGTCGGCCGCCGCCTGGTGTAGCCGGGCGAGCGCCGCGCCGGCGGCTCGGGCGTGGTGCAGGCTCGTGAACGGCGACCAGGACATCGCATCGCGATAGAGATCGACGCCGGCGGCCGCCTCGTGCAGCTCGTAGACGAAGTCGTCAGATCGCTGGATGGTGGAGCCGCCTGTCCCGCGCAGGACGGCGGGTACCGGCACGCCGTGGTCGCGCAGCTGAGCCGCGAAGGCGTGCTCGGCGGTGAGCTGAGCCGCGGAGCGGACGCTGACGTGGTGGCGCTTGATGAAGACGGTGGCCGCCTGGCCGCCAGTAGCCGCCGGCCAGCGGACCAGGGCGGCGGCCGACATCGGGCGCGGGCTCCGCCAGGTGATCATGGCCTCGGCGCCCCGGCCAGGCTCGGCGTAGCAGGCGAGGACAGCGCGGACCTCGCCGTCGGTCAGCGGCGGCCAGTCCGCCAGCACTAGTTCTTTGCCCATGCCGTGCACCAGGCCCTCCGGCGGGCCGGCGCTCATATCTGGCCGGGGGCGGTGGGCGGCACGGGCGCGGCGGAGCCCCCCGCTCGGCGCGCGCCGAGCCTGGCGAGGCCGCTGAACGCGAAGGTGGCCACCGCGGCCGTGCTGAACGACAGGATCGAGGCGGACATCCAGCTGGCCGGCGCAAAGCCGATCAGCTGGCCGGCCCGGGCCCATGCCGTGGCCCACCAGGAGATGTAGCCGGGGTTGATGAGCTGGTAGACGACGAAGCCGATCGCCCAGGGCGCCAGCATGAGCCAGCGCGCCGCCGCGTGACCGGACATGTCCCAGCGGCCGCGCGATAGCACGAAGAAGTCGATCACCAGGACGGCGGACAGCGGGACGAAGACCGAGCCGAGGAGCAGCAGGAAATTCTCGTAGTCGGCGATGCTGAGGAACAGCGCGCCCGCGGTGGTCGCCGCGGCGATGACGATCGCCAGGACGCGGCGATCCCACAGCGGGCGCAGGTTCTGTGTCGACACGGCCGTCGAGTACACGTTGGCAAACGACTGGTCCAGCTCGCGTGCCGCGAGGATCGCGAAGCCGATCGCGCCCGCCGGCAGCGCGACGAATGCGCCGTAGATATCGGCCGGGCTCCGGGCCACGGTCACCAGCGCCAGCAGGCCGACGACGTAGCAGAGGGTCTGGGTGACCCCGTACCCGACCAGCGTCCCGGTGAACGCCGCCCGCGGGCTCCGCGAGTGCCTGGTGTAGTCGGCCGCCAGCGGCGCGAACGAGATCGCCACGGCCACCACCGTGTCGGTCGCTACCCAGAACCCCGACCAGGTGCCGCGGGTGAGCGCGGGCAGCGGGTGGCGGAGCAACTCGACCAGGAGATAGGCCAGGACTGCCGCGACCGCTCCGGTCACGTACCGGCGCAGGATCCGGATGGCACCAAGCGGGCGGACGGCGAGCAGGCCGGTGAGCGTTCCGGCGACGAGGATGTAGCCCCATCGGGGCAGCGCCGGCGCCACGACGTGCGCGGCGGTCGCGATCGTGACGAGTTCGAAGACTCCCCAGCCCAGGCACTGCAGGATGTTCGCCGCGGTCGGGAGGTAGGAGAGCCCGGCGCCGAACAGGCCACGGAGCAGGACCATGGCCGGCGCGCCGGTCCTGGCGCCGGCCAGACCGGCCAGGGCGACGGCCAGGGTGCCGAGCAGCGTGCCGACCACGATGGCGGCCAGGCTCGCCGCCAGGGACAGCTCCGGCGTCCCGGCGCCGAGCGGCTGCAGGACGAAGATGGCGCCGGTAAAGCCCAGCAGGCTCACGCCGAGATTGCCCCACAAGCCGAGCTGGTCCAGCAGGCTGAGCGCGCGGGGCACCGGCTCCGCGAGCGTCCGCGAGACCTCGGACCTGCGGTCTCCCGCCACGATGTTGAACTGGCCGGTGTCGAGCTGGCCGGTGTCGGACTCCACGGCTGCCTCCCTACGCCGGCATTACCCGGTCAGGTTCAGACGGTCGGTGGCGCCAGGCCCGGCGGGCCAGCCACCCTCTCAGCCCGGTGTGCCCGAGCTCCCGTGCGTTTGCCTACTGATAGTACCGCCCCCGCGCGCTGCGGCTAGGGGCGGAACTCGCGCGTCCGGGGCAGCCCAGCGGCCCGGCCGCGCGCCGCCGCGACCAGGGCGAGCTTGCGCGACGCCTCGTCGATCATCTCGCCGTCCAGCACGGCGGCGCCCCGGCCCTGCACCGTCGTGTAGTGCTCATAAGCATCCAGGATCAGCTCGGCCCGGTCATAGTCCGCCTGGGTCGGCGAGAACTCGGCATTCACGATCTCGACCTGGCCCGGGTGCAGCACCCATTTCCCGTCATAGCCGAGCGCGGCGACGCTGGCGGCGTTGCGCCGCAGGCCGTCGGCATCATGAATGGCCGCATAGGGCCCGTCGACAGCCTGCAGGCCCCGAGCCCGTGCGGCCACGAGGATCCGCAGGTGCGGATAGTGGAACGCGTCGCCGCCCAGGTATCTCGCCGGCTGCGCGCCGATCTCCAGTGAGCGCATCCCCAGGCTGGCCATGAAGTCGGCGGGCCCGAAGACCAGCGCCTCCAGGCGGGGCGAGGCGGCCGCGATCTCGTCCACCGCCGCCAGGCCGGCCGCGTCCTCGATCTGCGCCTCGATGCCGATTCCCCCGGCCGGGTAGCCCATCGCGCGCTCCACCTGGCCGAGCAGCAGGTCCAGCCAGGTCACGTGCTCGGGACCGGCGACTTTCGGGAGAACGATGACGTCCACGAACTCGCCCGCCTGCTCGACGATGTCGATCACGTCCCGGTAGGCCCAGCCGGTCGTAACATCGTTGATGCGGACGGCGCGGACCTTGGTACCCCAGTCGCCGGAGCGCAGGGCCGTCGCTACCGCCGCCCTGGCGTCCGTCTTCTGCGCCGGGGCGACCGCGTCCTCCAGATCCAGGAACACCTCATCGACGGCCAGCCCCTGAGCCTTGGCCAGGAAGCGCGGGCTGCTGCCGGGAACGGCCAGGCAGGTCCGCCTGGCCCGGGATGCGCGTGCGGTCACGCCGGGAGCCTACGCCGCCCGCTCTCAGCGCGGTCCGGCCGGCGGCGCACCGATGGCGCGGGCCTGGGCGAGGGCAGCCGTACCGTTTTCCCGGTCGCCGGTGGCGAGCAGCATGCGGCCATGGCACTCGACGCACTGGCGAACGAGCGATACCAGAACCCCGGAATTCAGCGGTGCGAGCGGCGCCAGCTGCATCGCGGTGCCCGCCGCCCAGGAAGCCAGGTCCAGCGCCATCCGCAGATCACCATCGTGCTCAAACGCGGCCGAGCAGGCCAGCAGGACCCGCGCCCAGGCGGGACCGAACTCCGCGAACTGGTATCGCATGGCGGGCACCCGCGCGGCGGATGCCGCCGCGTACAGGTAGTGGGCCTCCAGCCCGATGCGGACGCCGTCGGCCAGCGCCCCGGGAAGCACCGACACGGCCAGCTCGGCCAGTCGCCGCGCGTAGCCGGGAGCCAGCTCGGGACTGCACCGCCCGGCGGGCGTGGTGATCGCGCAGTCGAGCGCGGGCGCGGTGATGTCGGATCCCAGCTCGGCGTGGCCGGCATGCCCGAGGGCCTGCACCAGCGTGGTCAGCCTGTCGCTGCCGGCCGAGGGTGCCGGCATCCTGCGCGTGGCAATCTTCCGGAACACGGTGATGACGTCGGCCGCTGTCTGCGCGTCGTCGCCACCAGGATCGGCCCGGTCACGCAGCGCCGTCGCTACCGCCTGGCCGAAGTCCGTCCGGCCTTCCAGGGTCATCCGGTCTACCCGCGCGGAAATGGTGCGCAGCGGATCCCGCAGCCGGGCCAGGTCCGCGAACCGCAGCGCCAGCCGGGCCGCCGCCAGGCTGACGTCGATGCGCCCGTGCCAGCCGTGGATCGTCGCGGCGACCGATGCGGCCGTGACCAGGTACCCCACGTCCCCAGGGCCGATGGCGAACCTCGGCTGCGTGCGCTCGCGAGACAGGTAGAGGCGCAGGGCACGGTCGGCGCAGGCCACTGCCACATCGGGGTCGCCGAAGCGCGTCAGGATCTCCGCGTTGGTGGCACAGACCCGGGCCAGGTCCCGCCGCCGGCTCATGCGCACGTCGGCGGTGGGGGCAGCCTGTTCGTACTGCTCGTAGAACGCCACGGCCGCTTCCGCCTCCGGCACGGCCGAGCCGCCGCGGCCGTCCGCGGCCAGCGCCCGCGCGCGGCGCGCACCCACGTCAGCGATGAGCGGAGCAGTGTCCGGGATGCCAGCCAAGCCGGTGATCGACCGATAGAGCTGCTCGCTCTCAGCGAGCGCCTCGACGGCGTCAGCCGGACGGCTGGCCCTCGCCAGTATGCCCGCCTGGCCATACAGCCCACTGGCGATGCTCTCCCGGTGCCGAGGATCAGCTGGAAACCGCTCGGCCAGGACCCGGGACAGCTCGATGGCATTCGCCTGGAACGCCAGCGCCTCGTCCAGGCGACCGGCTCGTGCGCTGTCCTGCGCCTCGCGCAGTAACTTCAGGACCTGCTGCTCTCGGCGACTATCAGTTCTGGTCATCGCGCCTCCCCCCTCTCGGTGCAAATCGTACGACTACGGCCCTTTCGCCGACCGTAGTCGGAGCAGCGCGCCGTGACCGCCGCGTCCGGCGCCTGACCACACTGGCCGTAGCATGGGGGCATGCCCTCAGGAACTACGCCAGAGCCCGGCGTGGGAGTCGTATCGCCGCCCACGACCGAACAGGTGACCCAGGCCCTCGCGGGTGTCAACGACCCGGAGATCCACCGCCCGATCACCGAGCTGGGCATGGTGAAGGACGTCCAGGTCGCCGCCGACGGGACTGTTCGCGTCGACGTCTGGCTGACGGTGTCTGGCTGCCCGCTGCGGGACACGATCACCCGGGAGGTCACCGGCGCGGTCAGCAAGCTGCCCGGCGTCCGCCGCGTCCAGGTCGAGCTTGACGTCATGAGCGAGGAGCAGCGCCGCGAACTGCAGAGCAAGCTGCGCGGCGGCGGCAAGGCGGAGCGGGAGATCCCGTTCGCGCAGCCCGGCTCGCTGACCAAGGTCTACGCGATCGCGAGCGGTAAGGGCGGTGTCGGCAAGTCGTCGGTCACGGTCAACCTCGCGGCGGCGCTCGCCGCGGCGGGCCAGCAGGTCGGCCTGCTGGACGCCGACATCTACGGGCACTCGGTGCCGCGCATGCTCGGCGTGACCAGCCGGCCGACTCAGGTCGAGCAGATGATCATGCCACCGTCCGCGCACGGGGTCCGGGCCATCTCCAGCGGGATGCTGAAGAAGGGGAACGAGCCCCTGCCGCTGCGCGGTCCCATCCTGCACCGGCTGCTGCAGCAGTTCCTGGCCGACGTGTTCTGGGGCGACCTGGACGTGCTGCTGATGGACCTGCCGCCCGGCACCGGGGACATCGCGATCTCCGCCGCTCATCTGGTGCCAGGCTCGGAGCTGATCGTCGTGACCACGCCTCAGCTAGCCTCCGCCGAAGTAGCGGAGCGTGCGGGATCGCTGGCCCTGCAGTTGCACCAGCGGGTGGTCGGCGTGATCGAGAACATGTCTTACTTGCCATGCCCGCATTGCGGCGAGCGCGTGGAGATATTCGGCTCGGGGGGCGGGCAGGCCGTGGCGGACACCCTGGGCCGGATCACCGGAGCGCCGGTCCCGCTGCTGGGCGAGATCCCGATCGATATCCGGCTTCGCGAGGCCGGGGACAACGGCGTGCCGCTGGTGCTCTCGGCGCCCGATTCGCCGGCCGCGCTGGAACTGCGGAGAATCGCCGACCAGATCGCCTCGCGGTCGCGCAGCCTGGCCGGGCGCCAGCTTGGCCTGTCGCCGGTCTGAGCGGGACGCTCAGGTCGCCTCGGCGTCGTAGGGCGGGCTCTCGCCGGGGGCCAGGAGGCTAATCGGGCCGTCCGCGCCCAGCCCGCTGCCGCCGGCGGTCGCGGAGCCTTCGGGCCCCTCAGCGTCCTCTAGCAGGTGCTTACGGACGAAATACTTGGGATTCAGCTCGTTGAGGTCAAAGTCGCTGAACTCGGCGGGAAGATGCTCCCGCAGGTCGGCCCGCGCGCCCTCGGCAAGCCGACGTACGTCGCGCAGCGCCCGGCCAGCCTGCGCCGCCATCTTCGGCAGCTGATCCGGCCCGAAGACCACGAGCGCGATGACGGCGAGTACGGCGATCTTGACAAACGACAGGTCAAACAACGAGCGCTCCAGCTGGCTATGGACCATGTGAGCGTGCTGATCCGCTGGCATCAGCGTAAACCGCCGGCGAGGCAGCCCGGAACCCCAGTCGGCAGTTCCGCTAACGGGCAGCTCCGCTAAGGGGCAGTCTCCAGCCGCAGGGTGACGCCGTGGCTGACACCGCGCCGCAGGTAGGTCAGCCGCACCCTGGCCCCCGGCGATCGCGCCCTGATCGCGTCCAGCAGCGTCTGCGCGCTGGTCACGGGCTGGCCGCCCAGGCTGACGATGACGTCGCCGGCGCGCAGTCCGGCGCGGGCGGCGGGTCCATCAGAAGTGACGGGCCGGGCCGCGCCGGGCCTGGCGGCGGCGATCTGGGCGCCGGAGCCGGAGTACCCGGTGTTGAGCATCGCGCCCAGGATCGAGTGGGTCGCGTGCCCGGTCCTGATGAGTTCCAGCGCGATCCGCCGCACCTGGTTGATCGGGATGGCGAAGCCGAGGCCGATGTTGCCGCCCTGGCCGGTGATCACGTTGCCGCCCAGCGTGTCGAAGGCCGCGTTCACGCCGATGACCTGGCCCCGCCCGTTGACCAGGGGCCCGCCGGAGTTGCCCGGGTTGATCGGCGCGTCGGTCTGGATGGCCTCCAGGAAGACCTGCGGCGCCGCGGGCCCATTGCCAGCGCCGGGTTGCACCGGCCGGTCCAGTGCGCTCACGATGCCGCTCGTCACGGTCCCCGCGAGCCCGAGCGGTGCGCCGAAGGCGATCACCGTATCCCCCACGGCGACGCCGCCGGAGTTGCCCAGCGATAGCGCGGGCAGGCCGCTGATGCCAACTGGCCTGATCACGGCGATGTCGGAATAGGTGTCCCGGCCGACGAGCCGTCCCGCCACGGTCGTGCCGTTGCGGAACACTACCTGGAGCGAGGTGTTACCGGCATGCCCGTCCAGGGTCACGACATGGTTGTTGGTGATGATGTAACCGCCGGATATAACGAACCCGGAGCCGGTGCCGTCCCCGCCGTTGACCCGGATCATGACGACCGACGGCAGCACCCGCGCCGCCACTCCCGCGATCGAGGTGGCCGGGCGGCCGGTTACCGCCCGCGGGGCCGGCCCGAGGCTGTAGTCGGGTGCGGTGCCGCCGCCCTGCGACCTCGTGGCGATGTAGCCGCCTAGCAGGCCGCCAACCAGCGCGGACGCCAGGGCGATGGCCAGCCCTCCGACGGCCAGCCGCCGGCCGTGGCTATCCAGGCTCCAGCGGCGGCGGCCGCCGTCCTTGCCCTCGGGGCCGTCCCCGAAGCCTGGGAGGCCGTCCCCGAACTCCCCCGTCCCATCCTCGAATGGGCCCAGCGGCAGAGCGTAGTCGGGATCGGGATCGTCGATCGGGTACGCCGGGTACGCGGCATTGGCCGGGAAAGCGCCTACCGCGTCCGCCGGGTATGGCGGGATCGCCGGATCGGCCGTTCCCTCAGACATGCTCCGCCTCCCCCAGACGGCCTGGTTTCCTTCAGCCGGCCGCCGTTGCCTGCATTCCTGCCCTATATCGGGCACGTGTAGGCATCCTCAGCGGAAAGGGTTGGCCCAGGAGGCCATGCGGCGGAAACCACGGCTCATCCGCTCCCAGAAGCCGGCCGGGCTGTCGTGCGGCAAGCGCATGACGGCCTGGTCAATCGCGGCGGTGGGGGCATCGGAGATGACGGTATAGACGAAGCCACGCGACGACCAGGCCAGGCTTCGGTCGTCAGGGTCGGTGGCGTAGACCTTGCTGCCACGCGCCGTCAGGCGCTGCCACCCCGGCAGGCTCCGGGGCAGCTCGCCCCGCTGCAGGAAAACCGAGATAACGGACAGTCCGTCGGAATACGAAAGTTCGACTACCCGGCCGTTCGTGGAAGTTTCGGTCGCCTTGAACAGGGTCAGGCCGCTGGCCACGGCCCGCGGCAGCGGCCATCCTGCCGCCCGCAGGGCGGCCAGGCCGCCCGCCGACAACTGCCCGGTCCATGGCCGCGCGTCCGCATCCGGCATGCCGCGCAGCTCGGCGGGCCCGACGCTGAGCCCGATGAAGGCATCCCGGCTGAAGATTCGGGATTTCCCGTCAAAGAGTTCCCGCTGCAGCGGCAGCTTGGTGGCGGTATCGAGCCAGAACCGGGCCGCCAGGCCGCCGTCGCGGCGTCGCACCTCCACCACCTGAGCGGGGCGCCCGTCTGCCGCGGCGCGGCCCCTGTAGGTCAGGACGTAGTTCGCGCGCATCAGGGTCAGCAGCGGCACCGTGACGGTCATGACCTCATCGGAATCCGGCAGCGCGTCCGCTTCCGGCTGACCCTCGTCCGGCGGGCCGGCGGCGGTGTTAGCGGCGGTGTTGGCAGGCTGGGCCAGGATCGCGCCGCCTGGCCGGTGCCATACCTGCAGAAACGACGCGCTATCGCTCGTGGACCCCCACCAGACGGCGACCTGGGTGCCGCGGAAGGCGACCGATCCGCAGGCCGCGGCGGCCTCGGTCATCAGGCGAGCGCCGGTTCGATCCGCCGGCGTGATCACCGCTGGCTTGAGCGCCGCCGGCGCCAGCCTGCGGTGCCGCAGCACGGGCCCGGACCTGCCCGGCGCCCCCGAACTTCCCGGCGACTCCACCAGCACGACGAGGACGGCGCACGCGCCCAGCAGGCCGATCATCACCACGGCCACGCTGGCGATACGTCTCGACGATCGCAGCCGGGCGGTCACGGACCGTTCGGCGTGGATCTTTGGCTGATAACCGGGCTGGGCTGCGCCGCCGGTATCTCGCCGGTCACCAGGTCGTGCTGCAGGACGAACACGTCCACCGCGGGCGTGACGCGAGGCTCCGGCTGCTGGGGGTTGCCGCCGGCCATGAAGGCGGCAGTACCGAGCCCGGCCAGGAAGACCGTGACGGCCCCGCCGAACAGGAACCACGCCGGCCGTACCTCCGGCCACGCGGCCCGGCCCGCCGGATGGGCGGACGGCGCCACTGTCGACCAGGGGGTCAGCGGCACGCCGCCGCGCCCGTCCAGGCCGCCGCTCAGGCCGGCCAGCCCGATCAGCCGCCCGGTCAGCGCCGAGTCGGCCTCGGTGTCGCCGCCGAGGGCGTTCATCCGGCGCTTGAGCGTCCGCAGGGCGACAGCCTCGGCCCGGCAGGACTCGCACTTGGCCAGGTGCACAAGCGCCCGGTCGCGTCCCTCACCGTCCAGTTCTCCGTCGATCAGCGCGGACAGGCGCTGTCCAATGTGGGTCATGGCTGCCCTCCGTGCGGCAGGGGCAAGTCCGCTCCGATGCGCGGCGCTGAGAGGGGCGCCACGCTCAGGTGTCGCGGCCGACGGTGCTCAAGCGCCTCGCGGAGCTGCGCGCGGCCACGGTGAATCCGGCTGCGCACCGTCCCGAGCTTGATACCTAGGGTGTCGGCGATCTCCTCGTAGGACAGGCCCTCGATGTCGCACAGGATGACCGCCGCCCGGTACTCGGGCGGCAGCGCCTTGAGCGCGGCCTGCACGTCGCCGTCAAAGTGCCGGTCGTCGAACACCTGCGCCGGGGTCGGCTCGGCGCCGCCGATGCGGGCGGCCGTCTCCTCGCCCAGGCCCTCGAACCTGATCCGCTGGCGCCTGCGCGCCATATCCAGGAAGAGGTTGGTGGTAATCCGGTGCAGCCAGCCCTCGAAGGTGCCCGGAGAGTAGGTGGCGAGCGAGCGGAACACGCGGACAAAGACCTCCTGGGTCAGGTCCTCGGCATCGTGGGTGTTGCCGGTCAGCCGGTAGGCAAGCCGATATACCCGGGCGGAGTGGTCACGGACCACGTCCTCCCAGGTCGGTGGCGTCCAGTCGGCATCAAGCCCGTCACGCTCCGGCGTTCCGGCCTGGTCCACGGTTTCCCCCTTCACCCGCTCCCACAGCCTCCAACGCCATTTTGGCTCGCATGCTTCCGTCAACGCCGGGGTTACCCGGCTAGTTCCCGGCTCAGCTGAGCTGGCGCTAGGCTGCCGCACTGGAGAGTTTCCATGAGGGACCCGGGGGAGGCAGCCATCTCGACAACGGACGTCACTATGGCCTACGTGGATCAGTTCCTCCCCGAGGACGAGGCCCTGATCGCGACGCGGCGCAACGCGGCGGAAGTCGGCGGCGCTGCTCCGGTCACCCCGGTCACCGGCGGCGTGCTGCGCTTCATCGCGGCGGCCACCGGGGCGAGGTCGGTGGTCGAGATCGGCACCGGCTGCGGTACCTCCGGCATCTGGCTGCTCCGGGGCATGCGCCCAGGGGCCGTTCTGACCAGCGTTGACGTCGAGCCAGAGCATCAGCGGCTGGCCCGGGCGGCCTTCCTGGCCGCCGGCTTCCCCGCCAGCCGGTACCGTCTGATCGGCGGGCTGGCGCTCGAGGTGCTGCCCCGGCTCGCCGACGGCGCCTACGACATGGTGTTCTGCGATGCCGATCCGCAGGAGGACTCGGATTACCTGGCGGCCGCGCTGCGGCTGCTGAGGCCCGGCGGGATCGTGGCCATCGACGACGCCCTCGGCTCGGAACACGGGCCAGATGACAGTGCGGTGACGAGCGAGCTCCGCGAGCAGGTACGCAGCGACGAGCGGCTGGTGCCGCTGCTGTTGCCGATCGGCAACGGATTGCTGACGGCGGTCAAGCGAGCCGACTAGGCCGAGAGCAGGCGCAGCAGCAGCCGGACGCCGAAGCCGGTGGCGCCCTTCGACAGCTCGCCGTCGCTTTCGGCCGATCGCCCCGTCCCGGCGATGTCCAGGTGCGCCCACGGCAGCCCGCCCGTGAACTCGCGAAGGAACAGCGCCGCCGTGATCGAGCCCGCCTGCGTGCCATCCGTGGCGATATGTGACAGGTCGGCGATGTCGGAGGCCAGGGCCGGCGCGTAGCTGTCCTCCAGCGGCATTCGCCAGACCCGGTCGCCGCTGGCCTGGCCGACGGCCACCAGCGCCTGTGCCAGAGCGTCGTCCGTCGCGTACATGGCGGCATGCGTAGTGCCCAGCGCGACCCGCGCGGCACCGGTCAGCGTGGCGATGTCGATCAGCTGATCGGGCTTCAGGACGGCCGCCGCGTACGCCAGCGCGTCGGCGAGCACCAGCCGGCCCTCGGCGTCGGTGTTCAACACCTCCACCGTGCGGCCGCCGTACTGGGTAATCACGTCGCCCGGCCGGTAGGCCGATCCGGACGGCATGTTCTCGGCCGTCGCCACGAGCCCGGTGACCCGGTGCGGCACGCCCAGGCTGGCCAGCGCGGACAGGACCGCGATCACCACCGCGCCGCCGGCCATGTCCGTCTTCATCAGCTTCATGCCGTCGTTCGACTTGAGCGACAGGCCGCCGCTGTCGAACGTGATGCCCTTGCCGACCAGGACGATGTGGGACTGCGCCCCGGCCGACTGGTCCCCGGCGGGGTGGTAGCTGAGCTCGATCAGCCGCGGTGGCCGCACCGACCCGGCACCCACGGCCAGGATGCCGCCGAACCCGGCGGCAGCCAGCTCGGTCTGCGACCAGATCCGGGCCTCGACGCCGCGGTCGGTGGTGACCCGGACGGCCTCATCGGCCAGCCACTGAGGGCTCTTGCGCTGCGAAGGCAGGTTGGCGAGGTCACGAGCAAGCCCTACCGCGCCGGCGATGGCAGCCGCGCGGCGCAAGGCCTCCGTACCGTCCCGAACCGTGCCGACGAGCAGCCTGGCCAGCCCTGACGGTCCGGGCGGCTGCGGATGACCCGACTTGAGGTCGAACCGGTAGCCGCCGAGCAGGACACCCTCCGCGAACGCCTGGAGGCCCTCGTCAGACTCGTCGGCCACGGCACTGGTCGTCGCCGTACCGCCATCGGCGATCCGGCGGCCCAGCTCCGCGCCGGCCCGCCGCAGGGCGCGCGGCGACCTGTCACCGACGCCGAGCAGCAGCACGCTGACGGCCCGGCCCGCGATGCTGGCCATGGTCTGCGCCGCCTCGCCAGCCCGGCCCGTGAGCTTGTAGGCCGCGATGACGTCGGCGGTATTCACCGCCAGCAGCTCGTCCAGGGTCGGATCGACGACCGCCCCGCTGTTGTGGGTGCCGTGGTTATGGACACCGCCGGGTTCGACCGGCACAGCTTCGACCGGCACAGCGAGGAGATCGGCAGGGCCGGACCCACCGCTGGCGAGCGAGGAGACGTAGGCGTCAAGCGGGCGCTGACTGGCGCCCGGCAGCAAAGCGACGTCCGTGGTGATCGGCAACGTCAGCCGACAGCGGACTTGAGCGCCTCACCGAGGGCGTGCGCCTCGTCCGGTGTCAGCTCCACGACGAGCCTGCCACCGCCTTCCAGCGGGACGCGCATCACGATGCCGCGGCCCTCCTTGGTGACCTCCAGCGGACCGTCGCCCGTCCGCGGCTTCATCGCCGCCATGCTGCATCCCCTTCCCTGCCTTGGGGCCACACGGAACCTCGCTGAGGCGCAGCGCACCGCAGCGACGGTGCCTGGCGGGACCGGCCAGCCACAAGCATCTCGATCAGTACCTCCATTATCCTTCAGTTGCGGCGGCGAGTGGTAATGATCAGTGTTCCTAC
>Ga0209839_10000043_pt1 | contig 47835 bp, 46 predicted proteins | sample OrgsoiDNA2013050_FD_185800 | JGI IMG/M metagenome (GOLD analysis project Ga0209839, IMG submission 185800) | Permafrost soil microbial communities from the Arctic, to analyse light accelerated degradation of dissolved organic matter (DOM) -... | ecosystem: Environmental > Terrestrial > Soil >... | reverse complement strand
TCACCCTCCTTAGTGCCCTTGGCGACGTTGTCTGCCTCCTCGCCGCCGAGATTGATCGGCTCAAGAGTCAAGGTCCGCCGCCCTGAGTGTGGGTCCGTGCCCCGTGCCGATCTGGTCGAGGTGTCGCTGGTACATCTGCCGGCGAACCCGCGGGCGGTCGCGTCCATCCGGGCCGCTGACGCCGAGGAGGAATTCGAGATCCGCTACAGCCCGAGCGGGATCGTCGTGGCGGAGGTGCCGGCCCCCAAACGCCCCGCGCGCCCCAAGCGGGTCCGCGGAATCCCAGAGATGAAGGCGCGTGCCTTACTTGCCGAGATGGGCGAGCCAAGGGAGAAACGCCCCACTTGGAATCGCGCGAACATAACCGTGGCGAAGGCCCGTGCGCTCGCTAAGCGGCCCCCACGACCTTGACGCGGAGTCCTTGCTCCTCCGCGCCATGCGGCCCCGGGCGCTCCGTAAGGGGTGGCGCTCGGGGCCTAACAACCTTGCTGCGGGGTTCTTGGCGGATTACCCGCGGCAACGGTCCCGGCGGCGGTTGGGCTCTCCTCCGGTCGCTGCCCGGACCCTATATCTCAGAATGAGGGTTAGATGAAACCGCGCAAGTCGGAGACGTTCCCGGATCTCGTCGAACGCCGGAAGCTAGCGCGACCCGACGAACCGATAAAGGTGCCCGTAGCGTCCGCAGCCACCCTCGCAACTCGCGTGCGGGAGGTCGGACGGGCCTGGCGGGCAGGCGACGAGCCTGCGGCAAGGTACGAACTCGCGGAGCTTGCCCGAGAGGCCCGGATCCTCAGCCTGACGCATCCGCTCTGGTCCGCGCCCCGCCGCGATCAACAACTGGCAGGGACCGGCGATCGTCACCAGCGTCAAGGCCGACGTCCTCGATGCGACCGTGGCCGCCCAAAGGACAGTAAAAAGATTAGCTACCTTCTAGCGTTATCCCTCGACATAAGGCATGTGCGTATGGAGCACGAGGGCAAGATCGCCGGATGGTCTGGCGGGCGAATGACAAGCCTGAACTCTATCTCGACTCCTCCTCCGCGGCCGGCAGGGCGGTCGTCGGGATCTACGCGTCCAGAAAGACACCCCGCCGCCCTGCTGGATCAAGCGACGATCGCCAGCGTGACGCCAGGGAGTCGGAACTCGATCCCGGTCCCGTCGCTCTCGGTGACGGCCGGCCAGCGCCTATGGATCGCGGTGCTGGGCCCGAAGGGCGCGGGCACAATCCGCTTTCGGGATGCTCTTAGCTTAGCGGATCGGGCTCGGAAACGAGCGCGCAGCACAACCTGGCCGCCCTACCCTCGACGTGGTCGACCGGCAAGACCTATGCCGACGGGAAGCTCTCCGCCTACGGAAGCTGAACCGCCAACGGTCGGCCATAGCTGAGCTGAAATCGTCCGCCGGAGGGCATGTTCGTGTGCAGCCGAAGGCGCTCACCTGGTGCACACGGCGAGGAAGTCGAGCGCGTGCTCGAGCCGGCCGCGCGCTCGGCGTCGGGCGTCGCCTGACGACACGGCGCTCGAGTCATCCGGCTGGTTGCCGGGTCGCAGGGCGAAATCTCGAGTGGTGATCGCCGGCGTGAACCGGTCGTAGAACAGCTTGGTGATCCGCAGCCGCTGGTGGACCGCGTCCCAGCCGAGGTCGAGCGCGAGCTGGTGGGCGTGGAGCTTGCGGGCGTGGAACAGGCCCAGCAGCTTCACCTCCTCGAACACGCGGCCGCACAGCTCCTGGAACTCGCGGGCCCGATACTCCTTTAGGTGCCAAGGGTTGTCTGACTTCTCCGCGCCGGGCGCGGCGAGCGTGAGCACGTTGGGCGTCGACACGTATGCGACCCCGCCCGGGGCGAGCAACCCGTGCACGTGCTCAAGCACCGCCACCGGATCGTGCACGTGCTCGATCGTCTGCAGAAACACCACCGCGTCGTAGCTGGACGGCTCGCCGTAGATCTCGACCATGCCGCGCTCGAAGTGCAGGTTCTGGCGCCGGTAGCGCAGGCGCGCGTGCTCGAAAGCATCGGGGTTCGCTTCGACGCCGAGCACTCGGGCGGCGCCGCGAGAGAGCACCTCCGAACCGTAGCCCTCACCGCAGGCCATGTCGATCACCCGCAGCCCGATCACCCGGGCGCCGATGAACTCGTACACCGCGAGATGGCGGCGAAACCAGTAGTTCTCGACCGGGACGTCGGGCAGCGTCCGTTCCCCGGTCAGCGCCAGCGGCGGAACGCCCAGCGGCTGATCGCGCTGAACATGGGCGTCCACGGGCACGACGGACAGGGTAATGTGCGCGGCGCCATGGAGGCACTTCGGTCGGCGGATGAGATCCGCGATGTCAACACGCGATACCACGACCTGGCGTCGCAAGGCTACGACTCCAAGTGGGGCATCGACTTCGGAGCGGTGGGTCAGGCGCAGGTGCTGGGTAAGCTTCGCAAGCTGCTCGGAGACGAGCAGAATCAGGTCTACCAGCGGTCACTGGAGATCGGCGCGGGCACCGGCTATTTCAGCCTCAACCTGCTTCAGAGCGCAGTCGTGCGCGAGGCGACGTGCACCGACATCTCGCCCGGCATGATGAGCACGCTGGCGCGCAACGCGCAGCGGCTCGGGTTGGAGGTCAAGACCGCGCGAGCGGACGCCGAGTCGCTTCCGTTCGCCGACTGCAGCTTCGACCTGGTGCTCGGACACGCGGTGCTTCACCACCTCCCCAACCTGCGCCGCGCGTTCGCCGAGTTTCACCGCGTCCTGCGCCCCGGTGGGCGGATCCTGTTCGCCGGGGAGCCCTCGCGCATGGGCGACCGGATCGCGGCGGTGCCCAAGCGTGCCGCGATCGCGATCGCACCGGCTTGGCGGGCGCTGCTGCGGGCCAGTCCCGCCCCGCCCATCGGCAGGGCCGGATCAGCGGCGGTGCTCGCGGACGAGCTCGAGCGCCGCGTCGACATCCATGCGTTCGCCCCCGGCGACCTTACGCGCCACGCCCGCCGGACTGGGTTCACCGACGTCACCGTGCGCGGCGAGGAGTTGACGGCGAGCTGGTTCGGATGGTTCAACCGCGCCCTGGAGGCCAGCGCCGAGCCCGACGACGTGCCGATGCTCTGGCGTCAGTACGCGTTCCGCGGCTACCTGCTGCTACAAGAGCTCGACCGGAAGGTGCTCGAGCCGCTGCTTCCGCCGGCGATCTTCTACAACCTGCTGCTCACGGCACGCAGGCCCCCAAGTGTCGCGAGTCGAGCCTTCGGCGGCGCAGGTTTCTGACTCACGCGCTTAGCCTGTTCGGCGAGGCAGCGTGTCGATCCGAAACGGATCGCGCCAGCGCCGGATGGGCCTTAAACTCCTGTGATGCCCGCCCAGCTCGCACACGAGTTCCCGCTGTTCCCGCTCGGACTGGTCGCGCTCCCGGGGGAGTTGATCCCGCTGCACATCTTCGAGGAGCGCTACAAGACGATGATGAACGAGTGCCTGGCGGCCGAGCGGGAGTTCGGAATCGTCTGGCTCTCGGACGACGGCTTGCGCGACATCGGGTGCGCGTGCGAGATCGACCGGGTACTGGAGCAGATGGACGACGGGCGGATGAACCTGCTGGCGCGGGGTACCCGGCCGTTCCGCGTGCTCGAGCGCCAGGGCCATCTGCCCTACCCGGCGGGGGTGATCGAGTTCGTGCAGGACCGCCGCGACACCCCCGACCCCCAGCTGGCCGATGTCGCGCGCGCCGCCTACGCGGACCTGGTCAAGCGCGCCACCGACAAGGAGCCCGAGGGGGAGGACCTACAGCAGATGGGCGCCTACGAGATGGCGGCGACCGTCGACTTCGGCCTCGACGCCAAGCAGGGGCTGCTCGACCTCCGCTCCGAGAACGCCCGCCTGCGCCTGGTCACGCGGCTGTTCCGCGCGGCGATCAAGCGGCTCGACTTCGTCGACCGCGCCCAGACGCGTGCCCGCTCGAACGGCAAAGTCAAGTTTGGCTGACGGAGCGCAAATCCGCCGGGAGATCACCTCCCGGCGATCTTCGCCTTGACTTCGCCGGTTAGGCGGTGTAGATGACCATCGCCGCCCCGAACACGAGGCAGTAGATGCCGAACGGGGTGAGGTTTCCGGTCTTGAAGTACCTGGTCAGGAAATGAACGGTGACGATCGCCGTGACGCAGGCGGCCGCCGCCGCGAGCAAGGCGGCGCCGCGGATCCCGTAGTCGCCCAGTGGACCGGTCAGGTCTCCGATCTTGTACAGGCCGGCGAGCAGGATCGGTGGCGTGGCGAGCAGGAATGCGAACCGCGCCGCGTCGCCGTTGTCCAGACCGCGGACCAGGCCGGCGGTCATGCAAACGCCGTCGCGGCTGATCCCGGCGATCAGCGCAGTTGATTGGGCCACGCCGATCCCGGCCGCCTCGCGGTACTCCAGCGTCGAGAGCCGACGCCCCCCGTCGCTCTTCATGCCCTCGCGCGCAGCCAGGGCGCGCACCTCGGCGCGCCGCCGATAGCGCTCCCCGCCAAGCAGGATCAAGCCGTTGACCATCAGGAAGATCGCGGCGGCCAGCGGCTTGGCCAGCGCCTCCCGGATCGGACGCTCGAGCGCCACGCCGAGGATGCCCACGGGGATGGTCGCGATGATGATCAGCCACGCGAGCCGCTCGTCGGGAGTCTCGGCCCGCCGCTTGCGCAACGTGGCGAAGAACGCCGCAACGATGAGCTTCCAATCGCGCCAGAAGTAGATCAACAGGCCCACGGCGCTGCCGACGTGGAGCATCACCACGAACGCGAGCCACGGCGACTCGGGCTCCGATTGCCAGGCGACGATGTTGTTCCACCCGAACAGGGTCGGGAACAGGACGGTGTGTCCGAGGCTGGAGACCGGAAACAGCTCCGTCGCGCCCTGGAGAACGCCGAGGACGATCGCCTGGAACGGACTGATCAGGTTGTGAGTCGTCGACGCGAGTGCAAGCACCATCAGCCGAGAGTACCCGCCGGCCCGTCTCAGCCGCTCAGACCGCAGGCCTGCTGTGCGGCCTGCAACGCGAACTGCTCCGCCTGGGCCAGCTCGGCGTGGGTGGCCGCGGCCGTATCCGGGAAATAGATCGTCCCGTGCTGGAGGCGAACCTTGTAGCTGAACACGCTGTGAGCGCCGGCGGCGATCCGGAGCTTGGACACGGCGTCGGTGTCGAGCGTGGTCGCCAGATCTCGGGCTTGGAGGAGCAGCGGGTCGGAGAGCGGCTTGGCCTTGCCGCTGTTGCAGGCGATCGTCCCGCCGTCGTTGACCAGCAGCGTCAGTTGCGGGCCCGGGCCAGAGCGGGTGAGCAGGAACAGGTCGGGCGATTGCACGTTCAGACCGCAGCCACACAGCCCAGAGCTCAGCGCCAGCACGACGGCCAGGCGCTTCACCGGGCTGGGACGACGATCGCGGCTCCACCCCGCCGCGGGTCCCCACCACCGGAGAACACTCCCACAGCGTCGCGCGCCACCGCCTGTGCGCCGCCGAAGAACAGGTTGCGCTCGCGAAACCGAGCCAGCTGGCGTCCGGCGGCCTGCAGCGCGTTCGTGTCGATCCCGGGCTCGGCGTAGACCGTGTCGTCCTCGAAGTGGACCCGGGGAGCCTGCACCGCGTCGGCGGCCAACATGCCGTCATCGATCGCGCGGATGATCGTCTGCAGGACGGCCGAGCGAATTCGATTCGATCCCGCGCTGCCGACCACCAGCTCGGGCTCGCCGTCCCTGAGTACGATCGTCGGCGCCATCATGCTCGGGAGCCGTCGGCCGGGACGGTGCCGGTGGAATCCGAGCGGGTTCAGGTCCTGCTCGCCGAGCATGTTGTTCAGGTGGACTCCCGTACCGGGCACCACCACGCCCGAGCAGGAGCCGTTGGAGCAGGTGACCGAGCACGCCCGCCCCTCGCGGTCCAGCACGGCGATATGGGTGGTGGATCCGAGCTCGTTGCGACCGGTCGGATCGATCGTCGGGCCGCCGCGGAGAAAGCGCTTGACCGACTCGGGGTCGTCGAGCCCGGCGAGGAACTCGGGCGTGCGCTCCTTCTGGGTCTGCTCGAGTACCTCGACGATCTGCTGCATCGAAGGCGGCCCGGGCTGCGCGTCAAGCAGCGCGAGCGCTCGCGCGAGCAGGATTCCGCCCGCCGAGGGCGGCGGGTTGGTCAGCACCTCCCGCGCCCGGTAGCCGACCCGGAGCGGTTGCCGGTCGAGCACCGAGTATGCGGCGAGGTCGGCCCGGGTGAGCATCCCGCCCCCGGCGCTGACGAACTCGGCGATCGCCGATCCGACATCGCCGGTGTAGAACGGCGCGGCGCCCTCTGCGCCCAGCCGCTCGAGCGCGTCCGCGAGCTCGGGCTGGCGAACCACGTCTCCCGCCCGCGGCACGGACCCGTTCGGCGCAAATAGCGCCCGCGACTCGGGCGTCGCCGTGACGATCCCGGAGAGGATTTCGAATACGTACGCCTGCTGGGGATTCAGCGCGACACCTTTCCGGGCGAGCGCCGCGGCCGGGCGGACCAGCTGCGCCAGCGGGACCCGGCCGAACCGATTCGCCGCCTCGCACAGACCCGCCGGAATGCCGAACGTCCCCACCGACGCCGCCCCGATGTTGAACACCTGGATCGCATCTCCGAACGAGACGCTGATCGGTACCAGCTCGCCTCGGCCACTCGCGTCGGCTCCGCGCCCGGGCGCGACCACGAAGAAGTCGAGCAGCACCGGTTCCCGCCCCGGTGCCGCGACCAGCATGTAGCCACCGGCCCCCAATCCGGTAAGCAACGGCTCACAGGCAAACGACGCCAGCATCGCCCCCAACGCCCCGTCGACGGCATTCCCACCGTCACGCAGCACATCGGCCCCCGCGCGCGCACTGAGCGGATGACCGGCCGCAACCACGCCCAGCTGAGGCTCACCTAGGTTCAATTGATGGCTGACGGTCGTGGAGCCTTCCACGCGAGTTTGCGAGTGTTGAGGACGCAGGAAGCGACGTGTGCGCAAGGAGACAAGCGGTCTGCCGCACACGAGCGACCGATGCCCCAGGCGCAGGTTATAGGCCGTCAGCGGCGGGGGATGAACTCTGGCACTTCTAGCTCCCGAGGGGAGCCGGAGGCTGGCCGGCGCACGCGGCTGACCCGCGGCTCGCCTTGGGGCTCGCGCAGCGGACGCCGCGCATCGGTGTCGCCCCGGGAGCGAAGCCCGACCGGCTCCTGCTCGCGACGCCGAGGGCGTGAGTCGCCGTAGCCGGTCGCGACGACCGTGACCCAGACCTGGTCGTCGAGTCGCTCGTCCACCATCGCCCCGAAGATGATGTTGGCGTCGGGATGAGCCGCGGCGGCCACGGCCTTGGCCGCCTCGTTGACTTCCCAGAGCGAGATGTCGGGGCCGCCGGTGATCGACAGCAGGATCGAACGGGCGCCCTCCATGCTGGTTTCGAGCAGCGGGGACGCGACCGCCTGTTCGGCGGCGTCGATCGCTCGTCGCTCGCCGGTGCCCATACCGATTCCGAGCAATGCGTTGCCGGCCTGGGACATGATCGTGCGAACGTCGGCGAAGTCGAGGTTGATCAGACCTGGCAGCGTCACCAGGTCAGAGATCCCCTGGACCCCCTGGCGCAGCACGTCGTCGGCCACGCGGAACGCCTCCACCATCGAGACCCCACGGTCGAGCACCGACAGCAGCCGGTTGTTGGGCACCACAATCAGGGTGTCGACCTCGGCGGCCAGGGCGGCGATGCCGGCCTCCGCCTGGTCGCGGCGGCGGGTGCCCTCGAACTGGAACGGCCGGGTGACGATCCCGACGGTGAGCGCTCCCAGCTCGCGCGCGATCTGCGCCACGATCGGCGCCGCCCCGGTCCCGGTGCCGCCTCCCGCGCCGGCCGCGATGAACACCATGTCGGAGCCCCGGAGCATCGCCTTGATCCGGTCGTGCTCCTCGTGCGCCGCCCGGCGCCCGAGCTCAGGATCCGAGCCGGAGCCGAGCCCGCGCGTGATCCCGTCGCCGATGTGCAGCGTCTCCTGCGCGGCCGACTGCTGAAGCGATTGCAGGTCGGTGTTGATTGCCATGAACTCCACCCGGTCGATTTCCGCCTCGACCATCCGGTTGACCGCGTTGACTCCCGCGCCCCCGACCCCGACGACCCGCAGTACCGGGCCGCCGGCCGAGACCTGAACGGCGAACGCGTCGCCGGCTCGCTCGGGGCGGGCGTAGACATCCAACGCGGGCTCGGGCGCCGGTGTGGGCGGCTCGAGCACGTTGTCGGGAATGTCGGCCGAGAACGCGTGACGCAGCCGCTCCTGAGGCGTCGGAATGTGACGCTCCTCCGGCGTGACGCTGCTCGGCGCACCCGGCGGCTGTGCGCGCGGCTCGCGCTCAGAGGGCTCTGATCCCGAAGACGTGGGTGGCGTGGGCGCGGCGGCCGTGTCCTCGCCGGGCTCGCGCTGGGGAGCCTCTGCCGGCACCGGCGTATCCCCAGTGTCCTCCGCCGTTTTGCGAAACAGGTCAGCGAGCGGTCCTTCGCGCATGCTCGCGCGCTTACCGTTTGGCATTTGAGAGGACCTCCTTGGCGAGCTGCCTGTAGGCGTGTGCGGCCTTACCGTCGGGTTCGTATTTCAGCACGGACATGCCTTTCACGGGTGCCTCGGCGAATCTCACCGTCTTTCGGATCCTCGAGGCGAACACCCGATCGCCGAAATTCTCCTCCAGCAACTCGATCGCCTCCTTGGCGTGAAGCGTCCTGAGATCGACCAGCGTCGGCAGGATCCCCTCGATCTCCACGTCCGGATTCAGGTTCTCGCGAATCATCGCGAGCGTGTTCTGGAGCTGGATCAAACCGCGCATCGACAAATACTCGCACTGCACGGGGACGATCACCTTGTGGGCTGCCGTGAGCGCGTTGATCGTCAGCAGCCCCAGGCTCGGCGGCGTGTCGATGAACACGAAGTCGTAGTCCCCCTCCACCTCCTTGAGCGCCTTCTGGAGCTGACGCTCGCGGCCGATCATCATCGACATCGCGATCTCGGCACCGGCCAGGTCGATCGACGCGCATGCTACGTCAACCTCGCGCCGCTCGATCACCTCGCGAATTGAGATCTGATGCACGAGCACGTCGTACATCGACTTCTCGAGCGTGTCGGGATCGATGCCTTGAGACATCGTCAGGTTGCCTTGTGGGTCCATGTCGCAGCACAGCACGCGGTGCCCTTCCTCGGCGAAGGCCACGGCGAGATTGAGCGTGGTCGTTGTCTTGGCGACGCCGCCCTTCTGGTTGGCGAACGCGATCACCTTGCAGGTGGCCATCAGCGGAGGCTCCGATGCCGTCGGGGAACTCATACGCGCCTGTATTCGGACGCGCTGAATGAAATCCTGCGCCCACCCGGCTCTCCACGTCAGTATTTTCCGGCGCGTGCTCGGGCTTTTCGATCACCGCCTGATCTTTGTCACCGGCAAAGGGGGAGTCGGCAAGTCGACCGTCTCGATCGCGCTCGGCCTGCTGGCGGCCCGCCAGGGTCTGCGGACGATCGTCGCCGAGCTCGCCAGTCAGGAGCGCGTTCAGCGCTCGTTCGATCACGAAGGCGAGCACTTCCGCGAGGTCGAGCTCGCGGAGGACCTGTTCACGATCTCGATCGATCCGCAGAGCGCGATGGAGGAGTACCTGCAGGTCAAGACCGGACCGCTCAGCCACATGCTCGGCTCGAGCAGGCTGTTCCACGCCTTTGCGATGGCGACCCCGGGGATGCGCGAGCTGCTGAGCGTCGGCAAGATCTGGGAGCTGGCGCAGCTGGAGCGGCGGACACGCGGCGCGGCGCCCTACGACCTGGTGATCGTCGATTCGCCGGCGGCGGGGCACGGCGTCGGCATCCTGCGGACGCCGAAGACATTCGCCGACATCGCTCGAGTCGGTCCGATCGCCCATCAGGGACGGACGATCGCGGCCACGATCGCCGATCGTGCGTTCACCGCCGTGGTCGCGGTCGCGACCGCCGAGGAGATGCCGGTGAACGAGACCCTGTGGCTGCGCGACGCGCTGGCGCAGGATTCGCTCGCGCTCGACGCGGTGTTCGTCAACGCCCTGTATCCCGAACGCTTCGATCGCGACGAAGCGATGGAGCTCGGGCAGGCGGTCGATCGGGCACAGTCGCCCCTCGCCCGGGCCGCGCTCCGGGCAGCGCTGTCCGAGCACGCCCGAGCCGCGGACCAGCGCGATCAGCAGGCGCGGCTGAGCGAGGGCCTCGGCAGTGAGCTGATCGAGCTTCCCTATTTGTTCGCCGAGGCTTTGGCGAAGCCGGAGCTGGAGCTCCTCGCCGACGCGCTGGCCGTGGGGCTGGGGCGGCGCAGAGCATGAGCGTCGCGGACCTGCTTGACGGCAAGCGGATGTGCATTTGCGGTGGCTCGGGCGGGGTCGGCAAGACCACCACCTCGGCGGCGATCGCCCTCGGGATGGCCGCGCGAGGGGCAAAGGTGGCGGTGGTGACGATCGACCCGGCGAGACGGCTCGCGAACGCGCTCGGCCTCGAGGAGCTTCAGAACGCGCCCCGTCGGGTGGAGCCGGAGCGGCTGGCGGCCGGGGGGCTCGAGGTGAGCGGCGAGCTGTGGGCGATGATGCTCGACCCGAAGCGGACGTTCGACGAGTTGATCGACCGGGTCGCTGCGGACCCCGCACGGGCCCAGGAGATCAAGGCGAACCGGGTCTACCGCCAGCTCTCGACCGCCGTCTCGGGCTCTCAGGAGTTCACCGCGATCGCGAAGCTCTACGACCTCGATCGCGACGGCGACTTCGACCTGCTGGTGCTCGACACCCCGCCATCCCGCAACGCGCTGGACTTCCTTGACGCGCCCGGGCGGCTGACCTCGTTCCTGGAGGGGCGGGCGGGGAAGGCGTTCATCGGTCCGACGGGATTCGGGATGCGCTGGCTGGGCAAGGGGGCGACTCCGGTGCTGAGCGCGCTGCGTCGCGTCACGGGCGTCGATCTGCTCGCCGACCTGTCGGCGTTCTTCGGGCTGCTCGGCGACATGACGGACGACTTCAGCATTCGGGCCAAGCAGGTCGAGAAGATGTTGACGGCGAGCACCACGGCATTCCTGCTCGTGACCTCCGCCCAGAGCGCCCCGATCGAGGAGGCGATCTGGTTTCGCCGGACGCTGGAAGCCAGCGGCCTTCCGTTCGCAGGCGTGGTGGTCAACCGGGTGCACCATGACCTCCTCGGCGACAGCGAGCCCGGCGATCTGGCCGCTGCGCTGCGCAGCGAGCTGCCCGCGGCCCTGGCCAAGCGGGTGGCGGAGAACTTCCGCGACTACCACGTGCTGGCGCGACGCGACGAGCGCAACATGCTGCGCCTGGCCGACGAGCTTCCCGGCTTTCCCCTGCTGCTCGTTCCCCATCTTGACCACGACGTACACGACGTCGAGGGGCTGCTCGCGGTCCACCGCTATCTGTTCGCCTCCCGGGCCGAGCGTGAACAGATGCTCGCCGACGTCATCGCCTGAGCCGGCGCGGGTACCGGTGGCGGGCCGGAACCGCCGGTCCGTGGCGGGCCGGAACCGCCGGTCCGTGGCGGGCCGGAACCGCCGGTCCGTGGCGCGCCGCGCTCACGGGCGGGTTCGCAGCAGCTCCAGGAGAACGCCCGGGGTCGGCGCAGCCGACGCCCACGTGCCCCAGCTGAGCAGCACCGACTCCCACGCCTCCTTAGCGACCAGCTCGCGGCCCTCGCCGGCGAGCCTCGACATGGCGATCCACTCGACGTGCAGCAGCTCCCAGATCGATCGCTCGGCGAGCGCGATCCGATCGCTCACGCGCCAGTCGGGGTGAAGCTGGTTGACCAGCTCAATCAGGTCCACAACCGACAACGGGCCGACGGCGCAGCGATCGAGGATCGCCTGCTTGAGCTGCTGGATCGCCGATTTGGGGCTGATCGCGCCCCGCGGGGCGAGTAGCGCCCGTTGCTCGGCTTCGGCCAGCAGTTGCTTGGTCACGTCGGTCCCGGCGCGAGTCACGTTCCCCCACGCTCGTCCGAGCCCCATCTGGTCCGGCGTCAGCTCCGGGCCCTCGTAGACCGTCAGCCGAGCCCGTTCGGAGGGCCAGCGGCGGTCGTCGAGCTCGACCGACTCGCCGGCCGCCCAGGGTCCGATGAACCGGGTCTCGATCTGCTCGCGGGTCAGGTTCAGCTCTCGCGCGAGATGGGGGAATTGGCGCAGCTCGACGTGGAACATCCGCCCCGTAGCTTCGCACTCGGTCGCCGGACCGCCCACCGTGACCAGCGCTCAGACCTCTCGCTCCCCCCACGCTGCAGGCGCCAGAAACCGCGATGCAGGCTCCGGAGACCCGCGAAGCGGGCCAACAGAAACAGAACGAGCGGGCATATAAGCCCGCTCGCAGCTGCGGTCGCGCTCCCCCTGACTTCACTAGAGCCCCAGGACTTACGTGTTGTGCCTGGTGGGCAAAACACTCCCGGCCTCCAACGGGGGCCGAGTAGGGAGCGGCCTCAGATCAGCCTAGTGCATCGCCGGCCCGCCGGCGGCTCCGGGCCCGGCAACACGTCAGCACGCCGGCACGCCGGCAACAGGTCATGACGCGATCGCCACGGCTTCGGCCAACAGGTCATCGGCCACCACGCACAGATCCTGGCCCAAATGCCCGCACACCGCATCTCTGAGCATCGCTCGGAGATACTCGGCGAGCTCGTCGACGAGCGCGTTGACGCCACGCTGGGCAGGCGCGAGGCCGGCGATCACCGCGCGCTCGAGCGAGATCGCGTGGGCGGTGCGCTCGGCCAGCACCGCTCGGTCCTCCGGCTTGGCGCAGATCACCGCCAGGCGCTGGGCCAGCCGACCGCTGCTGGGTCCCTCTGGCTCCAGCAGCGCGCGCAGGGCAAGCAGATAGTCGCTCAGCGCCTCGAACGGAGCCAGCCGTTCGCAGCCCATCTCGAACCGGGCCAGTGCCCAGGCCAGCTCGCCGCCCTGTGGCGCACGGCGGGCGATCAGGTGGCAGAACGCCCGCAGCTCGCCTTCCTGGCTCGCCGGGATCAGCGTGATGAAGCGAGGCCGTCCGCTGCCGCCGATCGCCACCGTCCGCCAGCTTCCAGCCTCGGTCCGAGCCCACGCGACCGGGCCCAGGGCATATCCGCCGCGCTCGAACAGCCTCAGCGCCGTCAGCACCCGGCGGAAGCGGGTACGCGCGGCCAACACCGGCGGCCGGGGGTCACGTTTCTGAGCCACCGTGAGGAGGGCGAGCACGTTGGGCTCCTCGCTCTCCCCCCACACCGCGTCGGTGGGCGCGTCCGCGAGCGCCTCGCCCCGCACCAGCGAGAGTCCGTCGCCGAGCGCCAACTCGGCCGTCTGCGGATCAAGCGCCACCCCCAGCAGCGGCGCGATCACCGTCGCCGCGCTGCGCTCGTCGTACAGCGCCTGCTCGAGCTCCGCATAGGCCACCTCGAAACGATCCGGATCGAAACCGAACTCGCTGCGCTCGGCGAACACCGACCCCAGGAACGTGCGCAGCGCTGCGCCGGCACGCTCGCGCGGATCAGCGGGCATCCGCGACTCTCCGTGCCGGTGCAGATAGGTCTCCACCGCCTCTGAACCCGCCAGCGCGCGCGCCGCCGCGTCGTAGCTGGGAAGTCCGGCGAGCAGTTCCTGTCGCTGGCGGATGAACTCCCCGGGCAATGGGCGGTAGCAATACAGCCGCGCCCGGCCCCCCGGCTCCTCGATCAGCTCGAACGGGATCTCCGCACCGCCGGCGGTGTCCACGGCGAGCCGCCCTGCCGCGTCGACGGTGAACGCCTCGAGCACTCGGTGAAGCATGGTGTTACGCACGTCCGCGGATTCTTCGCCGAGCTTGCGGATCCTGCCTCGAGGTTCGCAGCTTGCAGCGACCCGGGCACGATCGCGCCGCCCGAGCGAGTCAGCGGTCGCGCTCGATCTCGGACAGGTGCGTGATGTTCTCGGTGTCCTGCGCGTCCTCGCTCGCTCGCCCGCCGAGCCAAGCATCGAGGATCTCGATCAGCTCGGCGGACGAGGTTGCCCGCAGGCTGAGCGCCAGTACGTTCGCGTCGTTGAAGCGGCGGGCCCCCTCAGCGGTCTGCGCGTCGGCACATAACGCCGCACGGATGCCGAGCACCTTGTTGGCGGCGATCGACGCCCCGGTCCCGGTCCAGCACGCCACGATCGCCTGCTCGGCCGTGCCCTCGGCGACATCTCGCGCGGCTCGCTCACTCGCCCACGCCCAATCCGATCGCTCCTCGTTCGCGTAGGCGCCGTGCAGGATCGGCTCGTGGCCGCGCCGGCGAAGTTGCTCCGGCAGCGCCGGCGCCACGCCGGTCAGCTCATCCGCGGCGACGGCGATCCGCATCGGCAAGGCTCAGGCGGCGGCGACTGCAACCGCCGGCTCGCGGTTGCGAGCATGGACATCCACGCGGTCGCGAGCAGGAGCATCCTCGCGGTCGCGAGCGGCAGCGTCATCGCAGTCGGCGCCGAGCCATTCGCGACCGTAGGCGCGCATGTCCTCGATCAGCGGCGCCAGCGCCCGCCCCTTGTCGGTCAGGACGTACTCCACCCGAGGCGGAACCTCTGGGTAGGTCTGGCGCTCGACGATGCCCTCCTCCTCCAAAGCGCGGAGGCGCAGCGACAGCGTCCGGGGGCTGATGCCCTCCAGCGAGCGCTCCAGCTCACAGAATCGCGAACGACCCTCGGCAAGGTCGCGGATCACCAGCAGCGTCCACTTGGCGCACACGATCTCCGCTGTTCTGCACACCGGGCAGGTGTCCCTGGTAGCCATCAGAACCCGATTCTAGCGCAATGCTTCACCAACTGAAGTGACGAGTCAGGGTCCCGGCTGACCTGTGCCGGGCGAGGGTCTGGCTGGCCCTCACCGGTGGCGGGTGAGGGCCTGGCTGACCTGGATCGAGGTCGCTCCCGCATCCGGGCGGTTGCCGCTGAGCCGGCGGCGCTCAGGCTACGTCGCGGAGCTTCTGCGCCTCCGCTAAGGACTGCAGCTTCTTGAGCGACTGATTCTCGATCTGGCGAATGCGCTCGCGGGTGACGTTGAACGTCCGGCCGACCTCGTCGAGCGTCCGCGGGTGTTCCCCGCCGAGGCCGTAGCGCAACTCCAACACGCGCCGCTCGCGATAGCTCAGGTTCTCCAGCGCCTCGCGGAGCGCCTCCTTGGTGAGGATCTCGGCGGCCCGCTCATACGGTGACTCGGCCCGCTCGTCGGCGATGAACTGGCCAAACTCGGACTCCTCCTCGTCGCCGACCGGCTTCTCGAGCGACACCGGCGCCTGGGCGGAGCGCTTGATCGACTCAACCTCCTCGGGCTCGATGCCGGTCACCTCGGCGATCTCCTCCGCCGTCGGCTCGCGGCCGAGCTCGGTCACCAGCTTGCGCTCGGCGCGACCGATCTTGTTGAGCTTCTCGACCACGTGCACCGGGATTCGAATCGTCCGGGCCTTGTCGGCCAGCGCGCGAGCGATCGCCTGCCGGATCCACCATGTCGCATAGGTCGAGAACTTGAAGCCCTTGCGGTAGTCGAACTTCTCCGCGGCCCGGACGAGACCAAGTGTCCCCTCCTGAATCAGATCGAGAAACGGCAGCCCCTGGTTACGGTAGTTCTTGGCGATGGAAACCACCAGGCGGAGGTTCGACTCAACCATCTTCTGCTTGGCATCCAGGTCACCGCGCTCGATCCGCTTGGCGAGATCGACCTCCTCCTGCGCCGTCAGCAGGCGGACCTTGCCGATGTCCTTGAGGAACAACTGAAGCGAATCCGTGGTCATGTCCGGCTTCAGATCCAGCGCGGTCTTAGGCTTGCGCCGCCCGCGCTTGTCGGGCGCGCGCTCCACTTCGGCGGCCGCCAGCGCCGGATCGACTTCCTCTACGAGCTCGATCTCCGCCCGCTCCAGGAAGCCATGCAGCTCCTCGACGTCGGCCTCGTCGAGATCGAGCTCGGACACTGCGCCCGCGATCTCGGCGTACGTGAGCACGCCAAGCTGCTGACCGCGATTGACCAGGCCCTTGATCTCCTCGAGTTCCTGCAATTCCGCAACTGACATCTGGTTCCGTTTCCGTCGTACGCGCCGGCACTGGGAGACGCTCGGCACTGAGGATCAGAGAGAGCGAGATGCGCCCCCTCAAAAGGCGCAAACCCGCTACTCAAACATAGGTAGCGATTATAGGTACTACATTTTTGAAGTCAAACCGAGGATAGAGCCATCCGGTCCCAGGTGCAGCGGCTCCTTCTGCGGCCCGCCGCGCCGGTGACGGCGTTGGCTTCCATACGTAATACATAGAACGGTCCCAGCCGTTTCAGAGTTGCACGAGATTTTGGTCGGCCGCGTTCTTGATCGTCTTCTTGGGTCCGCCTACCCGATTATCAGCGGCCGAAAGCGCCGCGAAATGCGAGACCGAACGCCCCGTCCAACGCGCCGCCGAACTGGACGCCGAACGCGCGCCCGGGTGCCTCTGGCCCCGGTGCGCGATCATGTCCGACTCGATGAGCGACGAGCCTCCCGCAGAAGTCCTCGCTTCGCTGCCGCGGAGGCGCCCGCACCGCCGAAGCCCCAAGCGCCCTGCCACCCCAAGGTCCGGCGCGCCCCCGAACGCAGGGACCGGACCCCCGGAACCCGAGCGTGTCCGCGCAGAGCGTGTCCGCGCAGAGCGTGTCCGCGCAGAGCCGCAGCGCGAGCCCGCCATCGCCGGCCGGCGCCGTTCGCGGCCGAGCGGCCCGGAGGTACTGGGGACCGCCGTTCAGGCGACGGCCGAGCTCGCAGAGATCGGGCTCTCGGTCAGCGCCCGAGCACTCCGCGGCGCCCTGTCTCGCCTGCCGCGCGCCTAGGCGCCTGACGCTGAGGAGCACTGGGCGCATCGCCGCTGTGGGTATACTGGGCGCCATCAGCCGAGCGATCGTCCGTCAGCGGGCGATCGGCGGGGGAACCACTTGCGGGCTTTGGCCCGCGGGGGCGAATTGGTCCGGCAAAGGACCGTAGCGCTACCAGGCGCGAGCCCGTCAGCTCACCCCGTAGGCAACGCCGAACAGAATGGATAGGTCCGATCGGGAATCGTCGCGCCAATGCGTATGCCGTGCTGGTGTTGTTTGGGAGCTGGCTCGCGATGCCGGCGCTCGGCTGGGCCGGCTCTGGCGGCGCATCGATGACGCCGGCAACGGCCCCTGCGAGCCAGAGTGGCACGGTACTGCCGGGCGACGTGTCCGTCGCGGCAACCGCGGATGGAATGACGTTCGCCACTCGGGCGTCGGGGATGCTCCGCAAGCAGCTGCGGTTCAGCGGTATGGCGCCCTCGAGCGACGCCGGCGAGACGGTCGAGATCGAGCGCCTCGGTCGCGAGACCAACTGGTCGTGGGCTCCGACCGTACACGCCACCGTCGCCGCGAACGGGTCGTTCACGGCCGTTTGGCAGGCGAACCACATCGGGCGGTTCTCGGTCCGCGCGTTGATCGAGCAGCCCGCAACATCGGTGGTCGCCTCCGCCTCCCCAATGCTGACGGTGACTGTGTACCGACCCTCGATCGCGACCTGGTACGGCCCTGGCATGTACGGCCGGACGACGGCCTGCGGCGAGGTGCTCGAGCCAAGCACGCTGGGCACCGCGAACCGCACGCTCAAGTGTGGAACCCCAGTCGCGATCTACTATCGGGGCCGAACGATCGTGGTGCCGGTGATCGACCGCGGACCGTACGCCAACCATGCCGACTGGGACCTCACTCGGGCCACCTCGCTGGCACTGGGCACGGACGGGGTCTCCACCGTCGGAGCCGTCTCGCTCCCGCCACAAGGCCCGCGCTAACGCGGCCCGCGTAACCTAGGGTCCGTAGGGACCCCTAGCTGACGAGCCTTGGACCGCGATCCGAGGGCGGCTGGTACCCGCCCTCCGTTCCGCAACTGCCCTCGGGGCCGGTCGGGCCGGTCGGGCCGGTCGGGCCGGTTGGGCCGCTCGTGATCCCGATCCCGCTCGCTGAAGCCGCAAAACGGGCCTCCTCGGCCGCCTCGATCAGCTCGGCCGCACGGTGTCCCTCCTCCCCCAGCACCGCCACGCCGACGCTCGCCACCATCGCCGCGCCGCGCCAGGGCGGCGCTGCGCCCACCGCGCCGGCGATTCGCGCTCCCAGCGCCTGGGCTCCCGCGCGGCCGGTGTCGCGGGCGATGATCCACGCTCGTGTCTCGGTCTCGCACACGAGAATGTCCTCGCGACGGGCGACACCTCGCACGGCTTGGGCAAAGCGGCCGAAGGTCGCGGTCGCGCCATCATGCGACTCGACCGCCGCGATTCGGTTCGCATCCTCGAGCTCGGCCAATAGCAGCGACAGCGGCGAGCGGTACTGCTCGGAGCGCTTGATCTCATCCTCCAGTGCACCGATCCACAATGCGCCGTGGGCGCTCACGGCGCCGGTTTCCACCCTGCACCGTCCGATCACCGGCGCGGCGTCGGATCGCTGCGCTCCCGCCGCCGGCTGACCAGTTGGCGGTTCTCGTTCCGGCTCCGGAGGCGGAGCCGGAGCCGAGGCAGGCGTGGTGGGGCGGGGATGGCCAAAGCGTCCCGTCGAGACGGTCGCACCGGCGCCCTCCTCGCCGCCCTCGTCGGGGCTCTTCGTGCGGCGCTCCCGGGCGCCGTCCTCGCCACCCTCGTCGGCGGCGCGGCGGAGCGCCGCGCCGCGGACGAGCTCGATCACGGTGGCCAATCGCTCCACGATCTCGGACACCTGGTCCACGTCCGGGCGACGCAGCTCCTCGCGCAGCGCGCTCCAGACGACGGCGTGCAGGGTGTCCGCGGCGCGCGAGATCTCCTCCGGGGTCCGCGCGCCGGCGAGCTCGCCGACCCTCGAGACGAGGGGCTCGAGCGCGCCGCCCGGCTGCAGCCGGCGCAGGTCGGTGTCGTCGGTGACCGCACGCACAACCGCGTCGCAGACCCGAGGGCCGTCACGCGTGAGGTCGGCGGCGAGGATCCGGGGCGCATCGTCGAGCTCGGCCTGCTCGAGCAGCGCTAGCAGCCACCCCTTGGTCAGATCCTCCGCCCCGAGGAGGAGCGCGTCGATCGGAGCGTCGGCTACCGGCCTTGCGCGGCGCCGGCGGGGCGGTCCCACCTGCATCGCGCTCTTGTATCACGCACCGCAGTCGCCTCGAGCATCGTTGCGATGGTCATTTGATCTTCCGGCGAGCGCCAGAGCGCCAAAGGATTTCGACAACGCTGCCCCGCACGGCGATCCTGGCGGCAGCGCGCCGATCACGGGGACCGGGGTGGGCCAGCCGCAGATGTGGTGAACTCCCCCAGCCGATGTCGACCTCGCTGATCACCATTGCCCAGGCCCGGGAGTGCGTTGTGCGAGCGATCGGACCGCTCGGAACGGAATCGGTCCCGGTGCAGGACGCTCTGGGACGAGTGTTGGCGAGCGCCGTGCTGGCAACCGGGGACGTGCCGCCGTTCGCGTGCTCGGCGATGGATGGGTACGCGGTCCTCGCCGGACCCGCCGGACGCGAGCTGACCGTCGTCGGCGAGTCCCGAGCGGGTACGCCATCGCAGCGCCGTCTGGCGGAGCGCGAGGCGATTCGCATCTCGACCGGGGCCGCGGTGCCCGCGGGCGCGACCGCGGTCATCCCGCAGGAGGACGTCTCGGGGTACGGCGAGCTGATCGGTACCACGACCCCGGTCGCCGCGGGCGAGCACATCCGGGGGCCCGGCGAGGACCTGCGCGCGCACACGACGGTGCTCACGCCCGGCACACGACTGGGGCCGGTGGAGCTCGGAGCCGCCGTCGCCGCGGGAGCGGGCGCGGTGCTCGCCGTCCGCATGCCTCGCGTCACGGTCCTGTGCACCGGCGACGAGCTGCGGGCGCCCGGCGAGCCGTTGGCGCCGGGCGAGATCCACAACTCGAACGCGCCGATGCTCACCGCCCTCGCCCAGCGTTCCGGGGCGCTAACCGCGCCGGCGCGGCGGCTTGCCGACGACCGCGGCGCAACCGAAGCCGGGATCGCGGCGGCGCTGGAGCGCTCGGACGTGGTGCTGATCTCCGGCGGAGTCTCGGTCGGGCCCCATGACCACGTCAAACCGGCGCTCGCCGCGCTCGGCGTGCAAGAGCGGTTCTGGGGCGTCTCGCTGCAGCCCGGCAAGCCGACCTGGTTCGGGTCCCGGGAGGGCAAATTCGTGTTCGGGCTCCCGGGCAACCCCGTCTCGGCGGTGGTGACGTTCTCGCTGTTCGCCTGGCCGGCGCTGCTCGGGCTGCAGGGAGCGCGTTCGGTCCGCCGCCTGGAGGCGAAGGCCGTGCTCGGCGCGGAGGTCCCGCGCAATCCGCGGCGCGAGCAGGCGGTGCGCGTCCGGCTTCAGCGGCTCGACGGCCGCACCTCCGCGATCCCCAACGGCGCCCAGGGCTCGCACATCCTCAGCTCGCTGCTCGGCGCGGATGCGCTGGCGATGATTCCGCCCGGCGAGGGCACGGTGCAGGCCGGCTCCTGCGTAGCGTTGGAGGAACTGGCCTACTAAATGGTCGCCACCCCAAATACGGTCGGCGCAGACGATTAGGACCGACGCCTTGCGCGACCGCAAACTGTCCACGATCAGCCGCATGATCGCCCCCCTGGTGATCGCCGCGGTCGCGCTGGCGGCGCTGCTGGCGGCACGTCGGCGCAAACGCAGCCGCCTGCCCGCTCGCGCGGTGATCATCTCGCCGAGCAGGTCGACGGTCGTCGCGCGCGATGGCGCCGTGCGCTCGCTCCAGTCAGCGGAGCTGACGATGGATCGGGCCGAGCTGGCGCGGCTCTGGACCCCGGCCAGTCTCGAGAAGCTGGCTCGTACCTACTGGCGGTTCCTATCGCGCGTGACCCTCGGCCTGATCCGGGTCGTCTACAGCGAGCACGAGCGCTCGGTGGTGCTGCTGGCCCGGCCACTGACGCTGCTGCGCTTCGATGCGCCCGAATATCGGCTGCAGGCGCAGCGCGGAACGGTGCGCTGGCGGATCCGCGACGGGCTGCTGGTGGCGCGTGCGGGTCGGGGCTGCGGTTTCCTGGCGCTTGACGTGCAGCGCGGCGAGTGGGATGCCGATCGGCGCGCCAAGCTCCGCATCGAGGTGGAAGTCGCGAACTTCTATCCCGCGATCGCCGAGGGATTCAGCGTGCCCGTCTACGAGGCCACGCAATCCTCGATCCACGTGCTGGTGACGCACGCGTTCCTGCGCTCACTGGCCAAGCTCGACCTGGCCGATTCGAAGGTCGGGCGGTTCACCCCGATCGCGCCGCACCGGCCCACCGTTGCCCCGGGGCCGCCGCCCCCACCACCGGAGCCGTCGCCTCAGCCGTAGCGGACGCCGGTCAGCAGGCGCAGCTTGGTGCGGTCGTGGCGCGCCGAGACCCGCCGCACCGTACCCGAGCGAGAGCGCATCACCAGCGACTCGGTGGTCGCTCCCCGGTCGCCCTGGTAGCGCACCCCCTGCAGCACGTCGCCGTCAGTGACGCCGGTGGCCGAGAAGAACACGTCGTCGCCCGCGACCAGGTCGTCCGTCGTCAGCACCTTGTCGAGGTCGTACCCGGCTTTCAACGCCGCCGAGCGCTCGGCTTCGTTGCGTGGCCACAGGCGCCCGAGCAGCTGGCCGCCGGTTGACTTGATCGCCGCGGCCGAGATCACACCCTCGGGCGTGCCGCCGATTCCCCACAGCAGGTCGACAGGCGAGTTGTCGCTCACCGCGAGCATCGCCGCGGAGACGTCGCCATCGATGATCAGGCGGACTCGCGCGCCGGCCTCCCGGACCTGGCGCATCGCGTCGTGATGGCGCTCGCGGTCGAGCATCACCACCATCACGTCACGGATGTCGCGCCGCTTGCGCTGCGCGATCAACTCGAGTGTCTCGGTCAGCGGCCGGTCAAGGTCGAGCAGATCCGCGATCTCCGCGGCGCCGGCGATCTTCTCCATGTACACACATGGGCCCGGATCGAACATCGTCCCGCGCTCGGACAGGGCGATCACGGCGATCGCGCTCGGCATCCCGAGCGCCGTCAGCCGCGTGCCTTCGAGCGGGTCAACGGCGATATCAACCTTGGGCGGGGTGCCATCGCCGATCTGCTCGCCGTTGTAGAGCATCGGCGCCTCGTCCTTCTCACCCTCGCCGATCACCACAAGCCCGTCCATCGCGACCGAGTCCAGGACGTTGCGCATCGCGTCGACAGCGGCCTGATCCGCGCCCTCCTTGTCGCCCCGTCCGACCATTCTCGCCGCCGCCAGCGCAGCCGCCTCGGTCACGCGGACGAGCTCCAGCGCCAGGTTGCGGTCCGGCCGCGCGTTCTCCCGCCCCGTGCTCAAAGCACCCCCGCCGGCTTGCGCGTCGCGCCGCTCTCTCGCGAGCGCCAGATCGAGCCGGTGAGGATCCCCACGCCGCCGATCATCGCCACCCACCAACCGAGGCCGATACTGATCTCTCCCGAGGGCGAGCCGGGCTTGTCGAGCACGCCGCGGAAGATCGTCAACGTCAGCGCCACCAACGCGACGATCGCGGTCAACTCGCCCCGCGGCCAGGACAGCGCATGCCCGCGCAGGACGATGTAGGTGAGGATCGCCGGCGCGAGTGCACCAACGAGCAACAGATAGCGCAGGACCGAGAGCGAGCTCCAGCCGGTGCAAGAGCTGTTGGGCCCTTTGCACTGGTTCAGGGTCGCGTTGCGGTTGCCGAGCGAGTACCAGTTCAGCAGCAGCGACACTCCGAGCAGCAGCCCGCCGATCGTCGCCACCAGTTCCCCGCGGTCGAGCGCTTTGAAGTCCATCGGCGGGGAGCCTAGTGCATCGGCGCCAAACGGCCCCGCCTGATGTGCGGCGTTCTACGGTTGTGCATCGGCGAGGTCGTACCGAGACAAGCTGTAAGCATGGGGATTTGCGGTCAGCCGTGCCTTTGAATGGCTACTCTCCGGATGAGATCGAGCGCCTGTGCGCGCGCAACCTGCTTGCGTGTCGGGAGGAAAGGGTCTTCTTCAAGGATCGGGAAAGCCGGTTCCTGCTGGTCAGCGCGGGTTGGCTGGCGGCTGAGGGGCAGGAGCGATCGCTCGATCAGGTGATCGGCAAGACGGATTTCGACATCTTCAGCGGGGTCCACGCTGCCGAAGCGTTCGCCGACGAGCAGCGAGTGATCGAGACCGGAGAGCCGATCACTGCGAAGGTCGAGCGAGAGACGTTCAACGATCGTCCCGATGTCTGGGTGTCGACGACCAAACTGCCGCTGCGCGATGAGCACGGGAGCGTCATCGGCACCTGGGGCGTTGCGCGCGATGTCACCGCTGCGGTGGAGGTCGAGGAGACCCTGCGGCGCCAGATCGAGGGGCAGGCGGCGATCGCCGAGCTCGGCCGACTCGCGCTCAAGGGAGAGCCGCTGAGCGAGCTGTTCGACTGCGCGGTCGGCATCGCGTGGCGGGTGCTCTCGGCCGACTGCGCTTGGCTGGTTGAGCGTCTGCGGGATGCCTCAGAGCTCGTCATCCGAGCGGAGGTTGGGTGGCCGGATGAGCTGATCGGCGAGCGGATGGCCGGCGAGGCGCACTCACTGTCGGGCTACGCGGTACGCACGCGAGAGCCGATCGTGGTCGAGGACTGGAACCACGAGCGGCGCTTCGTGCGTTCGCGCAAACGCCAGATTCACGGCGCGCGCAGCAGCGTCGGCGTGCTCGTCGGCGACCCGGACTCACCGTTCGGAGTGCTCGAGGTCCAGTTCATGCAACCCCACGGCGTGCCACCGGATTGCCTGCCGGTCCTCAACGCGCTCGCGAATGTGCTGGCCGAAGCGATTCAGAGCCATGAGGCGCAGCAGCGGATGAGGCACCAGGCGCTCCACGACGGGCTGACCGGGTTGCCCAACCGGACCCTGTTCCTGGACCGGGTCGCCCACGCGCTGGCTCGAATTGATCGCCGGCGGCAGCGGCTGGCGGTGTTCTTCATCGACGTTGACCGGTTCAAGCTGGTCAACGACAGCGTCGGCCACGATGCCGGCGACCAGCTGTTGCGCCTCCTGGCGCCCCGGCTCGCGGGCGCGATCCGTCAGGGCGACACGCTGGCGCGCCTGGGTGGCGATGAGTTCGCGGTGCTATGCGACGAGCTTCCCTCCGAGGTTGCCGCCAATCGCGTCGCGGCACAGCTGATGATCGCCCTGGAGGAGCCGTTTGCGCTCGCAGGCGATGACCATCTGGTCAGCGCGAGCATCGGGATCGCACTCGCCGACGGCGAGTCCAGCGCCGCGGACCTGCTGCGCGATGCGGACGCGGCGCTGTATCACGCCAAACGAGCCGGTCGAGGCAGATTCGAGCTGTTCGACGTCAAGATGCGCGCTCGCGTGCTCTATCGAGTGCGAACCGAGTCGGCGCTCCGCGCCGCGCTCGCGGGCGAGGGGGACATCTCCGTCGTGTATCAGCCGTTGGTGTGCCTGCGCAGCGGCAGGATCATCGGTGCCGAGGCGCTCGCCCGCTGGCGACACCCCAGGTGGGGGCTGGTGTCGCCGATCGAGTTCATCCCGGTGGCCGAGGACAGCGGCCTGATCCACGAACTCGGCGCACGGGTCCTGAGTCGAGCCGCGTCCGAATCCGCCGTCTGGCAGGACAGCCCGGACTTCGCCGGGATCGCGGTCAACGTCTCAACCCGGCAGCTGATCCAGCCCGGCCAGGTGCCCACGCTCGTGCGCGACGCGATCGCCGCGGCGGGAATCCCCCCGGGGTTCCTCACCGTCGAGATCACCGAGAGCATGCTGATCGAGCACCTCGAGTTCGCGCAGCAGGCGCTCCACTCGCTCAGAGAGCTGGGCGTCCATCTATCGCTCGACGACTTCGGCATCGGCTACAGCTCGCTGAGCTACCTGCGCGACCTCCCGTTCGACAGCGTCAAGATCGACCGATCACTGACCAGGAACATCATCGACACCCCGCAGGCCGCCGCGCTCGCCGCGGCAATCGTCCAGATGGGCCACGCGCTCGATCTACAGGTCATCTCCGAAGGCGTCGAAACGTCGGCCCAGTCCGATCTCCTACAGGCGCTCGGCTGCGACGTCGGCCAAGGCTTTCACTTCGCAAAGCCGATGGCGCCCGAACAACTCAGCGCGCTTCTCGATCAGGAACCAAGCCGGCTGCCCCGACGGGCCCGCGGACAGCGGACCCTCGCACGCGCGGCATCCAAGCGCTAGCCAGCAGCAACCGACTTCCACACCCGCCCCACCCTCGGGGCCCCCGCGACCCACACGCCCGCCCCACCCCCGCGACCCCGCGAACCACACGCCACGGGCCGCCGCATTCGGTGCCGGGACGGCGCCGTCGGTAGGTTTTATCGATCACGATGGAGTTTCGCCAACTACTTCCTCAGCCGGGCACGGTGCAGCTCGCGGAGCTGTTCGGAACGCTCGATTTGGCGGCCCGCGCGCCGGGGCACCGGCCGTACACGCTGGTCAACTTCGTCGCCAGCGCTGACGGGCGCGCGACATTCGGCGGGCGTTCGGGCAAGCTCGGCGACGAGGGCGACCGGGCGGTGTTCCACGCACTGCGCGAGCAGGCCGACGCGATCCTGGTCGGAACCGGCACGCTGCGCGCCGAGCGCTACGGGCGGCTGGTGAGCGACCCGGACACCCGGGCGCGCCGTCAGCACAGCGGCCGGCGTCCCGAGCCGCTTGCCTGCGTGGCGACGCGCAGCGGCGTGGTGCCGCTCGACATCCCGCTGTTCGCGGAGCCCGAGGCGAGGATCGTCGTGTTCAGCTCGAGCGAGGTCGACAGCGGGAGCTGTCAGGCGAGCGTCGAGGTCGTGCGACTGGATCCCGGCCAGCTGACCTTCAGCACAGTCGTGGCGCATCTGTACGACCACCACAACGTGCGCGTTCTGCTGTGCGAGGGCGGCCCGACGGTGGCCGGCGCGCTGCTGCGCGAGGGCCTGGTCGATGAGCTGTTCCTGACCCTCGCGCCGAAGCTGACCGGCGGCGGCTCGGGGCCGACGGTCACCAGCGGACCCGAGCTCTCCGAACCGGCGGCGCTGACGGTCGCCTGGGCGCTCGAGCGGGCAGAGGCGCTCTATCTGCGTTACGTAATCAATGTTTAGGTTTGAGAGCTCCGGAGCATGGGACAATCGAGCGAATGGTTAGCTTGACCGCGGCGACGGCCACCCTGACCGAGTCCGAAGCCGTGCAGGCGCTCACCGAGGGGCGAGAGCGAACGCTGGCGCTGATGGCCTCGGTGTCCGAGCAGGACCTGGAGCGCGTCCACTCGACGCTGATGAGCCCGCTGGTCTGGGACCTCGGCCACATTGCGGCGTTCGAGGACCTGTGGCTGGTCCACCGCTTCGGCGAGCGACCACTGCTGCGCGATGGTCTGGCCGAGGTCTACGACGCGTTCGAGACGCCGCGCGAGCAACGCGGCGAGCTGCCGTTCCTGCGCCCCGCGGAAGCGCACGACTACCTGGCCGAAGTCCGGGCTCGCACGCTGGAGGTGATCGCCGAGCGCGGCGTCGATCGGGGAACGATCCACGAGCTGGTGATCCGCCACGAGCAGCAGCACAACGAGACGATGCTGCAGACGCTGGCGCTGGCCCACCTGGGCGACTACCGGCTCCCGCGCGCCGCCACAGCCGCGTCCGGCGTCCCGCGACCCTCGGCCGGCGTCCCGCGACCCTCGGCCGGCGTCTCGCGACCCTCGGCCGACGACGACGTCGCGAACGCGACCGGGCTCGAGCTGATCGAGATCCCGGCCGGGCCGTGCACGCTCGGCGCACCCCCCGCCGGCTTCGCCTATGACAACGAGCGCCCGCGCCACCGCACCGACGTCCGCGGCTACCGGATCGGGCGCACGCCGATCACCAATGCCAGCTACCTGACGTTCGTCGAGGGTGGCGGCTACCGGCGGCGCGAATGGTGGTCGGATGAGGGCTGGGCGTGGAAGGAGGAGTACGACATCACCAGACCCGCCGGCTGGACCACGGACCTGAGTGCCGAGTGGCGCCTGTCGAAGCTCGAGCCACTGCACCCTCACCGGCCCGTCGTCCACATCTCCTGGTTCGAGGCCGACGCCTTCGCCCGCGCGCACGACGCCCGCCTCCCCACTGAGTCAGAGTGGGAGAAGGCGGCGACCTGGGACCAGCAGAACGGACGGGCCCGGATCTACCCCTGGGGCGAGCAGCGTCCCACGCCGGGGCTCCACGCCAACGTCGATCAGCTCGGCGGCGGCACGGCCCCTGTGGACGCCCATCCCGCGGGCGCCTCTCCGTACGGCTGCCTGGGGATGATCGGCGATGTCTGGGAATGGACCGCCGGCGCCTTCGGCGCCTATCCCGGCTTCGCCGCTTATCCGTACCGCGAGTACTCGGAGGTGTTCTTCGGCCCCGATTACCAGGTGTTGCGCGGCGGGTCGTGGGCGACCCGCGCGCGGGTGATCACGTGCAGCTTCCGTAACTGGGACTACCCGCAGCGCCGCCAGATCTTCGCCGGCCTCCGGATCGCAAAGGACCTATGAGATAACCTCCGTGCTGTCGACAGACCAGATCCAGATCGACTCGTGACGACACGCGGGGCTCGGAGCTGTTCGAGCAGATCTGCGGGTTGCCCGAGTACTACCCAACCCGGATCGAGATGGAGATCCTCCCCGCCCACGCGCGGGAGATCGTCCGGGCAACCGGGGTCGCCGAGCTAAACAGCACTGGGGGAGGACCTGCTTAATATCCCAAGCTGAGGGTCGACGGTTGGATTTGGGGACTGATGCATCACCGGGATGCCCGATTCCCCATTTCCAACCCGGCTGCGTCAGCTTGGGATATTAAGCAGGTAGTGCGGAATCGCACAAGCGGCGCGGCGGCCCCGCCCGACAGCCCCGACCACCGCACGCACACCTACGGGCACGACTCACGCCACACGCCGCCCGACCGCCCCGCGCAGGCCGACGCACCGCACGCACCCGACGCACCCCGCGCACCGCACGCACCCGACGCACCCCGCGCACCGCACGCACCCGACGCAGCCGGCGCAGCCGGCGCAGCCGGCGCAGGCGAAGTTTCCCACGCCTCCGACAACAGCGGTGCTGCCGACCACGGCTGCGCTCAGCAACACCCCGGCACTGCCGATCACCCCGGCGCCCGCGACCGTTCCGGCGCTCCCGATCACGCCAGCGCTGGCCACCGTACCGGCAGCGCCCACCACTCCGGCGCTGGCGATCGTGGCGGCGCTTGCGACCACGCCGATGCTCGAAACCGGGTCCGGCCCGCCTGCCCCACAGGAGCCTCTCAGCGTGCCGATCCCGACCTCGTCCATGACCGAACTGTGACGCAAATCGCCGACGCGCGCTCAGTAGTCTGCGCGCATGCAGATCGACGGCAGCGGCGCACTGGTCGCGGGCGGCGCCTCGGGACTGGGAGAGGCCACCGTCCGCGCTCTGCACCACGCCGGCGCCCGGGTGGTGATCGCCGATCTGAACCACGAGCGCGGAATGTCGCTCGCCGCCGAGCTTGGAGCGCGCGCTTCGTTTCAGCGCACCGACATCACCGATCCGGTGGAGGTGCAGGGGGCCGTCGACCTCGCCGCCGAGGCACCCGGCGGACTGCGGATCTCCGTCTGCTCCGCGGGCCTCGGCTGGGTGGAGCGGATCGCGGGCAAGCGCGGGCCGCACCAGTTCGAGACGTTCGAAACCGTGATCAGGGTGAACCTGATCGGCACCTTCAACGTTCTGCGCCTCGCGGCGGCGGCGATGCGCGGCAATCAACCGGCGCCGTCGAGCGAGCGCGGCGTATGCGTCAACACCGCCTCGATCGCGGCGTTCGACGGGCAGATCGGGCAGATCGCCTACGCGGCCTCCAAAATGGCGATCGTCGGCATGACGCTGCCCGCCGCACGCGACCTGGCGAGCGACGGGATCCGGGTCTGCGCGATCGCGCCCGGCACGTTCGACACGCCGCTGCTCGCCGGGCTGCCCGAGTCCGCGCGCGAGACGCTGGCCGAGGTGGTCCCGTTTCCGTCCCGGCTCGGGCGCCCGGAGGAGTTCGCCGCGCTTGCCATTCACATGGTCGAGAACGAGATGCTCAACGGCGAGGTGATCAGGCTCGACGGGGCCCTGCGGATGCCACCACGCTAGGCTAGGCGCCGCCCCGGGGACTCGGCTACGGTCGCTCGATCACTCGCGGAGCTCGGGCCTCTTCATTTATCTATTCATGGAGGCCCCAAGGGGCCTTTTATTTATAGCCGTAGCCGATATCCAGCTCGTCGGCGGCTACTCCGTGCGGCGGGCCTGCCTCACAGACCGAGTCCCCGGACGCCCTTCTCATCCCATCCCAGATGGTGGGCGAGCTCGTGGCGCACGGTGCGGGTGACCTGCGCCTTGAGCAGCTCGGGGTCGCGGCCGAAGTCACGCAACAGCGTGTCGCGGAAGATCACGATCCGGTCGTGGAAATAGTCCTGCGCCACCGTGTCGCCCTGGTAGAGGCCGTAGGCCCGACGGCGACGACCGCCGTCGGAGATCACGATCGCGACGTGCTCGAGCGCACGGTGGAACTCGAGCGGAAGCTCGTCGATCGCGGCTCGTACGATCGCCCTGAACTCGGCGTCGGTCTCGGTGTCGAACCGATCGTCGGGCTGATCGGCGAACCCGTCCACGCGCTCCTCGTCGTCCTCGCCCCAGACGCCTTCGGCGGCCAGGCGCTCGGCCCGTTGCACCAGCGCCTCGAAGTCCTCCTCTGACTCGGGGTCCCGCCAGCCCGCGAGCTGAATCATCGCCAATAGGACCGTCCCACCGATGATCACCGCACCGGCGGCGAACACGGCCACCCCCTGCAGCAGCCGTACCGGAACCGATTCGCTGAATCCGGCCAGCAGGCTCACGGCACCGAGGCCGACCGTGAGCGCAGCCAGCGCCGAGAGCAGGATGCGGCGGGTCGTCGGAGGCTTTCCCGACACGCGCTACCTCAGGATGTCCTGCTCGGCCAGCAGCTGACGCAGGTCGTGGGGGTACTTGGCCTGCTCGTCGATCTCGGCCGCTCGCGGCGCAATGCGCTGCTGAGCGATCTCTCGGATCGTGTCGCGAAAGTCGAGGTGCTCCTGCAGGACGGTGTACAGCTCGGAGAGCGCAGACATGCGTTAGCTGGATGCTACCCACCCTCGAGCGCGACCGCATCCGGCTGTTGGCCGGCGCGGGCGCGAGCTCGAGGGTTTCCCGAGGAGACCCTCGAGCCTGCAGCGCGCTCGGCTTCTGGTTACAGCTTCGCCGGGTGGCGGACGACGTAGTTCCCGCCGTCGGCGAGGTTGCCGGTGGCGTTCGAGCGCCATCGCGGCCCGCTGCCGCTGGGGATGTTCGGGCCGCCGAAGTCGGCCGTGTCGAATGCGATCCCGGCGACCACGATGAACGTGTGCTGGGCATCGGCGTAGATCGAGATCCACTGTCCCTGACCGGGGCTGCCGAAGGACTCCAGCTCGGTTGAGTCCTCGGGCGAGGACAGCATGCCGGCGCCGTGCAACGCGAAGCTGACCGCGCCCGAGCAGTCGTAGCCCGAGTCGTTCCATCTCCCGTGCCCGCCGGCGTAGATATACGGCTTGTCGATGATCTTGTTGGCGGCGGCGATCACCGCCTGGACAGCGGCCGGGGCGCCCGCCGGCGCGGTCGCGGTTCCGTCGGCGTTGATCTGCGCCTTGCCGACCGGGCCTCCGGTGTCCTGGGCGGCTACGACCGCCCGCAGCGCCTGGGCGATCGCGAATGAAACGATGCCGTTGGCGGTCATCGCGTGCGCAGACTGAAATGCCAGCACGCTCTGCTTGGTCGCCGCACCGAACGAACCGTCGACGTCGGTGGGAAAGCCCGCGAGCGTGAGGTAGCCCTGCAGCACGCGTACGTCGTGACCTGACATTCCCATGTGCAGAACACGCTGGCCGAGATGCCGCGAACCACCGGTCGGCTTGACCAGCAGGCTCGGGGCGCTCCTGGTCGTCTTGGTGCTCTTGGTGGTTTTGCGGGCGGTCTTCTTCTTGCGCGAGCTCGCCGCCGCACCGCCACTGAGCGAACTGCCGCCGCCAGCCGCGTGCGCGGCGCTGGCGCTGGTGGTGGTGGTGGTGGTGGTGGTGGCCGTCTTGACCCCTGCGCCGCTCAGCACGACGTTCAGCTCACGCACGAACGCGCTGCCGACGGTGCCGGTGATCTTCAGGTGATGTTTGCGCTCGAAGCGTCGAACGTTGGCCTTGGTGATCGGTCCGAACTCGCCTCCGGCTGGAGTCGCGAAGCCCGCCCGGGTGAGATCACGCTGGAGTGTCTTGACGTCATGACCGCTCATCCCCAGCTCGAGCACGCGGGCTCCCAGACGCTGTGGGCTCGCCAGGGCTGGTGCTGACACGGCAGCAAATGAAGCGGCAACCGCAACCCCACCCGCAATACGGGTCACACCTCGAAGACTCGCGTTCGACAAAGCTATCCCTTCTCTTTCTGGGCCTACGGGGTTAGCTGTCGGGCTCGCGCTGAAAGAGCTGCGCTACGCCAAAAGTTCGGCGATTCGCCCCGGGAGCCTGCTTCGGCTCCACTGGGTTCCCCGTTCGCCGCGACTATTAGGCGCCACGACGACTCGGCTGGGTGCTGGTATCGGCACGGAAGCCTATCGGACCGGCAGGATCTCTGTCACGCGGCGACTTTATGGAGGTTCAGGCAGGAGAATCGGCATTGCCGGTGTCGATAGGCTGAGAGCATGGATTCCGACTACACGCCGCAGCAGGTTTCCGAGCAGCTGGCACGAGGCGAGATTCAGTTGATCGACGTCCGCCAACCTCACGAGCATGACGCCGGTGCGATCGCCGGCGGCCGGCTGATCGAGCTCGCTCAGCTCGCCGCCCAGGCCGACACGATCGATCGCGACCAGCCGGTCGTGTTCTATTGCCGCAGCGGCGCTCGCTCGGCGATGGCCAGCGACGCGTTTCGCAACGCCGGCTTTGACGCCCACAACATGACCGGCGGACTGCTGGAGTGGGATGCGGCCGGGCTACCGATCGAGCCCGCCGGCGGCTACGTCGCCGACGCCTAAGGGTCCGCGACTGAGTAAATGGCGGGGTCCGGCGAGTGGCTGGGCGTGGCTGGTGCCGCCCGCTCGTCCCGACAGTACTGGTGGTACATGAGGGCGAGCTCGTTGGCGCCAGGCGCGTCCAGACGCCGTCGGAACCGTCAGTTACAAAGTCGTGGGCCCTAACTCCATTTGATCGAGCATCCGACCGGCTTGGTCTCCGGCCGCGCCGGCTCAGTGCCTGACAGCACCGCGTCGAGCGCGTCGCGCAGCCATGACGCACGCTGGTCGGGATCGCCGTAGTCGGCATCGGGCGCGCCGCGATAGCGCAGCCGTCGGGCGGCGTCGAGCACGAACACGTCCGGGGTGGTCTTTGCGCCGTACGAGCGGGCGACCTCCTGGCTGGCGTCGTGCAGGTAGGGCATCGGCCAGTCTTCGGCGGCCACGCGGTGCGCCATCGCCTCATAGGAGTCGCGCGGGTAACGCTCGGAGTCGTTGGAGTTGATCGCCAGCACCCGAACGCCACGATCGGCGTAGTCGCGCGCCGCGTCAGCAATCCGCTCATGCCAGGCGAGCGCGTAAGGGCAGTGGTTGCAGGTGAACACGACCACGGTCGCGCCGGCGTCGTTTGGCGACCATGGTCTGCCGGCCGTATCGGGCAGCGCGAACGCCGGTGCCGGGTCGCCGATCGCGAGCGTCATCGGGCCACATCCACCCGCGCGGCCGCGCGCCGCAGCGCATCACGCAGGTCGTCGGGATCGGGCGTCGGGGAGACAGTGCCGTCGCAGCGACGGTAAACGCGGCAGGTCAGGCCCATCGCATCCTCGTCCTGGATCGCTGATGGTATGACGTCTTGACCATCGATCAGGATCGTCGGCGAGCCGATGAACCCGGCTCGGATCGCCTCGTCGTGGGTGCGGATCTCGCGCATGTGGATCTCGGCACGTTCGAGGCTCAGTTCTGAGAGCACCTCACGGAGATCGGAGAGCGCCCGCTCGGTCGACGGGCAGCCCTCCCACCAGAGAAGCTCGAGTTCGGGAGTATGCATCTGAACCAGGCTACTCACCCGGTCGCTGCGGCCCGTCCCAGCGGCGACTCCGCGGTCAGCGGCTCACGCGACGGTCCAGGTGTCGCCGCCCAGCAGCAGGTCCTCGAGCTGGGCCTCGGAGGCCGTCTCAGCGGCGGTGGCGCGGGCGCCGTAGACCGGGCGATCGACGTCGCGGAAGATGCCGATCGGCGTCGGACCGGTGGGGTCCTCGGCCAGCTTGGCGAGCGAGAACGCCAGTCCTGGATCGATCCGGTGAGGATCGTGGATGATCAGCGCCTGCTCCCCGACCTCGGATACGTCAACGACCGCGAGCCCTCCATCGGCACCGCGGGCGACGCCTCGCTCACCCTCAATGCCGAACCGGATCGGGTGGCCCGCTTCCAGCCGGATCTGGTTGGCGTCCTTGACCTCCTTCTCGGTCAGCGCAGCGAACGCGCCGTCGTTGAACACCGGGCAGTTTTGGTAGATCTCGACCAGAGCGGCGCCTTCGTGGCTCGCCGCTTCGCGCAGCACCTCGGTCAGGTGATGACGATCGCGGTCGATCGTTCGCGCGACGAACGTGGCCTCGGCCCCGAGCGCCAGCGCAACCGGGTTGAAGGGGTGGTCGGCCACCCCGAACGGCGTCGACTTGGTGATCTTGCCCAGCTCCGAGGTCGGCGAGGCCTGGCCCTTGGTGAGCCCGTAGATCTGGTTGTTGAACAGCAGGATCTTCACCGGCACGTTGCGTCGCAGCGCGTGGATCAGGTGGTTGCCGCCGATCGAGAGCGAGTCTCCATCGCCGCTCACGACCCAGATCGAGAGATCCTCCCGCGCGGTCGCCAGGCCGGTCGCGAGCGCCGGGGCGCGGCCGTGGATGCCGTGCATGCCGTACGTGTCCATGTAATAGGAGAACCGACCGGCGCAGCCAATTCCGGTCATGAACACGATCCGCTCGGGCGGAATCCCGAGCTCGGGCATGAACTGCTGCACCGCGGACAGGACGGCGTAGTCGCCGCAGCCCGGGCACCAGCGAGTTTCCTGATCGGATTGGAAGTCCGCCTTGGTCAGCGTCGCGGTCGGCGAGCCGTGCCCATTGCCATGGCCGTTGGTCTCGGTCGCGCTCATTGCCGCCGCGCCATCTGGTGCTCGGTTTCGATCGCGTTCATTGCCGCTGCGCGATCTCGTGCTCGATCTCCGCCGCGAACAGCGGCTGGCCCTGCACCTTGCAGAAGGACTCGACGTCGACGAGGAACTTCGCCCGCAGCACCTGCGCGAGCTGGCCGGTGTTCATCTCCGGGACCAGAACGCGGTCAAACGAGCGCAGTACATCGCCCGTATTGGCGGGAAGGGGATCCAGGTGGTGTAGTTGCGCGGAGGCGACCTTGTGGCCAGCGGCACGCGCTCGGGCCACTCCCGCCCGGATCGCGCCTTCGCTCGATCCCCAGCCGAGCACCAGCAGGCTCGCGCCCGGCTCGGAATCCACGGCCAGGGGTGCGATCTCGCGCGCGATTCCGGCGACCTTGGCCGCCCGCAGCTCGGTCATCCGAGCATGGTTGGCGCCGTCGTAGGAGATGTTGCCGGTGCCGTCAGCCTTCTCCAGTCCGCCGATTCGGTGCTGTAGGCCCGGCGTTCCGGGGATCGCCCACGGCCGCGCGAGCCGCTCGTCACGACTGTAGGGCTGGAACTCGCCGGCGTCGTGCGCGACGCTCGCGAACCCCGGATCGAGCTGCGGTAGGTCAGCCACGTCCGGGACTCGCCACGGCTCCGAGGAGGACGCCAGGAACGTGTCCGAGAGCAGGATCACCGGAGTGCGGTAGCGAATCGCGATCCGAGCCGCCTCGAACGCAGCGTCGAAGCAGCCGCCCGCGGTGCTGGGCGCGATGATCGGCAGCGGCGACTCCCCGTGCCGGCCGTGCAGCGCCATCAGCAGATCGGACTGCTCGGTCTTGGTCGGCATCCCCGTCGAAGGCCCGGCGCGCTGGACGTCGATCACGATCAACGGCAGCTCGAGCATCACCCCCAAACCGATCATCTCCGCCTTGAGGTCCATTCCGGGGCCGCTGGTGGCGGTTACTCCGAGCCGTCCGCCGAACGATGCGCCAAGGGCCATCCCGGCGGCGGCGATCTCGTCCTCGGCCTGGATCGTCGACACGCCGATGTTCGCGTGCCGCGAGAGCTCGTGCAGGAGCTCGGAAGCCGGGGTGATTGGATAGCTCGCGAGGACCAGCGGTAGGCCGCTGCGCACGCTGGCCGCGATCAGCCCCAGCGCCAGCGCGGTGATCCCGTTGACGTTCCGGTAGGACCCGGGCAGCACGTCCGTGGCCGCGTTGACCACATACTGCACATCGAGCAGTTCGGTCGTCTCGCCGAACGACCAGCCGGCGCTGAACGCCGCCAGGTTTGCCTGGGCGACGGCGGGGTTGCGCGCGAACTTCCTCTCGATCCAGTGTTTGGTCACGTCCGTCGGACGGCCGTAGAGCCACGACAACACGCCGAGCGCGAACAGATTCTTGGCCCGGCTGGCGTCGCGCGTAGAGACCCCTTCGATTGCCTCGACCGCGCGAACGGTCAAGGTCGTCATCGGGATCCGGTGCACCCGGTAGCCCTCCAGCGAGCCGTCCTGCAGCGGATTTGCGCCGTAGCCGGCCTTCTCCAGGTTGCGCTTGGTGAACGCGTCCTCGTTGACGATGATCGTCGCGCCGCGCTCGAGCTCGGTCCGGTTGGACTTGAGCGCCGCCGGATTCATCGCCACCAGCACGTCCGGCGTGTCACCCGGAGTGAGGATGTCGCGCGAGGCGAAGTGGATCTGGAACGCCGACACTCCCGCCAGCGTGCCGGCCGGCGCCCGGATCTCAGCGGGGAAGTTCGGCAGCGTCGCCAGGTCGTTCCCGGTCATCGCCGTGGCGTCGGTGAAGCGACTGCCGGCCAACTGCATGCCGTCCCCGGAATCGCCGGCGAACCGGATCACGACGCGTTCACGCTCCTCGACAGCCTTTGTCACTCGGCCTCTCCCGTGTGCGTGCGCGTCACCGGTCTACGTCTTTCACAATTCCTCCCCGATTGTACGCACGCCTGCGGACGACCGCCCGAGGGGCGATCGGTCCGGACGGCCCAACGCTAACGAGGGTCATCCCGGTCCGGATACCAATACCTGAGCACCGAGACGCGCTTGCCTTCGGCGGACTCGCCGTTGACGTCGGACCAGGGCGCAAGGAGAAAGCGCGTGATCGTCCGGTTCCCACCCTCATGATCGCCGTAGACCAGATCGACCTGCAGCGGAATGCCGTCGCTCAGAGCATCGCGCACACGCTCGAAGTTGGGGGTGCTGGGGTCTCTGAGCCGCCCCTGCCAGAAGCCGGTGTCGCCGGCTGGGATGTAGAGATCGAGCTGCTGGCGTTGGAAGCTGTCCGGGTCAGGCGCCCCCAGGCCGGTCTGGACGGTCTCGCGCGGCTCGGCGCGCCAGGCGTGCAGCACCGCCAGCCCCGAGCCGCCGTTGCGCAACGCGATCGCCATGTAGATGTTCTCCTCGGACTGCAGCACCGCGCCGCCGTGGCCCGGCACGTTCAGCACCTGGCCGTCGCCGAAGCGCACGTACTCGACCGGATCGTCCTCCCGCGAGGGGATCAGCAGCGGCCGCAGGCCGGCCAGCAGCGAGCGCTCGGCGATGCGGGCGGAGCGGCTGCCCGACTTGACCGAGCTGAACGTCGCCACCGCCAGCACCAGCGTGCCGCCGGCCGTCGCCAGCGAGGAGATCGTCACCCAATCGGCCATCGGCGACCACTAGGACACGGGCCAGGGGTTGGCGCTGATCGGCCGTCGGGGGGTGGCCGCCAACCGCCAACCGCCAGCGGTCGGGGCGTCGGCCGGCGGACGGCGGGAACGCGCCCGTCGCTCGCGCGCCCGCCGGTGGCGACCACCAGGTTCCGACTGCCGGCGCTAAAGCTTCTCGACGTTGATCGCCTTCGGCCCTTTGGGGCCGGCCTCCTCCTCGTAGGACACCTTCGTGCCCTCCGCGAGCGACCGGTAGCCGTCGGCTTGGATACTCGAGTGATGTACGAACAGGTCGCGGCTGCCCTCATCGGGCGTGATGAACCCGAAGCCCTTCTCATCGCTGAACCACTTGACCGTTCCGGTTGCCACGTGGAGTCCTCCTCCGTAGCTCAGAGTGCCGCTACCGCGGAGGTTCTCGCTGCTGCTTCCCCGAGGCCTGCACCTGCTTTTTCACCGCTCGCTCGTACGCGAACGGCCTGTCGGCGCGGCACGGTAGCACGGCTGCACGCGGCGTCCCTCCCCCGCGAGGTCCGAGACCGCCGCGGCCTCCATCGCCACCGTTCCGCGCTCTGCTTCGGTTCACCGGCGGACCCCGTCATCCTTTGCCGGGAGATGCAAGATCCGATGCCGATCGGGCGCCACACGACGATCCCGCTGCGAGAAATTCTCGTGCGCGCCTCCCGCTCCTCGGGGCCGGGCGGTCAGCACGCGAACGTGACCGCGTCGCGGATCGAGGCGGTGTTCGATGTCGCTGCATCGAACACCCTGAGCGACGAGCAGAAGCACCGGATCATCGCTCGGCTGGGCCCGCGCGTGGTCGCCGTCGCCCAGGACGCCCGCAGTCAGGCGCGCAACCGTGAGCTGGCGCTCGAGCGCCTGGCGCGCCGGCTCTCGGGGGCGCTGGCGGTCCAGCGCCCGCGCCACGCGACGCGACCGACGCGCTCATCGGTCCGGCAGCGGCTCGACGGCAAACGTCGCCAGGCCGACCGCAAGCGCACTCGCCGCCCGCCGGGCGCCGATGACGGGTGAGCCGACGACGGGTGAGCCAACGACGGGTGAGCCAATCACCCGCGAGCCAATCACCCGCGAGCCAATCACCCGCGAGCGACCCGCGAGCGACCCGCGAGCGACCCGCGAGTCCGCTGGCCTACGCTCCACCTGGTGCGCTGGCTCGTCGACGGCATGAACGTGATCGGTACCCGGCCCGACGGGTGGTGGCGGGACCGTGACGCCGCCATGCTTCGCCTCGTCGATCTGCTCGAGCGATGGGCCGCCGCCGAGGGCGAGGACGTCGTGGTCGTTTTCGAGCGCGCTCCCTCGCCCCCGATTCGCTCGACCGTGATCGAGGTCGCCCACGCGCGGCGCCCGGCACCGCACGCGGGCGACGACGAGATCATCCGGCGGTTGCACAAGGAGCCGGCGCCCGCCGCCGTCCGCGTCGTGACCTCGGACCGCTGGCTGTCGGATCGCGCCTCGGTCGTGGGGGCGACCGTCGAGGGCGCGGAGGCCTTCCGGTCCAGGCTGGAAGCGAGCTGAGCCCGGCTGCCACAATCCTGCCATGGCCGACGAACCTTCCCAGCGCTCCGCCCCGCCCAGGGACGGCCAACGGGCGACCCCGCCCGGTACTCGCGGCTGGAAGGTGACCCCGGCGCCCGACGGCCGCGGTGCTCGGCCGCGCGCTCCGGCTCCGAGAGGGCCGAGATCTCGATGGTGGATTGCCGGTGTGGTGCTCGGCCTGCTGGCGCTCAACCTGTGGATCTCCTCGCAGGCGCTGCGGCCCAACGCGCCCGTCCGGATCCCCTACAGCCCAACGTTGCTGACCCAGATCAAGAACGGCAACGTGAAGGAGGTCGCGTCGACCGGGTTGTCGATCCAGGGGACGTTCAAGCAGCCTTTCAAGTATCCGCCGAACGACTCCGGCGCGGAGGCGACGACCAACTTCGCCACCCAGGTTCCTTCGTTTGCCAACAACTCGGAGCTGTTCGATCTGCTCGAGAGCCACGGTGCGATCATCGACGCCAAGGCGCCCAACGCCGGGCCGTCGTTCCTCACCAGCCTGCTGTTCGGCTTTGGGCCGACCCTGGTGTTGATCCTGCTGTTCGTGCTGATCGCCCGTCGCGCCGCCGGAGGGGCCGGCGGCGCCGGCGGCTTGATGTCGTTCGGGCGCTCACGCGCCCGCCGGGTGGAGGCCGCCGATCAGCCGGTGACGTTCGAGGACGTGGCGGGGATCGACGAGGCCAAGGAGGAGCTGACCGAGATCGTCGACTTCCTGAAGAACCCGGACAAGTACCTCCTGCTCGGCGCGCGGATCCCGCGCGGGGTACTGCTCAGCGGCCCTCCCGGCACCGGCAAGACGCTCCTGGCCCGCGCGGTCGCCGGCGAGGCCGGGGTGCCGTTCTTTCAGATGTCCGCTTCGGAGTTCGTCGAGATGATCGTCGGCGTCGGCGCCTCGCGCGTGCGTGACCTGTTCGCTCAGGCCAAGGCCGCGGCCCCGTCGATCATCTTCATCGACGAGCTCGACGCGATCGGCCGCTCACGCTCCGGCGGTGGACCGAACCTGTCCGGCGGTCACGACGAGCGCGAACAGACGCTGAACCAGATCCTGACCGAGATGGACGGCTTCGATCCGCGTACCAGCGTGATCGTGCTGGGCGCGACCAACCGGCCCGAGGTGCTCGATTTCGCGCTGCTGCGCCCCGGCCGATTCGATCGGCGGGTCGCCGTCTCGCCCCCGGACCGAGCCGGACGCGAAGCGATCCTGGCCGTCCACAGCCGGTCGGTGCCGCTGGCCGACCACATCGACCTCGGCGCGATCGCGGCGGCGACGCCGGGGATGGTCGGCGCGGACCTGGCCAACCTGGTCAACGAGGCGGCGCTGCTGGCGGCACGCCGCGGTCACGACAAGGTGACCCGAGAGGACTTCAGCGACGCGATGGAGCGGATCGTGCTCGGCGCTGAGCGCAAGGTGATGCTGACCGACGACGACCGCCGGCGCACCGCCTGCCACGAGTCCGGCCACGCGATCATCGGCATGGTCACGCCGGGTGCCGATCCGGTCCGCAAGGTGTCGATCATTCCCCGTGGCCAGGCGCTCGGCGTGACCTTCTCGGCCCCCGACGCCGACCGCTTCAATCTTGACGAGCGCTACCTGATCGCGCAGATCAAGGTGGCCCTCGGGGGACGCGTGGCCGAGGAGATCATGCTCGGCGACCTGACCACGGGAGCCGAGTCAGATATCCAGCAGCTGACGCGGATCGCCCGCTATATGGTCGGGCGCTGGGGCATGAGTCCCGCGATCGGCCCAATCGCAGTGATTCCCGCCGACGGGATGGGCCCGTTGCTGCCGGGCGTCTCCGAGACCTCCGAGGAGACCGCGCGGATCGTCGACGACGAGGTCAGAAGGATCGTCGAGTCAGCCCACGCCGAGACGACCGAGGTGCTCAAGGCCCACCGGGCCAACCTCGACAAGCTGGTCGCGGCCCTGCTCGAGCGCGAGACCCTCGACGAAGTCGACGCGTACGCCGCCGCCGGCCTGCCCCGCGATCAGGCCCCCCAGCTCGGCTCGCCCACATCGATCTCTCCGGTACCGCACTAGCCCCGCGGAAACTCGCACTTCGCGAGGCGGGCGACGAGCGTGCTGAATCGGGAATCGGCTCTGCCGATTCCGCATTCAGTCGCCCAGCCGGGTCATCCGTGCGAGGCCCTCGTGGCACTCGACCACTCGGCGCTTGACCGGATCGCTGTCGGGGCGATCGTGCACCAGATCCCAGGTGCGATCGGCGATCTCGCGCGCGTTCTCGGGCGTGGCGGTCTCCCACAGGCGATCGACCAGCTTCAATTCGAAGCTCTGGATCTGATCGGCGGGATTCCCCGGAGCGAGACGGGGCAGCGGGTCGCCGGTCGCCTCCTTCCACATCCCGGTAGCGACCAACAGTCGATTTCGCAAGGTGATCGGGTCCATCGCCGCCCTCATCCTAATGGCGGGGCGACTCGTGGTTTCACAACTGTTTGGGGATCGACCCGGACCGCGGGGAGTTGATCAGATCCGGGGCAGCTCCTGCTTGACGCCGAGCAGCGGCGCGAACAGGTCTCCGGCAGCTGAAACCCGTCCCAGAACCTGCTCGGTGTCGAACGTCAGCAGGCCGGCGTCGCCAGCCTTCAGGCAGGCTTCGACCTCCTCCCAGCTGACCGGAGTCGAGACCGTCGGCCGTTCCCGCGCCCGCACCGAGTAGACGCTGACCGTCGTCTTGTGCCTGTCGTTCTGGCTCCAATCGACGAGCACCTTCCCCGCGCGTAGGCGCTTGGTCATGCGGGAAACCACCAGCTCGGGCATCCGCTGCTCCAGCAGCTCCGCGACTCGACGGGAGAACGGCTTGGTCTGCTCGTACGTGGCGGCTCGGTTGAGCGGCAGATAGACCTGCATCCCCTTCGAGCCCGAGGTCTTGACCAGGCTGTCCAGTCCGAGCTGGGAGAACAGTCCCCGCAGGACCAGCGCCACCTCGCAGCATTCCACGACGCTCGCGGGGGCGCCGGGGTCCAGGTCGAACACGAGCATCGTCGGCTGTGCCGGTGCCTGCGCGAGCGCCAGCGAGGTGTGCAACTCGACATCCGCCAGATTCGCGAGCCAGATCAGCGTCGGGCGGTCCTGCACCAGCGTGTAGTCGATCGAGCCGATCCTCGCGGTGGCCACCCAGTCCGGTCTGTGCGAGGGGGAGTTCTTCTCATAGAAGTACTTGGCGTCGACCCCGTTCGGATAGCGCTTGAGCGTCAACGGTCGGTCGCGAAGGTGCGCCAGCAACGTGGGGGCCGCGGTCGCGTAGAAGGCGATCAGGTCCCCTTTCGTGAATCCGGTGGCGGGAAACAGCACCTTGTCCCAATTTGAGATCTTCAGCCGGCGCCCGTCCGCCAGCACCGCCAGCGACCCGTCGGGGAGTCGCTCCAGCTCGTCGAACAGCGCCTCCGGGGATTTCGGCGCCACCCGCTCCGGCGCCACCCGCTCCGGCGCGACCCGCTCCGGCGCCACCCGCTCCGGCGCGACCCGCTCCGGCGCCACACGCTCCGGCGCGACACGCTCCGGCGCCACACGCTCCGGCGCCACCCGCTCGGGTGACGGCGCGATATCGTCGCTTCGGGCGGACTCGAGCACCACCTCCCGGGGCGCCTTGTCATCGCGCAGGCCCTTGTAGGAGGGCGCGCGCATGACGCGATCGGCCGTCCACTCGCGGAACTCGATCTCGGCCACCAGGCTGGGCTCGACGAACACCGCGCTGCGCGGCAGCTTCGGGGCCGGCGTGAACGGGCTCGTCGTGCGGCGCAACGGTGCCAGGCGCGTCGCCAGATCGCCGAGCACCTTGTCCGTGAACCCAGTGCCCACGCGCCCCGCAAAGCGAAAGCTCCCGTGTTCGTAATAGCCCATCAGCAGCGCCCCGATCCGCTCGGTGCGCCGTCCCTCCCCTGCGAGCCATCCGCCGATCACCAGCTCCTGACGGAGCGTGTGCTTGATCTTCACCCAGGCGCCGGTGCGCCGGCCCGGTTCATAGCGGGAATCGAGTCGCTTGGCGACGATCCCCTCCAGCCCCTGGGCCTTGGTCGCCTCGAGCAGCCGCTTGCCCTCACCTGGGTGAGCCGCGGGAACCCGCCACGCGGGCCCCCCCAGCTCCAGCGACTCGAGCCGCGCGCGCCGCTGCGCGTAGGGCAGCGCCATCAGCGAGCGTCCGTCGAGGTAGAGAAGGTCGAAGATCGCGTACACCACCGGAGTGCTCGCGGCCAGCCGGCGCACCGAGGCCGGCGCGGTGACGTGCATCCGGCTCTGCAGCCGTTCGAAGCTCGGCCGTCCCTGATCGTCGAACGCCACGATCTCGCCGTCGAGCACCGCCTCGCGCATGCCCAGATCGCGGAGCAGGCCCCGCACCTCCGGGTAGCTCTCGGTGATCGTGCGCAGGTTCCGGCTCTCGAGCGTCAGCCGTCCGGGCTGGACATAGGCGATCGCCCGCACGCCGTCCCACTTGATCTCGAACGACCAGCCCGACTCGGAGCGCGGCAGCCCCCCGGCTCCCGCCAGCATCGGCACGATCCGTTCGGGCATCGGCTCTCGCTCGGGATCGGTCGGCGGATCCATCCGGTGGATCATCCAGTCGTCGGCCGAGCTGTCGTCGCGACCGATCGGGAACAGCCCGTAGCGACCGTTGAGCCGCTCTCCGTGGAAGCTGACCTCGACCTTGCGCGGCTCCCACTTGTGCAGCTCGAACGTGCCGCGATCCCAAATCCGCATCGTGCCCGCGCCGTACTGTCCCGCCGGGATCTCGCCCGCGAACTCGAGGTACTCGAGTGGGTGATCCTCGGTGTGAACCGCGAGCCGATTCTCGGCCGGGTGCGGCGGGATGCCGTTGGGGATCGCCCACGACGCGAGCACACCGTCGTGCTCGAGCCGGAGATCCCAGTGCAGGCGGGTTGCGTGGTGCTCCTGGACCACGAACCGCGGCGCCTCGCGCGCGGGGGGCTCGTCGGGCGCGTCGGGTGGGGATGGCGTGGCGTAGCCGGTCGGCTCGCTGCTGGCGCCGAAGTCGCGCTTGGCGCGGTAGCGGTCTAGATCACCGGGCACCGCACTAACCTAACGTCCCCACCCACCCACGCGCTCATACCGGCAGCATCAACTCGCCGCGCCCGTCCCCGCGCGCACGAGCCGTGAGACTCGCGTGCCGCCGGATGCCTGGGCGATCGGACAACAGCGCCCGGGGGATTGCCCGGGGCAATCCCCCAACGGAATCGCCCCCTGGGCGATCGGGCTACAACGCCCCGGCAATTGCGCCGCAACGCTCCGGGGGATTGCCCCCAGGCAATCCCCCAACGGAATCGCCCCCTGGGCGATTCCGCCACTTCTTCACCTACTTTTACGTGCACGCGCGATCATTTCCGTAATGGCGCGGATCCTGGTGGTTGATGATGAACCTGCCGTGAGGCGGGCGCTGGAGCGTGCGCTGCGCTTGGAGAACCACGACGTGGCCATGGCCGCCGACGGCGAGGAGGCGCTCGACATTCTCGCCAGCTCACCCGCGGACGCGGTGATCCTCGACGTGCTGATGCCCCGGCTCGACGGCCTGGAGGTCTGCCGGAGGCTGCGCAAGTCAGGCGACCGCACGCCGGTGCTGATGCTGACCGCCAGGGACGCGATCGACGATCGGGTCGAGGGGCTCGACGTCGGCGCCGATGACTATCTGGTCAAGCCGTTCGCACTGCGGGAGCTCCAGGCGCGGCTACGAGCACTGCTGCGGCGCGCCGGTGACGGCACCGACGGCGAGACGCTCCGCTACGGCAATCTGGTCCTCGACCCGGTCGCGCACGAGGTGCGCCGGGGGGATCGCACGATCGAGCTCTCGCGGACCGAGTTCCTGCTGCTGGAGCTGTTCATGCGACACCCGCGCCAGGTTCTGACCCGCTCAACGATCTTCGAGAACGTGTGGGGGTACGACTTCGGGCCGACCTCCAACGCGCTTGGCGTATACATGGGTTATCTGCGCCGCAAGACCGAGGCCGGCGGTGAGTCGCGCCTGCTGCACACGGTCCGGGGCGTCGGCTACGTGTTGCGGGACTGACCGGGTCTGAGCCGTGTCCCTGCGCCGGAGAGTCGCGTTCGTCGCCGCAGCTTCGGTGGGCGTCGCGATCCTGATCGCCGCGCTGGTCTGCTACTTGGTGGTGCGCGACCAGCTGCGCGGTCAGGTGGACGACTCGCTCAACGCGCAGGCGGCCGCGGTGCAGAACGGCGAGTTGCGGGCGCTGGCTCAGTCGGTCCCGGGGATTCCGCCAAGCGCCGGCGGACCAGCGCAGTACGTCCAGGTCGTGCTCGCCGACGGCGCGGTGGCGTTGCGCCAGGGCGGCATCGCACTGCCGGTGCAGGACTACACGATGTCGGTCGCCGGCGGCGGCTCGCGCTCCTACCTGACCGACGTTCACGTCGGCGGAAGCCATCTGCGCGAGCTGACGTTCCCGATCTCGGTCGTCTCCGACGGTGGTCAGGATCAGACCGCAGCGGTGCAACTGGCCCGCCCACTCAACGGCATCGACCGGATCCTCTCCAACCTGCGCTTGATCCTTGCCCTCCTGTGCGCGGGGGGGATCGCGCTCGCGGCCGCGCTCGGCCGGCTGGCCGCCCGCCGAGTCCTTGCGCCGCTCGGCGAGGTCGCCCAGGCGGCGCAGCACATCGGCGAGACCGAGGATCTGACCGGCCGGATTCAGGTCCACGCCGACGACGAGGTCGGCCAGCTGGCGACTCGGTTCAACTCGATGCTCGATCGGCTCGAGAGCTCGCGGGCGGCACTCGACGAGTCAGTCAGGGCCCAACGTCAGCTGGTCGCGGACGCCTCGCATGAGCTTCGCACCCCGGTGACCAGCCTACGCACGAACATCGAGGTGCTGCTGGCGGGAGCCGAGCTCGAGCACGAGGACCGCCAGCGACTGCTCGCCGATGTGGTGGAGCAGAGCGAGGAGCTGAGCGCCCTGGTCGGCGATCTGATCGAGCTGGCGCGCGGCGACCAACCAGTCGGCCCGGCCGAGGACGTGAGGCTGGACCGAGTCGCGTCGGAGTCGCTGGCCCGCGCCCGGCGAAACTCCCCCGGGATCGAGTTCGTCGGAAAGCTCGAGCCGGTGATCGTCGACGGCGCCCCGGAACGGCTCGGGCGGGCGGTCAACAACCTGCTCGACAACGCCGCGCGCCACTCCCCACCCGGTGCCACGGTCGAGATCACGGTCAACCTGGACGGCGTTCAGGTTCGTGACCACGGGTCCGGGGTCGCCCGAGACGACCTCCCGTACGTGTTTGACCGGTTCTTCCGCGGGACCAACTCGCGCGGTCGCCAGGGCACCGGTCTCGGCCTCGCGATCGTGCGGCAGGTGACCGAGCAGCACGGCGGTCACGCCTTCGCGGCCAACGCTCCCGACGGCGGCGCGATCTTCACGCTGCAGCTGCCGACCGTGCCCGTCGAGCACCTCGGCGCCTACGAACCCGCGCTCGGCGAGTCCGGGGATCCGGAGCCGGTCGAAATCCCGTAGTCGCCGCCCACGGAGCGGTTCACTCGAGCGCCAACCGTAGGGTGGTGTTGGTGCGAGCGCCGACCGGGAGGCGGTTCAGCGCCAGCACTGACCGCGAGGCGGTTCAGCTCGACTGCCGAACGGGAGGCGGTTCGCTTCGGGGCGGCCGGGCCAGGCGAAGCTGGCGAGCGGCCTCGAATCGCCGCCGCAGCAGCCAGAACGCGAGTGCGTACACCGGCACCACGGCGAGCAGCACCAGCGCTCGCTGCCGCGGCTCGCCGAATGCGGCGACCAAGCCGACCTCGACGCCGACCGCCGGAAACGCGGCCAGCAGCATCGTGTGTGACCGGTAGCCGGAGAAGTGCTCGCGGCCGGTGACCTCAATGACGCCGAGGGCGCAGACGACGATCCCGACGATCACCGCCGGGCCGCCGCCTCGGACGATCCCGACCACCAGCGCGACCGCACCGGCGAAGATCGCAAGCTCCGAGATCGGAAGCCCGCCGAACGGGCTCGGGGGTCGCACGCCCTGGCGTCCGGGCGGGCGCGGTCCGCGTGACTCCACTGCCGTGACCGTCCCGCGCTGCCCCCTCTGCTCGCGACGGGTCGAGAGCACCGCCCGCGGAGCCCCGTCGGGGTTGCTCCGCTTGCGCGAACGCCGCCTGGTCTTCTGGCCGGCCAATGTGCGGCCCAGGATACGCGGCGCGCCCCGCGCCGCGCGCCGGGAAGCACGGCACGGGGCACACAGGACACCGGAACAAGGCACGGTACGAATGGCTGATTACAGTTGAGCGGATGAGCGTTGTGCAGCCGCTCGAGCCGGTCCAGGCGTCCTGATCTCTGAGCACGTGCGACTTGGGTTCGAAAGGGCGATCCTCGTCGGCACGGACGGGGCGCTGGTGACGGCGGGTTGTGGGGCTTCCTCGCACCCCGCTGCATTGAGGCTCCCTCCAGATGAGCAGCCGATCCCCGCCGGGCGCGGCGCGGCCTACCGGCCGCGCGCCGTCTCGCCGGCCGTGGCCCGGCGAGCCCCGATCCAGAGACTGCGCTGTACGCGCGAGCACGGCCGGTCCTACGGGGTGCACTTGGAGCTCTACGCCGATCGATTGGTGGTCCCGGTGCCGTCGGGGATCGGGATCGCGCCGCCCCAGCGCCGCAGCGGCGTGTACGTGCTGGGTGGGGCGTGCGCGTACCCGGTCAGAACCTTCGAGCCGACCGGGGTGGTGGTCGTCGATGCGCGGCCGCGGGTGGACCTCGCGGCGCTGTTCGCGGTCTGGGGCCAGCCGCTCTCGCGCCACGCCTTGGCGTCGTTTCACGGTCCCGTGCTGGCGTTCGTCGAAGGCCGGCGCTGGCGCGGGGCGATCGGCTCGATCTCGCTCGCCCGGCATGCCGAGATCGTGCTCGAAGTCCGCGGCGCGGTGCCGCCGCACCCCCGCTATCGCTTCCCCCCGGGCCTCTGAGGCTCGGCCCTGGGTCGCTCTAACCTGTCCGGCATGCCTGTTCGGTTCGCCGCGAGCATTCTGGTCGCGCTGATCCTCGCCGCGACGCTCGCACCGGCGCCGGCGCGAGCTGACGGAGACCCCGCCAGCGACGTCCTGCTCGGCGCGAACGTGTTCTATCCCTACATGCCCGCGGTCTCGCCCGCGATCAAGAGCACCCTGAAGGCCGAGACCACCGCGGCCAAACGGGCCAAGTTCCCGGTCAAGGTCGCGCTGATCGCCTCGCCGGTCGATCTCGGAGTGATTCCGGAGCTGTTCGGCAAGCCGCAGAAGTACGCCGACTTCCTCGATCAGGAGATCAGCTTCCAGACCAAGCAGCCGCTGCTGGTAGTCATGGCCGCCGGATATGGCGTGCAGGGAATCACCGGCCCGGCCAAGCTCGCGGTCGCGTCGCTGCGCCCGCCCGCAGGGCGATCGGGCAACGACCTGGCCCGGGCGGCGATCACCAGCGTGGCCAAGCTGGCCGCCGCCGCCGGGCACCCGATCAAGGGCGTCGCCGGGATCCCTGGCACCTCCCCCTCAGGTGCCAGCAGCTCAACCACCCCGATCGTGATCGCCTTGGCCGTCGCGGCGGTCCTGACGGCGGCCGCGCTGATCGTGAT
>Ga0209839_10000042_pt1 | contig 48048 bp, 55 predicted proteins | sample OrgsoiDNA2013050_FD_185800 | JGI IMG/M metagenome (GOLD analysis project Ga0209839, IMG submission 185800) | Permafrost soil microbial communities from the Arctic, to analyse light accelerated degradation of dissolved organic matter (DOM) -... | ecosystem: Environmental > Terrestrial > Soil >... | reverse complement strand
CGTACTCGGTGGCGTACTCAGTGTCGTAATTTATAGCCGCGCTTGAGCACCCACAGCGTCAATCCGCTCAAGCTGGCGCAGGAGACGGCGATGACCGCGAGGCTCAAGCCCGGCTCGATGTCGGACAAGCCGAAAAAGCCGTAGCGAAACCCGTCGATCATATAGAAGAACGGATTGAAGTGCGACAGCGCCTGCCAGAACGGCGGCAGCGAGTGGATCGAATAGAAAACGCCCGACAGGAAAGTCAGCGGCATGATCAGGAAGTTCTGGAATGCGGCGAGCTGGTCGAACTTGTCCGCCCAGATGCCGGCAAGCAAGCCCAGCACGCCGAGGATCATGCTGCCCAGAAGCGCAAAGGCGAGCGCCCAAAACGGATGCGTCGGCGCGATAGGCGCGAACCACAGCGTGACCAGAAACACGCCGAGACCGACCGAGAGCCCGCGCACCATCGCGCCGACCACGTACGCGCCGAAAAGATCGAGCGGCGACAAGGGCGGCAGCAGCACGAAGATCAGGTTGCCGGTGATCTTGGACTGGATCATCGAGGACGAGCTGTTGGCGAATGCATTCTGCAGCACCGACATCATCACCAGACCGGGGATGAGAAACGCGGTGTATCCAACCCGTCCATCGAAGACCGAAACGCGCGACTCGAGCACGTGCGAAAAAATCAACAGGTACAGCAGCGCCGTCAGCATCGGCGCGAGTATGGTCTGGAAGCTCACCTTCCAGAATCGCAGCAACTCCTTATAGAGCAGTGTCTGCCAGCCGGAACGGTGCCAGCCCGAACGGTGCCAGCCGGGCTCGATGCCGGCGCTCGCGCCTGGATCGGCGGCCGCTGCCGCGCCCACGTCGGCGCCGGGCTCGGCGCTCAGTTTCGCGCTCACGCTGCTCGCTTCATGATCCTGAGGAAGACCTGCTCGAGATCGGCTTCCTGCATCGCGAGCTCGGCGATCGTGACCCCCTGCGCGCGTAAGGCCGACAGAAGGCTTTCGAGCTCGGCGTAGCTGGTCAGCGACAGGAGGTAGGTGGCGCCCTCGTGCCTCAAAACGCGCTCGCGCCACGCGTCGGGCAGCGTGCTGACGGTGAGCCTCACCGTCAGTCCGGCGAAGCTCGACAGAAGGTTCTGCGTCGTGTCGAGCGCGACCACTTTTCCGGCCTTGAGCATTGCGATCCTGCCGCACAGCGCCTCGGCCTCCTCCAGGTAGTGCGTGGTGAGGATGATCGTGTGCCCGTCGCGGTTGAGCTTGCGGATGAATCCCCACAGGCTCTGCCGCAACTCGACGTCGACGCCGGCGGTGGGCTCGTCGAGAACGATCACCGGGGGCTTGTGCACGAGCGCCTGCCCCACCAGCACCCGGCGCTTCATGCCCCCGGACAGCGCGCGCATGTTGGCGTCGGCTTTCGATGCGAGGTCGAGGTGATGCAGGATCTCGTCGATCCACGCATCGTTGTTGGAGAGGCCGAAGTAGCCTGCCTGGATTCTGAGCGTTTCGCGGACGGTGAAAAACGGATCGAACACCAGCTCCTGCGGTACCACGCCGAGCAGCCTGCGCGCGCGGCGATAGTCGGTCACCACGTCGTGACCGAGCACGCGCGCCGTCCCACGGTCAGCGCGGGTGAGTCCGGCCAGGATCGAGATCAGCGTTGTCTTGCCGGCGCCGTTGGGGCCGAGCAAGCCGAAGAATTCGCCCTCCTCGACTGCCAGATCGACGCCGGCCAGCGCCTGTACGGTACCGAAGCGGCGCGCGACATCGACGATCTCGACCGCGGCGCTCATCGGGACAGGAATCGCGGCAAGACGATCCGGCTCGAGCGCTCAGCCGACTGGGAACCGGGATGCTTCAGGTGTACGTAAGGCGCGAAGTGAGCTGTGAAGTCGGCGACGAACTCAGATCGGGTCCGCGCCCAGGAACTCTCCGACGCCATAAAGGTGCGCAAGCGACGCGAGGCTCGGTGGAAGGTGAGCGAACGTGATGCGCTTGCCCTCGACCGCCGCGCGACGCTCCCACGCGAGGAGGAGCGCCACGCCGGCCGAGTCGACCGCCTCGATCTGTCCCAGATCGATGACTCCGCTCGCAGGAAGCTCCGCTTCGACGCTCGCGGCGAGCACGTTGGCGACACTGTCCATGGTCAGCGGTCCGGCAGGCACCCAGCGGTCGCCATCGGCCTGGAACGCAGTCGTCGACTCGCTCACTTGGCGGGCGGCGGCGCCGACCCCTTGTTCTTGGTGTCGAGCGCCTTGATCAGGCCGTCGATGCCGGAGCTCTTCACGATGTCGCCGAACTCGTCGCGGTAATTGGTGACCAGGCTCACGCCGGCAACCGAGACGTCGTACGCTTTCCAGCCTTCCGGTGCCTTTGCCATGTTGTAATCGATCTGCACCGGCGCCTGGCCCGAACGACGCACCTCGGTGCGGACGATCACTTCGGTGTCGCCGGGATTCGCGCGCAGCGGCTTGTAATCCATGGTGTTGTCGCGATATCCCGTCAACGCCCCGGAATAGGTGCGCACCAGGAGCGTACGAAACTGGTCCGTGAGCTGATTCTGCTGCTCGGGCGTGGCGGTCTTCCAGTTGCGGCCCACCGCCAATGCGGTCATGCGCGCAAAGTCGAAATTGGGCGCGAGCTTGGTTTCGATCATCTGCTTGACCTTGGCCTGATTGCCGGCCTGCAAATCCTTGTCCGAGCGGATCGTGGCCAGCACGTCTTCGGCGACGCGCTTGACCAGCGCGTCGGGCGCCTCCTGCGCCAGTGCCGGCTGCGCCACCAGCACCAGCGGCAGCAGGATCAGTGTCGATAACAGCGTGCGTAGCATGGTGGTCCCTCTCGATTTTCATGGCCCGGGAACGCATGGACAGCGTAAATGGGCGTCGGTTCGTCTCGGACTCGCCGCGCGCGCTTTTTCGCCGTCGCGCGCCGGCGGCCGCCCGAGCACGCTGCGTCGTTATTCCTCGGGTTCCGGCGGCGGCTTGCCGTCATAGAGCTGATAACGACGCGACCTCAGGTACGCGTTGCGCAGGAATCGGTACTTGTCGAGCGCGGCCGTGTCGAGCACGCCTTCGGTCTGCAGCAGCTGGGCGCGCGTGTCGGTGTAGTTGAGCCCCCAGACCGCATTGCGAACCACCTCGTCGCCGATATATCCGGTCGGGCTGGCGTAGATCCGAATGATCGCGCCGGTGCCGTCGCGCACCGTCGTCGGACCGAACAGCGGGACGAAAAGATACGCGCCGTCGGGTGCGCCCCACTTGCCCAGCGTAATGCCGAAATCGTTCTTGTCCTTGGGTATTCCCATCATCGACGCGAGGTCGAAGATGCCCCCGATCCCGAACGTCGAGTTCAGCAGCACGCGTCCGAAGGCATCTCCGGTGCGATTGCCGTTACCCTGCAGCGCATCGTTGACGCCGGTGAAGAAGTCGTCGATGTTGCCGAAGAAATTCGACACGCTCGTTTGAAACAGCACCGGCGTATCGCGCACGTAGGCCTGCGCCCAGGGCTTGACGATGGCGCCGTCGACGGACTCGTGCACCGAGTACATGGCGCGGTTCCATTGCTCGAACGGATCGACCTTGGACGGCGATATGGCACAGCCGGCGAGCGCCGCCGCGACGAGAGCAAACGCGATTCTGCGACTGAGTGATTTCATTTCTTGGCTCCTGCGTCGGATGCCTTGTCAAAGAGAAACTGTCCGATCAACTTCTCGATCACCACTGCCGATTGAGTCTTCCCGATGCGTCCCCCATCGCCGAGCATTACCGTATCGCCGCCGGCGTCGAGTCCGATATAAACCTCTCCGAGCAGGCCGGATGTGTTGATCGACGCGATGGTGTCCTTGGTGAACAAGACATCGCGATCGATGCGCATGATGACGATTCCCTCATAACTCTTTGGATCGAGCCGGATGGACTCGACCCGGCCGACGACCACGCCGGCCGCCTTGACGGGCGCGCGCAGCTTGAGCCCGCCGATGTTGTCGAAATTCGCCTGCAGATGATAGCCCGACGTCCGGTCCAGCGTAAGCAGGTTGCCGACCTTCAAGGCCAGGAAAAGGATCGCGCCGAACCCGATGGCGACGAAAATACCGACCCAGAGGTCGATCGTGGAACGATTCACGAGCCCACTCCCCGGAACATGAACACAGTCAACACGAAGTCGAGCGCGAGGATCGCCAGCGACGACACGACGACGGTACGCGTCGTCGCGCTGGAAACGCCTTCCGCGGTCGGCTTCGCGTCATAGCCGTCGAGCACTGCGATCAGCGACACCGCGGTCCCGAACACCAGGCTCTTGATGATGCCGTTGGTCACGTCGGGCCACACCTTTACGCCAGCCTGCATCTGCCCCCAGAACGCGCCCGCGTCGACGCCGAGGACCCGAACTCCGATGAGGTAGGCGCCGAATATGCCCAGCGCCGAGAACAGCGCCGCCAGCAGCGGCATCGAGATGACGCCCGCCCAGAAGCGCGGCGCCACGACCCGTGCAATCGGATCGACCGCCATCATTTCCATCGCCGACAGCTGCTCGGTAGCCTTCATCAAACCTATCTCGGCGGTGATTGCCGAACCCGCCCGGCTGGCAAACAGAAGACCTGCGAGGACCGGGCCGAGTTCCTTGACCAGCGACAAGGCCACCAGAATACCCAGCTGCTCGTCGGCGCCGTAACGCACCAGCACCTCGTAACCTTGCAGCGACAATACCATCCCGACGAACAATCCCGAGGTCAAAATGATGACCAGCGAGAGCACGCCGGAAAAATAGATCTCGCGCAGCGTCAGATGCAAGCGCCGGAATGCCGCCGGCGAGTGCCAGATGACCGCGGTCAGGAAGCGCGCCGCGTAGCCTATCCATGCGATGCCGCCCGTGACCGCTCCGCCGAGGCGGCGCAGCCCTTGCGACAGCTCGTCCAGCGCCTCGCCTGACTTAGGCGTCGACATCGGCGAAAAGTGTCTCGCGGTACGGCGGGGCCGGGTAATGAAACGGAACCGGGCCATCGGGCGCGCCGTCGACGAACTGGCGGACGTAGAGATCGGTGGAGGCGCGGACTTCTTCGGGAGTGCCGCTGGCGACAACCTTGCCCTCGGAGACGAAATACAGGTAGTCGACGATTTTCAACGATTCGTAAACGTCGTGCGTCACGACCACCGAAGTGATGCCCAGCGCATCGTTCAGGCGCCGGATCAGCTGCCCGACGACGCCGAGGGAAATCGGATCGAGCCCGGCGAAGGGCTCGTCGTACATGACCAGCATCGGATCGAGCGCGATCGCGCGCGCCAGCGCGACGCGACGGCCCATGCCTCCCGATAGCTCGGAAGGCATCAGCTGCGCGGCGCCGCGCAGGCCGACGGCGTGCAGCTTCATCATCACCAGGTCGCGAATGATCTCTTCCGGCAGCTCGGTGTGCTCGCGCATCGGAAAAGCGATGTTCTCGAACACGCTCATGTCGGTGAACAGCGCACCGAATTGAAACAGCATGCCGCAGCGACGCCGCAACGCGTACAGCGCGTCGGGCTCGAGGTCGGGCACCGACTGGCCGCTAACGCGCACCTGACCCGAGGCGGGCTTGAGCTGCCCGCCGATGAGGCGAAGGATGGTGGTCTTGCCGCTGCCGCTCGCACCCATGATCGCGACGATCTTTCCCCGCGGCACCGACATTGTGATGCCCTTCAGGATTTCGCGGGTGTCGTAGGCAAAACGAACGTCGACAAGTTCGATCGCCGCCGCAGCGGGATCGAGTCGGCGCGTCGGGGTCAACGCGGCGTGCGACGCCCCGGTGGTTGCTACTGGCATTTCCGTGACTTGCCCGTTCGAAGGGACGTTGATTGTAGCGGGTTCGACCCGAGCCAACAACGACCGGTCGAGAGAGATCAGCCTCGCAGCAGCCTTTTCTCGACCTTCGCAATCTCTCCCGGGCGGCCGAGCAGCACCAGGATGTCGCCGATCTCGAATCGAAAGTCAGGCTGCGGCACTTCCGATCGCGCGCCGCGGCGGCGCACGCCGGTCACCTCGACCTTGTTGCCGAGCGCGATTTCGCCCAGCGACCTGCCCACCGCGTAGGCGCGCTCGGTCAAGCGGACCGAGTGCAGGCGCGCCTGAACGTTTTCGGCGGCGTCCGCGCTGTCGGTCGCGCCGTGAAAGAAGCCGCGGAAAAGGCTGTAGCGCTCCTCGCGCACCGCGCGAATGCGCAGCAAGACGCGATTGAGCGGCACGCCGACCAACAGCAGCGAATGCGACGCGAGCATCAGGCTGCCCTCGAGCACTTCGGGAACGACCTCTGCGGCGCCAGCCTTCAATAGCTGGTCGAGCTCGGTGTCGTCGAGTGTGCGCACGATCACCGGCACCTCCGGCCGCGCCTCGTGAACGTGGTGCAGTATCTTGAGCGCGGTCGGAGTGTCGGCAAAAGTCACCACGACGGCGCGTGCCTTGGACAGGCCGGCCGCCATCAGCGCCTCGCGGCGCCCCGCGTCGCCATAAACGACGCTGCCGCCGTCCGCCGCGGCCTCGCGCACGCGCTGCGGATCGGAATCGAGCGCGAGGAAAGTGATTTCTTCCGCTTCGAGGAGCCGCGCGAGATTCTGCCCGCTGCGCCCATAGCCGCAGATGATGATGTGTTCCTGGCGAGCGAGCGTCCGTGCGGCGATGTTGGTGATCTGCGTCGCGCGCGTGAGCCAGTCGTTGCCGGTCAGGCGGCGCGCGAGCGGCTCGGCGAACTGGATCAGGAACGGAGCCGACAGCATCGAAAGCACCATGGCCGCGAGCACGAGCTGCGACAGGGTCTTGTCGATGATGCCGAGGTCGGTTGACAGCGCGAGCAACACGATCGCGAACTCGCCGGCCTGGGCGAGATAGAGGCCGGTTCGCAGCGCCGTTCCCAGAGGCGCGCCGAAAACCCTCGCCAGCAGCACGATCAGCGCCAGCTTTGCCGGCACCGGACCGAGCAGCAATAGGCACACCCATCCGAAATGGTGCAAGACGATGCTCGGATCGAGATACATGCCCACGGTGACGAAGAACAGGCCCAGGAGCACATCGCGGAACGGCTTGATGTCCTCCTCGACCTGGTAGCGATACTCGGTTTCGGCAATCAGCATCCCCGCAAGGAAAGCGCCGAGCGCGAACGAGAGCCCGGCGAGCTGGGTGGCCGCAGCAAGGCCGAGCGTGACCAGCAGGATGTTGAGCATGAAAAGCTCGGACGAACGCTGGCGCGCAACCAGGTGAAACCACGCACGAGTGGGCGCCTGGCCGAGGAAGAGGATCACCGCCAGGGCCACGGCGGCCTTGGCGCCGGCCAGCGCAAGAGCCTTCCACAGGTCCGCGCCGCCTTCGGCGAGCGTTGGAATCGCGATCAGGAATGCGACCACGGCCAGGTCCTGAAACAGCAGAATGCCCATCGCGTCGCGGCCGTGCGCAGTATTGAGCTCGGTGCGCTCGGCCAGCATCTTGGATACGATCGCGGTCGAGCTCATCGCGACCGCGCCGCCGAGGGCGAGCCCCGCCAGCCAACGGTAGCCGAGCAGATGCACCACCGCCATCGCCATGACGGTCGTGATCGCCACCTGCGCCAGGCCCAGACCGAACACCGCGCGGCGCATCGCCTTCAGCTGCGGCAGGCTGAACTCGAGTCCGATGGAGAACATCAGGAAGACAATGCCGAACTCAGCGAGGTCGCGAACGTCGGCGTTGTCCGGCACCCAGGCGAGCGCGTGCGGGCCGACGGCAATGCCAACCGCGAGGTAGCCGAGAATCGGCGGAAGCCGCAGCAGGCGACAGGCAACGACAACGACGACCGCCGAAGCCAGCAGCAACAGAATGAGCTGCAGTGTCTGGGGCATGGGTGACTCGCAAGCGCGCCGAAGACGCGAGCCGAATGTAGCATAGGGCCCGGGCGGGCCCGGGCGGGGCTTCGGCTATACTTCCCCGCATGTCCTCGCCGATCCGAGCAGCCGAACCGGTGCCTGCTGTCGGCATCGATCCCGAACGCGTTCTCACGCTCGCGCGCGACGTCCTCGCGACCGAGGCTGCGGCGATCCGCGCACTCGAGTCCCGCCTCGGCACCTCGTTTCTCGCCGCCGCCCGCGCGCTGTACGAATGCCGCGGACGCGTGGTCGTCACCGGCATCGGCAAGTCCGGCCATATCGCGCGCAAGCTCGCGGCGACGCTCGCGTCGACCGGAACGCCGGCATTTTTCGTGCATGCCGCCGAGGCGAGTCACGGCGATCTCGGCATGATCACTTCCGACGACATCGTGCTGTTGCTGTCGAACTCCGGTGAGACCGACGAGCTGGTCACGCTGGTCCCCCATTTCAAGCGCCAGGGCGCCAAGCTGATCGCGCTCACCGGCAACGAGCAGTCGTCGCTCGCCTACGCCGCCGATGTGCATCTCGATGCCAGCGTCGACACCGAAGCCTGTCCGCTCGGCCTTGCTCCCACCGCCAGCACTACTGCCGCGCTCGCGCTCGGCGACGCACTGGCGCTCACCTTGCTCGATGCGCGCGGATTTTCGGTGGAAGACTTCGCGCGCTCGCATCCTGGCGGGTCGCTCGGCCGCAAGCTCCTCACCCGGGTTCGCGATGTCATGCGCACCGGTCCCGCGCTGCCGACGGTGCCGCTGACCGCGTCATTCGCCGATGCGATCGTGGAAATGAGCGGCAAGGGCATGGGAATGACCGCGGTCATCGATCAGGAACGCCGAGTCGCCGGCATCTTCACCGACGGCGACCTGAGGCGGTGCCTGCCCGAGATCCGCGATTTCGGCTCCGCCACCGTCGCCGGGCTCATGACCGCGCATCCGCGCACCATCGGTCCCGACCGGCTGGCAATCGACTGCGTGGAGCTGATGGAGACGCCGCCGAAAGTCAGCCAGCTGTTGATCGTCGACGAAGAAGAGCGTCTGGTCGGCGCGCTGCACCTGCACGATCTCTTCCGGGCGAAGGTGGTATGACGCGCCGTCGGAACGCGCGGTGACCACGCCTGAGCTTCTGGCAAGAGCGCGCGCGGTGCGAATGCTTTCCTGCGATGTCGACGGCGTCCTCACCGACGGCAAGCTGTACTACGCCGACGACGGCAGCGAAATGAAGGCGTTTTCGACGCTCGACGGGCTTGGGCTGAAGATGTTGCACGAGGCCGGCATCGTCGTCGCGTGGATCACCGGAAGCTCCGCGCCCGCGGTCACCAAGCGCGCGAAGCACCTTTCCGTCGCCCACGTCGTCCTTGGCGCCGAGAACAAGCTCGCGCCGTGGGAGCGACTGCGTTCGGAGCTCGGCATGGCCGCCGAGGAGTGCGCGCACATCGGCGACGATCTTCCCGATCTGCCGCTGCTCATGCGCTGCGGCCTGGGTGCGACGGTGCCGCACGCGCCGGAAGCGGTGAAGCGGCGCGCGCACTACGTCACGCGCGCCGACGGAGGCGCCGGCGCCGTGCGCGAGATCTGCGAGTTGATTCTCGGTGCGCGCGGCGATCTCGCGCAACGCATCGCGCAGTTCGAATCATGACCCGCGGCCGCGCGTGGCTGGACCGGCTGATCGCCTGGTCCCCGGTGCTCCTTCTCGGAGCGGTTACCGTCCTGACCTATTGGCTGAACGCGCAAGTGCAGCCCGGCGCGGCGGCGTTCGACGGCTCCGGCCGCCACGATACCGATCTCTACATCGAGAATTTCAAGGCCATCAGCATGGACGCCGAAGGCCGGGTCCGGCAATCGATCACCGCCAAGATCGCGCGCCATTTCCCGGACGACGACACGACCGAGTTCGAGGCGCCGCTGATCGTCTTCAGCGATCCCGACAAGCCGCCGGTGAGCATTACCGCCGATCGCGGCATGATTACCGGAGACCAAAAGAACGCCTACTTCACCGGAAACGTCAGGGGCGTCCGCACCGCGCCGGCCGGAGAGCCCGACAAGGGCCCCGTCATCGTCACCAGCGAATATCTTCACGTCCTGCCAAAGGAGGATAAGATCGAAACCGACAAGGCGGTGACGATCACCGACCCGCGTGGGATAATCAATGCAACAGGCATGGAATTCGACAACAAGGCCAAAACATTCAAGTTCAAGTCCCGCGTCAGCGGACAGTTGCAGCCGAGCAAGTAGCCAGCAATTAGCAATATGCCCCGCCCGACCCCTTCCTCCCGGTTTTTCGCGCACCCCATTCTGCCGTCGCTCTGCGCGCTGCTATGCGCGCTCGTCTGTCACGTCCCATGCGCCATGGCCGAGAGGGCGGACCGCGACAAGCCTATCAACTTCCAGGGCGACTCCCTCGGCGGCAACACCGATACCAAGATCAGCGATCTGATAGGCAACGTCGTCATCACCCAGGGCACGCTGACGATCCACGCCGATCGAATCCAGTTTCATCAGAATCCCGATAACTCGGTTTCGGCGACCGCGCTTGGCAACCCAGTCAGTTTTCGCGAAAAGCGCGACGGCGCCGACGAATATTACGAGGGCTTCGCCCAGCGCATCGTTTACGACGGCGCGAAGCGCATTGTCGAGCTGTTCGATCGCGCGCTGCTCAAGAGAACCGGCGACGAGATGCGCAGCAACTATATTTGGTACAACGCGGAGACCAATATCTTCAAGGCCGAGGGCCGTCCGGACAGCAAGCCGCCTGCCGCCGGTGAGGCTTCACTGGGGCCGCGCGTGCGCGGCGTATTCCTGCCGCAGCCGAAGGAAGGAAAGGACGCAAAGGGCGCGAAAGATGGCAAGTCCACGACGCCCAAATCCGACGAGCAGGATGCCAAGGACACGAAGGACGGCAAGACTGCTTCGCAAAAATCCAATGAGCCGGTGCCACTCAAACCCGACGCGTCGCTGAAGCTGGAAACGCCCAAGTGACGGCGGCAGCGAGCACGCTTTCGGTCGCCAAGCTGAACAAGCGCTACAAGTCGCGCATCGTCGTGCACGATGTGTCGCTTTCCGTCGGCAGCGGAGAGGTGATCGGCCTGCTTGGGCCCAATGGCGCCGGCAAGACGACGTGCTTTTACATGATCGTCGGCCTGGTCGCGACCGACGGCGGGACCATCGAGCTCGACGGCGACGATGTCACCCGAATGCCGATCCACGTTCGCGCGCGTCTCGGATTGTCGTATCTGCCGCAGGAAGCGTCGATATTTCGCAAGCTCTCGGTGGCGGAGAACGTCCAAGCGATCCTCGAGCTGCAGGGAGTCGACGGCGACGAAATCGCCAATCGTCTCGACGCGCTGCTCGAAGACCTGTCGATTTCGCATCTTCGCGATGCGTCCGCGGTCAGCCTTTCCGGTGGCGAACGGCGTCGGGTCGAAATCGCCCGCGCCCTGGCAACGCGCCCAAGGTTCATACTGCTCGACGAGCCTTTCGCGGGCATCGACCCGATCGCGGTGCTCGACATCCAGAAGATCATCGGCTTCCTCAAGGAACGCGACATCGGCGTCATGATCACTGATCACAATGTGCGGGAAACGCTCGGCATCTGCGATCGCGCGTACATCATCAACGAAGGCCGAGTGCTTGCCTCCGGAACGCCCGACGAAATTGTTTATAATGAAAGCGTGAGAAAAGTCTATTTAGGGGAGCATTTCCGGCTTTGATGTTGGCTGCGAAAGCGCACGACCATGAAGCCAACACTCCAGCTCAAGCTCTCGCAACATCTAACGCTCACCCCGCAGCTGCAGCAGTCGATACGCCTGCTGCAGCTTTCGACGCTCGAGCTCAACGCCGAGGTCGAGCGCCTGCTGCAGGAAAACCCGCTTCTGGAAAAAGCCGACGAGGACGAGACGCCGGCGCCTCCGCCCGAGTTTTCGATGGAAGCGAGCACCGCGACGCCGAGCACCGAGTCGAACAGCGACGAGCGTGAGCGCGACGACCGCGTCTCGGGTGACTTCGATCTGCTCGCCAATGCCGGCGGCGAAGGCGATTGGGGCTCGCCTTCGGGCGACGACGACGAGGAGAATTTTTCCCCGCAGCAGGTGGCGACGAGCTCGCTGCGCGATCACCTCAACTCGCAGCTCGCGCTGTGCAACCTTCCGCTTCGCGACCGGCAGATCGTCTCCGCGCTGATCGATGCGCTGGACGAGGACGGCTACCTGCAGACCTCGCTCGACGAGCTGGTCGAATTGTTTCCCGACGAGCTCGGCATCGAAGCCGACGAGCTTTCGATCGGCTTGCGCCGGCTGCAGAACATGGAGCCCTCCGGAGTCGGCGCCCGCGATGCGGCCGAATGTCTCGGCCTCCAGCTCAAGGCGAAGCCGGCCGCGACGCCGTTCTGCGCCGAGGCGATGAAGCTGGTCGAGCAGCACCTGCCTCTGCTTGCCGCGCGCGACTTCGGCAAGCTCAAGCGCCTGCTCCACATCGACGACGCGGAGCTGCGCGGCGTGCGAACGCTGATCATGAGCCTCAATCCGCGCCCCGGCGCGGCGTTTTCGCGGACCGAGGCGAACTATGTCATTCCGGACGTGGTCGTACGGAAGATTCGAGGCAAGTGGGTCGCAGCGCTCAACGACGCCGCGATGCCCAAGCTGCGCCTGAACCGGATCTACGCCGACATCCTCACCCGCAATCGCGACTCGTCGAACCAGCAACTCGCAGCGCAGCTGCAGGAGGCGAAATGGCTGATCCGCAATGTCCAGCAGCGCTTCGAAACCATCCTGCGCGTATCGCAGGCCATCGTCGACCGGCAGCGGCACTTCTTCGACCATGGCGACGTGGCAATGCGGCCGATGGTGCTGCGCGAGATCGCTGAAATCCTCAACCTGCATGAATCGACGATCTCACGCGTGACGACGCAAAAATACATGCTGACCGCGCGCGGCACTTACGAGCTCAAGTATTTCTTCGGCAGCCACGTCGCGACCGATACCGGCGGCGCCGCATCCGCGACCGCGATTCGCGCGCTGATCAAGCAGCTCATCGCCGCCGAGGACCGCAATTCGCCGCTTACCGACAGCCGCATCGCCGACCTCCTCGGCGACCAGGGAATCGTCGTCGCGCGGCGGACGATCGCGAAATATCGAGAAGCGCTGCAAATACCGCCGGTCAACCTGCGCAAGACAATGTAGTCGCTCGGTTCGCGCAGTTCAGCAAGTCAGGCACCGCAACCACAAGGAGTGCTGAATGAATCTAAACCTCACCGGCCATCACCTTCTGATCACCCCCGCCATCCGGGAATACATTACCTCCAAGCTCGAGCGCGTTACACGCCATTTCGACCATGTGATCGATGTAAACGTCGTGCTTTCGGTCGACAAGCTCAGACAGCAGATCAGCGCCAACCTTCACGTCAGCGGCAAGGAGATTCATGCCGAATGCGTCGAGGAAGACATGTACGCGGCCATCGACGCGCTCGCCGACAAGCTCGACCGGCAGGTATTGCGTCATAAGGAAAAGCGCAACGGCAACCGGCACGAGCCGGCGGCGATCAAGCACGATGCGGAAGCGCCCGCGACGGGCAAGACACGCCTGCGCTAGCGTATAATGCTGCTCGCCGCGTGTCCCGGAAGTCGGGCGCGGCGCGATAGCCCAGCCGTGCGCGACTATCGTGCATTTGCCGTTCGCAGCCGCGTTCCTTTCACACCACCGATGACCCACATCGCGGATCTCCTGCCCGAGTCGAATATCGCGCTCGACGTCGAAGCCACGAGCAAAAAGCGTCTGTTCGAGCAGATCGGCCAGATGTTCGAGGACCACGCGCAGATCGCGCGCTCGGTCGTCTTCGACAGCCTGTTTGCGCGCGAGCGGCTCGGATCGACGGGTTTGGGTCAGGGCATCGCCATCCCGCACGGGCGCATCAAGGGCCTTCCTCGCGCGCTCGGAGCATTCATCCGGCCGCTGCAGCCGATCCCTTTCGACGCCCCCGACGGCAAGCCGGTCGATCAGGTGTTCGTCCTGCTGGTGCCGGAGCAGGCGACCGAGGAGCATCTGGAGCTTCTGTCCGAGCTGGCACAAATGTTCAGCGAGAAATCGTTTCGCGACCAGGTCGCGACGGCGACCGACGCGGTCGGGATCCATCGCGTGTTCTCGACCTGGACACCGGCGCCGCGATGAACGACGTCAATGCCATGCGCCAGGTGAGCTTCGAGCGCGTGTTCGAGGACAACCACGAGCGGCTCGGGCTGGAATGGATTGCGGGCCGCCAGGGCGGGACCCGCATGCTGGTCGGCGAAGCGGCGCTGAAGCCGTCCATCGGCCAGGTCGGCCACATGAATTTCATTCACCCTTTCCGCGTCCAGCTCATCGGCGCGGCGGAGGCGGCGCACCTGCGCGCGCTGCCGGAGGATGCGCTTCAGGCTTCGATTTCGCGGCTGTTCACCACCGAGCTGGTGGCGATCATCGTTGCCAACGGCGAGGAGGTGCCGATCCATCTGCAGGAAGAATGCGAAAAGCACAATGTCGCCCTGCTGACGTCGCCGCAGCCGTCGCCGCATCTGGTCGACGTGATTCGGCTTTACCTATCGCGGGTGCTCGCCGAATCGACATCGCTGCACGGCGTCTTCCTCGACGTACTGGAAATGGGCGTGCTCATCACCGGCGCTTCGGCGATCGGCAAGAGCGAGCTCGCGCTGGAGCTCATCTCGCGCGGCAACGGCCTGGTCGCCGACGACATCGTGGAGTTGTATCGCATATCGCCCGATACGCTCGAGGGACGCTGCCCCGCCGTGCTCAAGGATTTTTTGGAAGTGCGCGGCATCGGCGTCCTCAATATACGCACCATCTTCGGCGAGACGGCGGTGCGTCCGCGCAAGCTGCTCAAGCTCATGGTTCACCTCGAGGACCACAGCAACGAGCAGTTCTCCGAGCTCGACCGGCTCCAGGTCAGCGCGACGTACCAGGAAATTCTCGCGGTGCCCATTCGCAAGGTGACCATTCCCGTTGCCGCCGGCCGCAACCTTGCGGTGCTGGTCGAGGCCGCGGTGCGAAACTTCGTGCTCAATCAGCGCGGCATCGACAGCACCAAGGAATTCATCGAGCGCCAGCAAAAGCTGATGGAAGACGGCGTCTGACGCGTCCGTTATCCGGAATCAGCCCGGCGCACCGCGGCGCGCCGCCACGGGCGGAGCCGGCGGCAGTTTTCGAAGCGAAACATTAACGTAACGATGACGATGGACTTGCTTCTGATCGGCGGTGTGTCGGGCTCCGGGAAGAGCGTCGCCCTCGCCGCGCTCGAGGATAGCGGCTATTACGCTGTCTCGAACCTGCCGCTGTCGCAGCTGCCGCCGCTGCTCGCGCAACTCGAATCGACCTCGCAGGACCGCGTCGCGATCGTGCTCGACGTCAAGACCGAGCCCGGCCTCGATCGGCTTTCCGCCTCGATCGACGATGCGCGCGCGCATGGCTGGACGGTCCGCTTTCTCTACCTCGACGCCAAGACCGACACGCTGGTCAAGCGCTTCTCGGAAACGCGGCGGCGGCATCCGTTTTCGAGCGGCGATCGCACCCTCACCGAAGCGATAGAGCTCGAGCGCCAACGGCTGGCCGATGTGCGATTGCTCGGCTACAGCTTCGACACCAGCGATCTGTCGGCCGCGGCGCTGCGTTCCTGGATCAAGGATTTCATCAGCGTCGATCCCTCGCGGCTGACCGTGCTGTTCCAATCCTTCGGCTACAAGCACGGCGTTCCGCTCGATGCCGATCTGGTGTTCGACGTTCGCTGCCTGCCGAACCCGCATTACGAGCCGCTGCTGGCGCCGCAATCCGGCAAGGACGCCGCGGTCGTCGCTTACCTCGAGGGCCATCCCGAGGTCGAGCGCATGTACGCGGACATACAGCACTTCGTCTCCAGCTGGCTGCCGGAGTATGCACGCGACAATCGCAATTATCTTACGGTCGCCGTCGGCTGCACGGGAGGCCAGCATCGTTCGGTCTATCTCGCCGAGCGGCTGGCGCGCGCATTCACGGATCGCTATCAGGTCCTCACTCGGCATCGCGAATTACAGTAGGTTCGGGCGTCAAGCTCGACCAACGTGACACACTTCGCCGTGCTCGTCGCACGTTCCTGCGCGGTGCGCGGTGCGCCTGGGTCACGGGGCCGGATACGATAGAATCCGTTGAATGAATCGGCCCACAACCGTAACGCTGGCGTGGACGGGCGCGTCCGGAATGCCCTATGGGCTGCGCCTGCTCCAATGCCTGCTCGCGGCAAAAGTGCGCGTGTATCTGATCTACTCGAGCGCCGCGCAAATCGTCGCCAAGCAGGAGCTTGTGCTTACGCTGCCCGCTCAACCGGTGGCTGCGGCTGCGCTGCTCGCCGAGCGTTTCGGCGCCGACGCCGGTCAGCTCACCGTGTTCGGACGCGAAGACTGGATGTCGCCGGTCGCGTCGGGATCGAACCCCGCCGACGCCATGGCGATATGCCCCTGCACTGTCGGCACGCTGGGCGCGATCGCCGCCGGGCTTGCCGATAACCTGATCGAGCGCGCCGCCGACGTGATGCTCAAGGAGCGCCGGCCGCTGGTGCTCGTTCCGCGCGAGACGCCTCTATCCGCGATTCATCTCGAAAACATGCTCAGGCTCGCCCGCGCCGGCGCGGTGATCCTTCCTCCTTCGCCGGGCTTCTATGGCAATCCGCAGTCCATCGGCGAGCTGGTCGATTTCGTCGTCGCCCGGATCCTCGACCAGCTGGGCGTGAGCCACACCATGGGCCCGCGCTGGGGCGCCGCGGACGGCGAAGCGCCGCTGGCCGAGCGCGCCTGACGCCTGCGGTCACGGCGCCGCATGCCGAAATTGTTTCCCTTCCTTCGCGCCGATTCACGTTCGCCGACAACGCTGCCGCTGTTTCCGTTGAAAACGGTCCTGTTTCCGGGCCGCTTGCTGCCGCTCAAGGTATTCGAGCAGCGATACATCGACATGACCAAGTCGTGCCTCAAGGACGAGCGGCCCTTCGGTGTCTGCCTCATCACCCGCGGCGAGGAAGTCGCGCAACGCGATCAGCTCGGCGCCGTCGCGCCCACCGATTTCGCTCTGGTGGGAACTCAGGCGCGCATCGTTTCGTGGGACATGCCGCAGCTCGGCATCTTGCATCTGAAGACCGAGGGCGGCACGCGGTTTCACGTTCAATCGAGCAGCGTTTCCGACGATGGGCTGGTCGTCGCACAGGTCACGAACCTGCCGCCGGAGCCGACGGTCGCGCTTCCGGAGGAGTTCGCGCCGCTCGCCGGCCTCCTCGAGCTGATGATCGATCGCGCGGGGCCCGAGAATTTCTCCACCTCGGCGCTGGACGACGCGTCGTGGGTCGGCTACCGCCTTGCCGAATTGCTTCCGCTGCCGCTGCCGATCAAGCAAAGCATGCTCGAGATCAACGACAGCCTCGTGCGCTTGAAGGTGCTTGCGCAATTTCTCAAGCAGCAGGGGCTTGTCTGATGCCAGCCCGTCGCTCACGGCGCTATAATTGCGCCATCTTCATCGAATCTCACTCGTCATGGCCGGCCACAGCAAGTGGGCGAATATCAAGCACAAAAAGGCCGCGACCGACGCCAAGCGCGGCAAGATTTTCACGCGCCTCATCCGCGAGATCACCATCTCCGCCAAGCTCGGCGGCAGCGATGTCTCGACCAACCCGAGGCTGCGTCTCGCGGTGGACAAGGCCGCGGCCAACAACATGCCGAAGGACACCGTCGACCGCGCTACCAAGCGCGGCGCCGGAGAGCTCGAGGGCATCAACTACGAGGAAGTGCGCTATGAAGGCTACGGCATCAACGGCGCCGCGGTCATCGTCGACTGCCTCACCGACAACCGCGTTCGAACGGTGGCCGATGTCCGCCATGCATTTTCCAAGTACGGCGGCAATCTCGGCACCGACGGCTCGGTCGCGTTTCTGTTCCTGCATTGCGGCCAGCTCGTCTTCGCGCCGGGGACCGACGAGAACAAGCTGATCGACGTCGCGCTGGAGGCTGGCGCCGACGACGTGATCAATCACGATGACGGCTCGATCGAAGTCATCACCGCGCCGAACGATTTCGTCGCGATCAAGGACGCGCTTGCCAAGGCGAAGCTGGACCCCGAATTCGCCGAGGTGACCATGAAGCCGGCCGCGGAAGTCGATTTCAGCGGCGACGACGCGGCGCGAATGCAAAAGCTGCTCGACGCGCTCGAGGCGATCGACGATGTCCAGGATGTCTACACGACGGCGGTCATCGAAAACGCATGAGCGCGCCACGCTCAAGCCTGACGCGGTCCGGTTGACCATACGCCGCATCCTCGGCATCGATCCCGGCCTGCGCATCACCGGGTTCGGCGTCATCATCGCATCGGGCGGCAAGCTGACCTACGTGGCCAGCGGCTGCATCCGCAACACCCAGGGCGAGCTGCCCGAGCGGCTGGAATTGATCCTGCGCGATCTCGCAAGCGTCATCGACGCTCACCAGCCCAGCGAAGTCGCGGTCGAAAAAGTTTTCGTGAACGTCAATCCGCACTCGACACTGCTGCTCGGCCAGGCGCGCGGCGCCGCCATTTCCGCCGCGGTGCTCGCCCGTCTGCCGGTCTCCGAATACACCGCCCTGCAGGTCAAGCAGGCGGTAGTGGGACACGGCAAGGCCGCCAAGGAGCAGGTGCAGGCGATGGTGATGCGACTTCTCGCGCTGCCCGCCGCGCCTTCCGCCGACGCCGCCGATGCGCTCGCCTGCGCCATCTGTCACGCGCACGGAAGCGAAGGCATGGGCGGACTGCGGCGCGCCGGTTACCGCGTGCGGCGCGGGCGGATACTATGATCGGCCGCCTTTCCGGAACGCTGATCGAGAAGAACCCGCCACAGATTCTCCTCGACGTGCAGGGGGTCGCTTACGAAGTCGACGTGCCGATGAGCACTTTCTACAACCTTCCGAACGTGGGCGAAAAGGCGGCGCTGTTTACGCATCTCGTCGTTCGCGAGGACGCGCATCTGCTTTATGGATTCGGATCGGAAAACGAGCGGCGAGCATTCCGCCAGCTGATCAAGATCAGCGGCATCGGCGCGCGCATTGCGCTTTCGGTGTTGTCGGGCCTATCGGTCGCCGAGCTTGCGCAAGCAGTCACGATGCAGGAGTCGGGCCGCCTGACCAAGATCCCCGGCATCGGCAAGAAAACGGCGGAGCGCCTGCTGCTGGAGCTCAAGGACAAGCTCGGCGCCGAGCTCACGACCGCGGTCGGCATCCATCGCGCCGCGCCGGTCGCGTCGGACGTGCTGCATGCGCTGCTTTCGCTCGGCTACAGCGATAAGGAGGCGGTGAACGCGGTCAAGCAGCTGCCCGAGGGCATCGTGCTCGCCGACGGCATCCGCCAGGCGCTGAAGATGCTGGCGAAGGCATAATAGCCCGATGATCGAGACCGAACGCCTGATCGCCGCCGCCCCGGTGAACCCGCAGGAAGAAGTCCTCGACCGCACGCTGCGGCCGCGCGCGCTCGACGAATACATCGGCCAGGAAAAAATCCGCGGCCAGTTCTCGATCTTCATCGAGGCCGCGAAAAAACGAAAGGAATCGCTCGATCACGTGCTCCTGTTCGGACCTCCGGGGCTCGGCAAGACGACGCTTTCGCACATCATCGCGCACGAGCTCGGCGTCAATCTGCGGCAGACATCCGGTCCCGTGCTTGAGCGCGCAGGCGACCTCGCCGCGCTCCTCACCAACCTCGAGCCGAACGACGTGCTGTTCATCGACGAGATCCACCGATTGTCGCCGGTGGTCGAGGAAATTCTCTATCCCGCGCTGGAGGACTTCAAGATCGACATCATGATCGGCGAGGGTCCGAGCGCGCGCAGCGTCAAGCTCGATCTGCAGCCGTTCACGCTGGTCGGTGCGACGACGCGCGCGGGCATGCTGACCAACCCGCTGCGCGACCGCTTCGGCATCGTTGCCCGGCTGGAGTTCTATACCGCCGAAGAGCTCACGCGCATCGTCACCCGCTCGGCGAGGCTGCTCGAGATCGCGATCGATCCCGACGGTGCGGTCGAGATCGCGCGCCGCTCGCGCGGCACGCCGCGCATCGCCAACCGGCTGTTGCGTCGCGTGCGCGATTTTGCCGAGGTTCGCGCCGCCGGCCACATCACGCGCGCCGTCGCCGATGACGCGCTGAAAATGCTCGACGTCGACGGCTCGGGTCTCGACGTCATGGACCGCAAGCTCCTGCAGTGCGTCCTAGAAAAATTCGGAGGCGGCCCGGTCGGCATCGACAACCTGGCCGCGGCGATCGGCGAGGAGCGCGACACCATCGAGGACGTGCTCGAGCCGTATCTCATCCAGCAGGGATTCCTGCAGCGGACCACCCGCGGGCGCGTCGCCACGCCGCTGTCCTACCGGCATTTCGGAATCGTTCCTCCGGCGGCGGCCGGCGAGCTCTTCACCGAATGAAAGCGGCAACGGCGCAACCCTTCTTCTGGAACGTGCGCGTTTACTACCAAGACACCGATCTGCGCGGCGTGCGGCGCGGCCGCAATGCTTTTCCGGAGAACCCAAGTTGAACCTGCATCCCGACCTTTCGTTCCTTTCCATGGTCGTTCACGCCAGCGTGGTCGTCCAGGCCGTCATGGTGCTGTTGCTGCTGCTGTCGATGTGGTCGTGGTGGCAGATTTTCCTCAAGATGTTCGCGCTCAAGCGCGCGGCGTCGAAGACCGATACCTTCGAGGACGAATTCTGGAAAGGCGGCGATCTCAACGCGCTGTTTCAGCAGGCGAGCCAGAGCCGCGACAGCGCCGCGCTCGAACGCATTTTCTCGGCGGGCTTCCGCGAATTCGCGAAGCACCGCAAGCAGGGGACCTCATCCGCGGCGACGATGGACAGCGCGCGGCGCGCGATGCGCGCGTCCTACCAGCGCGAAATCGACGCGCTCGAATCCAATCTGGCGGGCCTGGCAACCGTGGGCTCGGTGAGTCCCTATATCGGGCTGTTCGGCACGGTGTGGGGCATCATGAACGCGTTTCGCGGTCTCTCCAACGTCAGCCAGGCCACGCTGGCGCAGGTCGCTCCCGGAATCGCCGAGGCGCTGATCGCAACGGCGATCGGCCTGTTCGCGGCGATTCCCGCGGTCGTCGCGTACAACCGCTATACGCACGACGTCGATCGGCTGGCGACGCGGTTCGAGACCTTCATCGAGGAATTCTCGAACATCCTTCAGCGGCAAGGCTGACTTTGAACCGAGCCTGAAATGCGCCGTCCACGCAAAGCGATCAACCAGATCAACGTCGTCCCGTATATCGACGTGATGCTGGTGCTGCTGGTCATCTTCATGGTGACTGCCCCGCTGATCAATCCCGGCGAGATGCAGCTTCCGAGCGTTGGCAGCAAGCTGACGACGCCGGTTTCGCCGCTCGAGATCACGATCAAGGATGAGCAGACACTGCTGTTTCGCGAAGCCCCTGCCGGGCCGGTCAAGATGTCTCGCGACGACATCCTCTCGCGCATCCACGATCGTCAGGCGAAAAGCTCCGTGCAGGCGGTGGTCATCTACGCCGACGGAAAGATCCCGTACAAGGCAGTAATGGACGTGCTCGACATGTTGCAACAGAACAATGTCCGCAACGTCGGCCTGATGGCGCGTCCGCGGTCCAGCTGATCGCCGATGCCTCCGTCGCGAGCACCCACGCGCTGGTCGACCGGAAAGTGGATCGCGGCGATCCTCGCGGTGGCGGTTCATCTCGGCTTCATCGCCTTTCTGGTCTTCGGCGTTACCTGGCAAAACTCCAAGCCCGAAGCGGTAAGCGTGGAGCTATACGCGCCGCCCGCCAAGGAAAACGCCGCGCCGCCGAAACCCGCACCCGAGCCACCCAAGCCCGAGCCGGAACCGCCCAAGCCGCAACCCGAACCGCCGAAGCCCGCGCCCAAGGTCGAGCCTCCCCAGCCGAGCAAGGCCGACATCGCGCTCAAGGAAAAGCAGGAGCGCGACAAGAAGCTCAAGGAAGACAAGGAGCGAAAGGACATCGAGAAACGCGAAGCCGACAAGCGCGACGCGGAAAAAAAGAAGCAGGACGAGAAACGCCTGGCCGAGGTGCGCGACCGGCAGACACGCGAATCCGAAGCGCTCAAGGCGCAGGCGGACCGCGAACGCACACTATCGGCGAACGCCGCCCGTGACAAGGCGATAAATGCGTACATTCGGAGCATCCAGACCAAGGTCAAGGGAAACGTCAACGTTCCGCCGGACATTGCTGGAAATCCGGAAGCAATCTTCGAAGTGTTACAACTGCCCACCGGAGAAATAATCGACGCGCAGCTGAAAAAATCCAGTGGTGTGCGGACTTACGATGAGGCCGTGCAGCGTGCGATCATCAAATCATCGCCGTTGCCGAAACCCGAAACACAGGACCTATGGCAGCGCAGCCTGACGCTGAAATTTCGACCGCTCGATCAATAGGAACCGGCCGGCGGCCAAGATTGGGCCGGAGAAAATCGCAGCTAGCGTTCGCGCAACTTCTTTTCCACGATCTGAATCGTGGCCCAGCTCCAGTCGGGGCGCTGCTCGACCAGGTGCTTGAGCGAAACCGTGTACACGGAATGCGCGGTGGTCAGGATCACGTTGCGTCCTTCTGCGTACTCGGCCGTCGGCACGATGACCGTTTTCATCGCCAGCGGCTTGTCCGGACGCGAAGGCGGAGGCAGATACAGCCCCTCGAAGCGCTCACCCATGGTCGACATGTCCAGGCCGTTGACGACGTAGCCCATGTCTTCGTTCGGCCGGCGCTTCGCAGACAGCGTGACCGCGACCATGCGCTCGGCGATGATATTGACGCCGGCTTCGACTTCCTCGTTCGATACCTTGTTCAGCCGGCGTACGACGCCGAGCAGCCAGCCTTCGACGTCGGATTGTCGGACGGCAACCAGCGCGCCGAGAGTCAGGCTCTGGCCGATGCCTCCGGTCGCCGCGATGCGCAAACCCGCAACGCTGCGATCCTTGACCTCCCACATCGGATCGCTCCACGACGAGAGACTCGCCGCGAGCGAGTCGTCCTCGACCAGCGCCTTGCGCTTCGGGCGCGGCGCACCGGCGACCGGATAGACCTCGATCTGCTCGGTGCTCGATTCGACCGATCCTTCTTCCGCCTTGGCGCCGACATCGACGCAGATCCGCGAGAGTCCGATCCGCACCCGTGCCGACACCGCCACCGCGGTTCGCGGATCGCGGCGCAGCTCGGTGTGATAGGCCGGCGCCAGCGCGGGTTGGATCTTGCGCAGTACGCCGAGCCGCTGCTGGTTGATCGCCGCGATCGGGCCCTGATCGGTCATTTCCGCATCGCGGAGCGCGTTGATCGCGCGGTCCATGCCTTCCGCCAGAGCCGTCGTGTCCAGATAGCGCAGCATCGAGCCGCGGTCGTTTCCGGTGCGGCGCACGATTCCTTCGCGGCCCGCGAGATCGACGAAAAAGCCTTCCATCGACTTCGGAATCTGCTCCAGCGACAACCGGCGGCTCCACGCCCGAAGCTGCGAGCTCGCCCAGTCGATTTCGGTGGGGCTCAGATTGCCGGTATTGAGCTGGTGCACCAGCAGCACGTAGAGATATTCCTGCTCGACCGACCACGGCTGCGCCGCGGCGCCTGCCGCCGGCAGCGCCATCGGCGTCCGGTCGCATTGCATCTCGCACGCGCGCAGGTAGGTCCCGTGCAATTCGATCCATTTGGCGGGAATCCAGCGCTCGTATTTGAAAACGCGCAGTTTCGCGTCGGTTCCGTGAAAATGGACCAGGCGCACGAACAGCAGCGGAAGCGCCGCTTTCCAGCGCGCGTTGTCGGATTGATGAACGGCGGTTTCGAGAGCCGACTGGTACGCCATCGTGAAAGCCTTGCTCATCTCCCACAAGGCCTGCCAGATGCGGTCCGCCAGCTTGGGCGCACTCTCGGAATTTTCGATGTACTGCTTGATCAGCTGGCGCCGATCGGCGCCGAGCGCCGCATCGACGAACTGGATGGCGTTAATTCGATTCAGGTCCGGGGTCCGCTGCGTCTTGCGCATGGTGTCCAGGACCGCAATGACCTGCTGTTGCCTGCCGATCACGTCGAGGGACGGCAACTGGCGCAACCAAGCCGCCGCTGCCTTGGCGTTCTGCAGCGGATCGGAGAATTCTTTCGCCTGCGGTGTCAGAAATCCAAACATCGCTTTCATCGGTGCAGCCTGTCGGGTGTGGGTATGTCCGTGGCGCACGCCAAAAACCGTAGTCATTTGCGCCTCCATGGACACAGATTCGCCCGGAAACGGGCGAACCCGAACTTATAGCCCAAAACTGCCTACAGCGCAAAAACCTCCGCAGATTAGGTTAACATTCGCGTCTCTTGAAACCAGACCCGCGTGTTAATCCACCCGCGGCGTCGTCGCGTGAGGTCAAAATGACGATAAAGGCATTATCCGGTCAGATCTGCCTGGTGGCGCTATTAGGCGCCGCCTACCTTGGTTCCGGCCATCCGGCGTACTCTCAACCGTCAGGAACTCCTCCCGCGCCCATACAAAGCAAGTTAGATGCCAAGGGGAAAGAATTGCAAAAGATCGATGTGAAGGTTGGCTCTGGTGCTGAAGCGGTCAAGGGAAAAGCGGTTGTTGTCCAGTACACCGGTTGGCTTTATGACCCGGCGACAAGCCAAAAAGGCGCCAAATTTGACTCGTCGCGCGATCGCAATGTGCCATTCGGCTTCTTTCTCGGCGATGGCAAAGTCATCCGCGGCTGGGACGAAGGCGTGCCGGGCATGAAAGTCGGCGGCCAGCGGACCTTGATTATTCCGCCGGACATGGCCTATGGGGAACGTGGCGCAGGTGGGGTGATCCCCCCGGGCGCGACGCTGATTTTCGACGTGGAATTGCTCGAAGTCAAAGGTTGAGCTGGGCTGGGACGGAACCCGGCAATGCGCTGGCCGACCGAGCGATGGCCCGAATCCTTCGGCAATTGGGCGAAAGCGAACGCTAACTAACGTCTGATTCTGTGGCGGCTTGACTGGCCGCCTCTTCCCCGCCCTGGATCACCAGTAGGTTTCCAGCGTGTAATGGCCAGGCTCGCGGCGCCGGTGCCGACGCATGCCTCGGCCCTCCAGCACTGTTTGAGTGTCGCGGACCATATCGGGATTGCCGCAAAGCATGGCGTGCGCATTTTCGGCGGTCAGGGGCACGCCCGCCCAAGCTTCGAGCCGTCCGTCGCTGATCGCATCCGGAATTCGCCCTTGTAGTGCACCGCGATGCGCTTCCCGGCTGACCACGGGAACGAATGTGAAACGACCGCTCTGCGACGCCGCGACGCTGGCAATTTCTTCAGCGTACGAGAGATCGCGTGAATATCGCACCGCATGCACCAGGACCACGCGCTCGAATTTTTCCCAGGGATCGGCGGTGCGCAGGATCGAAAGGTAGGGGCCGAGGCCGGTCCCCGTCGCGAGGCACCAAAGCGCCGCAGCGGACGGAAGCTCCGGAATGATGAAGAAGCCGTTGGCTCGCTCGAGCAGCCAGACAGGATCGTCGGCGTTGAGCGCCGCGAGCCTGGGCGAAAGTGGACCTTCGGGAAGCACGTTGAAGTAGAACTCGTGCGGAGCGTCCTGTGGCGCGTTGACGAAGGAATAGGGACGGCCGAGCATCGGCTCCTTGGAGCCCTCGGGAGCAGGCAATGCGAGGCGCGCGAATTGTCCGGCGACGAACACGACTTCCGGCGCCGCGACTTGAAGTGAAAACAGTCGTTCGGACCATTGCTTCTTGCCTGCGACTCGACCTTGAACCCATTTGCTCATCGCCGTGCCAATATGGTTGCCCGCGCTTGTTAGAATTGTTTCACTGACATTATGCCAGCGACTCGCACAGTGCTCGCCCGTGGCACGCTCGTTTATCTGCGTCGTCCGGCCCAGCGCGACGCCGCGCCATTCCTGACTGCTGTCGAGACCAGCAGGCGCCTGCACAGACTCTGGGTGCAACCGCCGTCGACGCCGTCACGATACGCGACTTATGTACGCCGCTTTTCGGGCGCGAAATCGCGCGACCTCAAGCATGCGACGCACGTCGGCATGCTCGTTTGCCGGCAGCAAGACCATGCGCCGGTCGGCGTATTCAACTTCAGCGAAATCGTCCGCGGCGCTTTTCAAAGCGCCTACCTCGGTTACTACGGATTCGCGCAACATGTCGGACGGGGTTATATGAGCGAGGGGCTCGCGCTGGTGCTGCGGCTGGGTTTCGGCACCTTGAGACTGCACCGCATCGAGGTCAACGTGCAGCCCGAAAACGCGCCGTCGATTTCCCTGGTCCGCCGCGGAGGCTTCACCCGCGAGGGTTTCTCCCGCCGTTACGTCAAGATTGCCGGGCGCTGGCGGGACCATGAGCGCTGGGCCCTCCTCGCCGAGGATTGGCGCGTCGCGCGCAAGCAGAGCGGGACTGCAATCGGCTCGACGCGCGATTCCCTCTGAAATCCGCACGCGCCTGGATTGCACCTCGTTTCGCGAACCTCATGCAAGTAAGCATACGAAGCTGCGCCATTCACGGCGCCGCGCTCTGGATCGGCGCAATGGCCGGTTGTGCGTCTGTCCCGGGCCGCCTCGATGCGCCCAAAGCCGTGTTCGGGCTGGAGCTCGCGCCGTATGCCTCGGTCGAGGAATGCGTCGTGCTCGAGACCGGTGAGCGCATCGGCTTTCGATTCGAGGCACGGTCGCCGGTAGCGTTCAATGTTCATTTTCACGACCAAAACGCGGTGATCATGCCGCTGACCCGCGAGCGCACGACATCGGAATCAGGTGATTTCGTCGCCGACCGCAAGCAGATCTACTGTCTCACGTGGGAAGCGGGCGCGGAAGGCAGCGTTCTCGACTACCGGATCAATCCATGGCCGCGTCAGCAGTGAAAACCGGGCGCTGCCTGCTCTTCGACCTCGACGGCACGCTGACCGACAATTATGACGGCATCAGCCGCTGTGTGCTGCACGCACTGGAGGCCGCGGGATGCGACGCACCCGACGAATCCGTTCTGCGCGGATGCGTCGGTCCGCCGCTGCGCCACAGCTTCGCGCGCCTGCTTGCAACGCAGGACCGTCTGCGCGTCGAATCCGCGATCGCGCTCTACCGAGAGCGCTACGCGGCGCACGGCTGGCTCGAAAACGCCGTCTACCCTGGAATCGTCGACGCACTCGAGGATCTCGCCGCAGCCGGCAACCGCCTGTTCGTGTGCACGTCCAAACCGCAGCTCTATGCAGACCGCATCGTCACCCATTTCGGTCTTGCGCCGCATCTCTCCGGAGTGCATGGCCCCGATCTCGACGGACGGCTCGACGACAAGCGCGACTTGATGGCATCGCTGCTCGCTGCGGAGCGATTGTCGCCGGCGCAATGCGTAATGATCGGCGATCGCGCTCAGGACATGGCTGCGGCAACGGCAAACAATGTCGCCGGTCTTGGCGTGCTGTGGGGATACGGCACTCGCGAAGAGCTGATGAGCGCGGGCGCGCGATCGCTGGCAACACGCCCTGAAGATCTTGCCGCCGCGCTCGCTGCGTTCTGAGCTGCCGCGCGGTCCTCAGAGCTCGCGGTAATTGTAGGTATGGCCCTGCTCGACGTCGCCCTGCACCAGCTTGTCGACGATCTTGGCCGCGACCGTATCCGGCGCGACGAGGCGATGGTCGCGGTGAAAACCTTTGAACAACTCCACGCTCGGCAGCGTCTCGGAAGGCTGAGTACGCATGAACGTTTGCATGTCCGTGTCGATGACACCCGGACGAACGGTAATCGCCCGGAACGTGGCCGCATCGTGTTCGGCGGCAAGTTGTCGAGTCAGCATCTCGAGCCCCGCCTTGGCGATCGAATACGGCCCGCCGCCGGGAAGCGGCGAATCCGCGGCGCCCGATGAAACATTGATGATCCGCCGCACCTGCGCGTCTCCAACAAAAAAGCGGCAGAACAAATTCGCCATGGCGATGGACGCGACCAGGTTTGCCGCCATGGACGCGGTCAACGCACTGACCTCGAGCGAGCCGATCGTCCCGACCGGGCCGGCGACTGCGGCATTGTTGATCAGGCACACAAATTCGGGGCCGGCGTCGGCAATGGCGCGAAAGGCCGGCGTGAGCGCGGCGTCGATGTCCAGCGTTTTGGACAGATCGCAGGCGACGAAACGGTAGCTCGGTCCGCCGAGCGTCGGAGCGCTCGCGCGGCCGATTCCGGTGACCGCGTAGCCGCCGGCCAGCAGCGTGCGCGCCAGCGCTTCGCCGAGGCCGCGTGAAACACCCGTGACAATGGCCGTCTTCATTCGAGGCGGCGACAGCGCGTCAGCGGTGTCCGCTCATCGAAAATGCAATGATCATGACGACGATGACCGCGACGACGAGCAAGGTCACCTTGACCCAGCTCTTCGGATACTCGCCCGCGATCGTTCCGGTAAAGCCGTTCATGACCGCCTGAAAGGCCTTCGCGCCGAAGTGATAGCTGAGCAGCCACACCGGCGCCAGAATGTGCTTGAACGTCTGTCCGGAATAGTTGGCGCGTACATCCAGGTTGCGATACGTGTCGCCCGGAATCTGCGCCGTGCACATCTGGCGCAGCTTTGCATCCATGTCGTTGCGCGCTGCCTGCGCCGCCGCGACCAGGTCGATCTGGTATCGCTCGACCACCCATCCCGCCACATAGCCCGCGTCGTAGGCTTTAAGCTCTGCCGTCGGAAACGGCTCGATTCCGCGCACCAGCGCTGGATGCACGCCCACCGAGGCGCAGATCAGATCGTCGTCGAAGAAATGCTGCAGCTCTCCCGACGCGGGCTCCCAGCGCACGTGCTGCACTTGCCGCGTCTGCGAGCGCCCGCTGCCGTCGGTATACGATTCTGTCGTGTAGTAGTAGAAGCCGGCTTCGGCGGTCCACGCTGCGTCGACCTTGGCGTCGAACGTCCAGTACGGCAGGTAGATGCCCTTGACCGTGTCGGTAAGTGCAGAGTGCTTGAGCTTATTCGGCGCCAGCCACAGCCTGCCGTACCAGGCGCGGATGCCGTCGCGCGCCTTGTCCTCGGTGACCTTGAACGGCAGCAGGCTCTCGGGACGGAACGCGTCCTTGGTCTGTTCGTAGGGAACGAGCTGCGCCGACCCGCAGAATTCGCAGTTCTGCGCCTGGCGTTGCGGATCGAGCACCGAAATCGCCTGGCAGCTCTGACATTTGACGTAGCGCTTTTCGATCTGCCAGCCGCGCTTGTCGTCGGTGATGCCGCGCAGCGCGGTGACCAGGTCGTGCTCGACGATGCCACCGGTATCGGCGTCGAGCTTTGCCGGCGACGTCGTGCCGCAGAAGGGGCAGACCAGCGCTTGCTTGGCAGGATTCCAGATCGCTTCGGCGCCGCACGCGGGGCAGGCGAATTTCTGTTGTGCGAGTTCCTCTGCCATGGGCGCCGATGATATCGTTTGTTCGCGAACCGAGCGGACAAATCGCCGCCGGCGACCGCAACGCGGTTCCGACTCAGCGAATGAGGTAACCGATCACGCGCCAGTTGCCGTCGGCCTCGCGCTCCAGCGTGACAGTCTCGCTGCTGTCGGTCTTCTTGGCAAAGCTCGAGCGAAACAACAGCAGCGCATAGTCGCCGTCGGGCACGCCCGGAAAGCTCTTGGCAAACTCCGTCGACGCCAGCGTGCGATCGGTCACCTCGCCAAGCGGAGGCCTGACTTTCTTCAATGCTTCGGCCCACTGATCGGAAGTAAGGGCATTCTGGAATTGCTTGCCCGCGGCGCGCCAGCCGGCGGCGCCGTCGCCACGATCGGCGATCATGAGCCAGTCGCGCGCACTTTTTTGCACGACGCTAGCGCGAGGGTCCTGCGCCAGCGAGGAACCGGTCCCGAGCACGGCGAGGCAACACGCCGCGAGGGCCAGCAGAGCGCGTCTGCGATTGATGGACACGTTGACTCCTACGAATGGAGGAATTGGTCGACCGCGGCCTTGGTCACGCGCCACTGAGTGCCGATCTTCTTGCCCTTGAGGTCGCCCGAGTCGAGGCTCGCGACGACATCGGATTCGGCAACGCCCAGCAGTTGCGCGACCTGGGCCGGCGTCATTAGATCGGGAGTGGCCGCGGGCGCGTTTGCCGGCGCAGGTCCGGCGATGCCGGGAGTCGCCTGCGCACCCATCGCGCCACCCGGCTGATTCATCATTTGCTGCGCCATCGCCATCCCGACAGCCATTTCGGCGCCGACCCCGGCGATACCTCCTCCACCCTGCCCGCCCGGTGTGGCAAGCCCCTGCGCCAGCTGGAACTTGACGTAATCATTGAGATTGCCCACCGCGGCCATGCTCGAGCGCTTGTCGATCGCCTGCTCGACCTCCGCCGGCACCGAAACGTTTTCGACGATGAAGCTTTCGACCTCGATTCCATACTTCGAGATCATTTGCGGATTGATTAGCGGCCGCAGCGCTTCGCCCAGCTCACCATAGCGTGCGGCGACATCGAGCGCCGGAATCTTCGATTGCGCCAGCGCCTCGGAAAACACGCTGACGATGCGCGAGCGCATGGTGTCGCTGAACTCGTCGAGCCTGAAGTGATCGTCGGTGCCGGCGACCTCCTTCAGGAACAGCTTCGGGTCGATGATCTTGAAGTCGAAGATCCCGTACGCTCTCAGACGAACGATGCCGAAGTCCTGATCGCGCATCATGATCGGGTTGGCGGTGCCCCACTTGTTGCCGGTAAAAGTGCGCGTGATGACGTAGTAAACGTCGGCCTTGAACGGCGATTCCAGCCCGTATTTCCAACCCTTCAGGTCGGACAGGATCGGAATATTGTCGGTGACCAGGTCGTACTTCCCCGGCCCGAACGTATCGCCGAACTGTCCGAGATAGACGAACTGCCCTACCTGCGATTCGCGAACGATGAGCTGCGCGCCACGCTTGATTTCCTTGTCCTCGTCCGGAAAGCGATAGGAAAGCGTATCGCGTGAATCGTCAGTCCATTCGATGATGTCGATGAACTGTTTTTTGATGAAGTCGAGTATCGCCATGGGTGTCCGCTCTCGCTATTGACGCTTGCGCGTTACTTCCGCGCCGCGGAAGGCTTCTTCAGTTCGGCCGCCGCCTGGCTCATCTCCGCCTCGATCTGCGCCAGTGGCACCGCTCCCGGCGTTATGGAGCCATCCGCGAACACCAGCGTCGGCGTCGCGTTGACGTGGTACTTCTGGCCGAGCAGCGCGGTTTGCGCGATCGGCGTCGCGCAGTCGCCCTGGTTGTCAGGCAGCTTGCCCGCGTCGAACCATTCGTCCCAGGCCTTTATCCTGTCAGGCGAGCACCAGATCATCGCCGATTTGCGCGCCGAATCCGGGTGCAGCTGATCGATCGGAAACAGGAACGTGTAGACGGTGACGTTATCGAGGCCCTTCATCTCGGCTTCGAGGCGCTTGCAATACGGACAATCGGCATCGGAGAATATTGCCAGCTTGCGCGAACCGTCACCTTTGACCTTCTTGATCGCAAGCTCCAGCGGCAGCGAATCCCAGACGATGCGGTTCATCCGCTTCATCCGCTGCTCGGTGAGATTGGTCCGGGTGGCCGTGTCGTAAACCGAGCCGACGATCACATAGTTCACTTTGCCATCGGTGTACAGCATGCGGTCGTCGAGCTGCGCCTCGAAAAGGCCGAAATAGGGCGATCGGGACACGTTGCTGATCGGCGCACCCGGAAATTTCGCTTCCAGCGCCTGCCTGACCGCGGCGAGCTCTTTCGCGGCGGCGTCCGACTTGGCCGGGTCCTGTGCAGTTGCCGGCAACGCCATGGTTGCGAAGAGACAAACGGCGAAAGCGTGACGCAAAATGGTTCGCATTACGACGACTCCAAAACTGGGGTGGCGATTGGACAGTTTACCGCAGCGCTGGTTGCGCCAGCAGTCTCTTCAGCGGGCCGAGGGATCCGACAAGGCTCATGCCGCGATTGCGCAGTGCCCCTATCCACGGCGATCGGCTGCCGAACAGGCGCACCAGGCCATCAGTGACGCCCTGCATTGCGAAGACAGGCTCCAGACGGCGTCTCGCGTAGCGCTGCAGCAGCAACGACGATCCCGGATCGCGGACCGCGCCGCGGTCGGCCAGAATCGAGCTTAAGCAGGCCGCGTCGCCGAAGCCGAGATTCATTCCTTGCCCCGCCAGCGGGTGCACGCCGTGCGCGGCGTCGCCGACCAGCGCCAGCCGGTGTGCGATCACCGCAGGCAGCCTGAGCAGCGACAGCGGAAAAGAAATCGGCGCGGTGATCGTCGTCAGCGCGCCCAACGCTCGCGCGCCGGCCCGCGCCACACGTTCCGCCAGCGCGCCATCGTCCTGCGCGAGCAATTCATGGGCGAGCGGATCGGGCGCCGACCACACCATCGAGATTCGCCGGCCCGGAAGAGGCAGCCACGCAAGCACGCCGCCGTCGGGCATGAACCACTGGAACGCACGGCCTCGATGCGCGTGCTCGCATGTGAAATTGGCGACCACCGCGGTCTGGGCGTAGGGACTCGGATCGTGATGCATGCCCGCCTGCGCGCGCGTCCACGATCGCACGCCGTCGGCGCCGACGATCAAACGCGACGATAGCGCGTCGCCGTCATCGAAGCTCAACTCGGCGGCGCCTGCGCTGCGCGAAATGCCCGCCGGCGTTCGTGGAGCGAGCACGTCAATTCCCGGCGTATCCCGAACGCAAGCGACAAGCGCGGCGTGCATTTCGCGATTCTCCACGATCCACGCCAGCGCCCGCTCACCGAGCTCGTAGGCCGAGAACGTGAGCTCTCCGCCCGCATCACCGCGAACTTCCATCGATTCGATCGCGCACCGCCGGGCCTCGGGCAAGCGCTGCCACGCGCCGATGCTGCCGAGAAATGCGGCGCTGCCCGGGCTGATGGCATAGACGCGAGCATCCCAATCATCGTCGGCGGGAGACGTGTCGGCCGCGTCGACAGCCGAGCGATCGATGATCGCAACCTGCAAGCCTGCACGCGCGAGCGATGCCGCCAGCGACAAGCCGACCAGCCCCGCGCCGAGAATGGCGACATCGTAGTCGCGGGTGCCGCCGTCCATCAGTCCAGCACCTCGATGACGTGATTCTGGTTGGTGTAAATGCAGATTTCGCCGGCGATGGTCAATGCCTGCTTGACGATTTCGGCCGCCGACAACTCGGTGTGGCTGAGCAAGGCGCGCGCAGCGGCTTGCGCATACGCGCCTCCCGAGCCGATGGCAACGATGCCGTGCTCGGGCTCGAGCACGTCGCCGGTGCCGGTAATGACCAGCGAGCTTGTGTTGTCGGCGACGGCAAGCATCGCCTCGAGCCGGCGCAGGATGCGATCGGAGCGCCAGTCCTTGGCCAGCTCGACCGCCGCGCGCTGCAATTGACCCTGATGCTTGTCGAGCTTGGATTCGAAGCGCTCGAAGAGGGTGAAGGCGTCCGCGGTCGCGCCGGCGAAACCCGCCAGCACACGATCGTTGAAGAGCCGGCGCACTTTGCGCGCAGTCGATTTGACGATGACGTTGCCGAGCGTCACCTGGCCGTCGCCTCCGAGCGCAACGCTGGCGCCGCGCCGAACCGACAAGATGGTGGTGCCGTGAAAGATTTCCATGATCGGATCGAGTGAGATATTCGAATGCGATGGCAGCCGATGCATCCGTCCAACTGCGCGTCGCGCACGCCAAGGCGCGACGCCGGGCGCGCGTCCGAAGCGCGGCACTCGGTGAGGCTGACCTGCTACGCCGCTCGAAAGTCGCGCGCTTACTGCGCCTTCTTGACGAAATGCCGCGGCGAAACGCCGATCAGCAGCAACAATGCACGAATGATCGGCGACGCGCCGATGATTTGCACGCCCTTGCGCTGCGACTCCGCGCGGACGATCGCGTTGGAAAAAGCGCCGGCGCAGACGAAATCGATGCGATCGACCGCGCTCATGTCGATCGGTATGGTGTGGCGGCCTTCGCGAAATACGATGAACTTGGCGAGCTGAGGATCGGAAGAGCCTGCGAGGACGCCCTGCCAAAGGAGCTGATCCGGGCTCTCCGGCGCGGCGCCCTGCGGAACGGAATGCTCGGCTTCGACCGGAGCGATCGCGCTATCCGGCGGCGGCTCCCAGGACGGCGGTGATACTTCGAATGCGACCGCGAATTCGATGGCGCGATCTTCGAACACCTTGTGGTCCTGTTGCCACTGCAGCAGCTCCAGCAGCAGTACCCAATAGCCTTCCGGCGCCTCACGACCCTGCGTTGCGGATTGCTCGAGGGCGCGACGAATTTTTTCGGGATGTTGCAAAACGAGCGGATAGTGGCGCTTGCGAAGCTGCGCGAGCGCGTTCGCCAGCAGCTTGGCACCGGCATCGTCGGCGCCGGTGATCGAACCGAGATCGAGCCGCAGCTGCGGCTGTTTGAGCGAAGAAGCCAGCATGCCGGCAATCTGCTGCGCGTGCCCTGCGCCGAGCTTTCCGGTCAATCCCACGTAACCGCCGGCGACCGATTTTGCCCCCGGCGGCGCGCGGCCGACACGGTCTTCCCATGCCGGGGCGGAGCGCTCGAAGGCGACCACATACCGCAACGCAAGCTGGTCGAACGCGAGCCGGTCGTTCGAGCGCTGCAACAGGTCGAACAGCGCCAGCCATGCCAGCGGCGAGTTCTTGGCATCGTCGTCGCTGATAATCCCGGTTTCGAGGACTTCGCGCGCCTGCGCTGATTGTCCGTTGGCATACTGGAGCGCGGCGTTTTCGAGCACCGCGCATAAACCGGGATTCGCTTCGGCGACCTGGATCTTCTGCGTCGGCGCCGAGCTCCATTCGATCATGCTGTGCGGGCCGGTGACGGTGATTTCCCGCTCTCGCGGACCCGGATCATCCATTCGGTGCTTCGCCGCGGCGGGGCGCGTCTTGACCGATGCCGCAAGCTCACGTGCCGACACCGGCCGCGCAACAGGTCTGGATCCCGGGTCCGGCTGGGCTTTGGGTTCCGGAGGCTTGGCCTCGCCCGGCTTGCCCTTGGTCGGTGGCTTGGGGAACAGGTTGAACGCCATGACGGCCGCTATGGGTGCAGCATCATAAGGAGGCAATTATGTCCCGATAGCTACGGGGCAACAAGTCAACGCCCCGCCGGCGCCGACGAGCCTATGCCTTGCCCAGATTCTCGGCGGCGAAGTCCCAGTTGAGCAATTTGTCGATGACCGCATTGACGTGATCGGGCCGCCGATTCTGGTAATCGAGGTAATACGCGTGCTCCCAGACATCGATGGTCAGCAAAGGCGTTTGGCCCTTGGTCATCGGGTTTTCGGCGTTGCCGGTCTTGACCAGCTTGAGCGCGCCCGCTTCCGCGACCAGCCACGCCCAGCCGCTGCCGAACTGTGTCACCGCGGTGTTCGCGAGCTCGGATTTGAACTTGTCGTAGCTTCCGAATGCGGCGTCGATTTTCTGCGCGATCGCGGCGCCCGGCGCTCCGCCGCCGTTGGGCTTGAGCGAGCTCCAGTAGAAGGTGTGGTTCCACGTCTGCGCGGCGTTGTTGAAAATGCCCGCTTTATCGGCCTTGCCGGCGGTGGCCTTGATGATCGCCTCCAGCGATTGCCCCTCGAACTCGGTGCCCGCGATCAGCTTGTTGAGATTGTCGACGTACGCCTTGTGGTGCTTTCCATAGTGGAAGCCGAGGGTCTGCGCCGAAATGACGGGTGCGAGAGCGCCCTCGGCAAACGGAAGGGGTGGGAGCGTAAAGGGTTGTGCCATGACGATTCTCCTTGGATTGCGGGTCCGATCGGTAAAGTCTACAAGACGACAGTGCGCGGCATGAATCGATGGGGCGTCAGCGCGGCCGCGATTTCGCGTGACATGTTCCGCCGCGCCACGGAGTGGGAACATAACGTGTTTCCCGCGCGGCTGCTACAATTTAAACGACACCACTTATAAGCCAAAGTTTCTGGCATCCGGCACCCGCCGGTCGCCGGTACAGGGGGAGAACGATGAAGAATCCGCTCGATTCGCTCTGGGGAACGATCATCTGCGGAGTGCTTCTTACCGCGATCCTTTATTTCGCCGTCAAAAGCATTCTCAGCTGAAGGAGAGCAGTCATGGATTGGGTTCCCGCGATTGCTCGATGGGTGCATTTCATGGCCGGGATCATGTGGGTCGGCCTTCTGTACTACTTCAATTTCGTGCAGGCCGCAGCGCTCAAGGCCGCGACCGCCGACGGCACCGCGGCCGGCATCACCAAGCACGTCGCGCCGCGCGCATTGCTGTTTTTTCGCTGGTCGGCGGTGGTCACCTGGCTGGCCGGTGCTGCGCTGCTCGGCAATCAGTTCGTCAACGCGTTCACGCTCTCGAAGGGGATGGCCGGCATCGGCGTGGGCGCCTGGCTCGGAACCATCATGCTGATCAACGTCTGGGCGATCATCTGGCCCAACCAGCAAAAAATTCTCGGGCTCAAGCCCGCGACGGACGAGGAAAAAGCGAAGGCGCGCCGGGTCGCGTTTCTCACCTCGCGCTTCAATACCATGTTGTCGATTCCGCTGTTGTTCTTCATGGCGGCCGGATTGACGCACCGCGCGGCATTCGGTCTCTAGGAGATCGCGCGCGAATCTGGAGCGCGTCACGCTGCGGCGCAAAGCCACCTCCAAACGACAATGGCCCGACGAAAAGCCGGGCCATTATTTTTTCAGGCAGATGCAACACGCGTCAGTCGCCGTAGAGCTTCTGAACCCGCTCGCGGCGCTCCTGCGCCTCGAGGGACAGCGTCGCCGTCGGGCGCGCCAGCAGCCGCGGAACGCCGATCGGCTCGCCGGTTTCCTCGCAGTACCCGTAGCTGCCGTCGTCGATCATCTTCAGCGACTTTTCGACTTTCTTGAGCAGCTTGCGCTCGCGATCGCGGGTGCGCAGCTCGAGCGTGTATTCCTCTTCCAGCGTGGCGCGATCCGACGGGTCGGTGGTGACCTCGTTCTCGCGCAGATGCTGGCCGGTGTCGTCGGCGTTGGTCAGCAGCTGCGTACGCAGCTCGAGCAGGCGCTGCTTGAAGAAGGCGAGTTGTCCCTCGTTCATGTATTCCTTATCGGGCGCCCTCAGGAGGTCCTCGTCGGTCATCGGCTCCTTGCCCCTCTTCGAGGAGCTCGCGGGTGCAAGGCTCTTGGGCGCAACACTCTTGGGCGCGATGCCCCTGGGCGGGATACTTTTCGGGGCGATGGCCTTCGGCGCGACGCTTCTGGGCGGGATACTTTTCGGGGCGATGGCCTTCGGCGCGACGCTTCTGGGCGGGATGCTTTTCGGCGCGACGCTCTTGGGCGCGCTGTTCTTGGCCGCGACGGACTTGCCGCCGACACGCCTGGCCACGGCGCCTTTCGCTACCGCGCCTTTGGCCGCGATCTTGGTTGCTGCACTTTTGGTGGCCACGCAATCACCTTCCTGCAACGAGTTTTCCTGCACGAGTTTTTCTACACCGCCGTCGGCGGCACGAAACGAGACCGCCGCTTCGCCCGCTTTGCGACTCTGCCGCAATCGCCTCGATCCGCCATTGGACCGACGCCTGCAGCATCAAACCGCGCATTATATCTCGAATGGCGCGGCGCAAGCCATACGGCGAACGAGCGCCCATGGGCCGGCGGCGTACGCCTCATGCGCCGTATAATGCGCACAAAAACAAGCCGTTCGCATGACTTTTCGATGACGTTTCAATGACCCTCACGATCACCCGCCCAGACGATTGGCACGTTCATCTGCGCGACGGCGAGCTGATGCGCGCGGTCGTCGGCGCCACCGCGAGAACCTTCGCGCGCGCCGTCGTGATGCCGAACCTCACACCTCCCGTCACCACGGTCGCCCTCGCGGCGGCGTACCGGGACCGCATTCTCGCGGCGCTGCCCGCCGCGTCCGCTTTCGCGCCACTGATGACGCTGTATCTGACCGACAACACGACCGTGGACGAGATAGCCCGGGCGCGCGCATCGGGCTTCGTGATCGGAGTGAAGTACTACCCAGTGGGCGCGACCACGAATTCGGATTCCGGGGTTACCGATCTCGGACGCGCCTACGCTGCATTCGCGGCCATGGAAAAACACGGCCTGCCCCTTCTGGTGCACGGCGAGGTCACCGATTCCGATGTCGACATATTCGATCGCGAACGCGTGTTCGTCGATCGGCAGCTCACTCGCGTGGTGCGGGATTTTCCGGCGCTGAAGATCGTTCTCGAGCACATCACGACAACCGAGGCGGCGGAATTCATCGATTCGGCGCCCGCCAACGTCGGCGCGACGATTACGCCGCAGCACCTTACATGGTCGCGAAACGCGCTACTCGTCGGCGGCATCCGGCCGCACCTGTATTGCATGCCGGTCCTGAAGCGCGAAAAGCATCGGCTTTCGCTGCTCCGCGCGGCGACCGGCGGCAGTCCGAAGTATTTTCTCGGCACCGATTCCGCGCCGCATTCGGTCAACATGAAGGAAAGCGCATGCGGCTGCGCCGGCTGCTATTCCGCGCATGCCGCGATCGAGCTGTACGCGGAAAGCTTCGACCGTGCCGGCGCGCTCGAGCGGCTCGAGGCGTTTGCCAGCTTTCACGGTGCGGACTTCTACGGCCTGCCGCGCAACACCGCGACCATTACGCTCAAGCGCGAGGCATGGGTCGTTCCGCCGTCGTATCCGTTCGGTGAGCACACGGTGGTGCCTTTGCGCGCCGGAGAAACGATGCGCTGGCGCCTCGACGACCCGCGCGGCGCCCCCGAATAACGGCGGCCGCCGCGTGCTACCATTCGCGTCCGAAGCCAGCCAGACCGTCGCTGCCCGCCGGTGAAAACCGATTCGGGCAGAGGAAAGTCCGGGCTCCGCAGAGCAGGATGCTGGGTAACGCCCAGCCGCAATAAGTCGATCGCGCGAGCGGGCGACGAAGGCGAGGAACAGGGCCACAGAGACGAGTCGCCCCGGTTTGGCTCACGCCATTCCGGAGCGGGTGAAACGCGGCAACCTCCATCCGGAGCAACACCAAGTAAGCGGACGAAAAGATTCACCCCAAGGCTGCTCGCCAAGTCCGCGGGTAGGTGGCTCGAGCGTCGCGGCAACGCGACGCCTAGACGAATGACGGCCATAGGGTGCGTTCGCGCGCCCCGTAACAGAACCCGGCTTATCGGCTGACTTCGACTTATTCGCACCAACCGCATTCCTTCGTAGGCGGCGGATTACCAAGCGTGTCGCCGAGCGAATTCGGTCGGCTCCTTGCGCGCTTTCGACGCATGCAGTGTCTAGCGTCGCCGACTGGCGCCGATTCGCGGTCGCTCGCACCCCACTCGCTTCGCGAGCGGGACCTAGCTCGCTGCTCACAGCGCTACCTGGCTCGCTGCTCACAGCGCCCTACGATTCCATTTTCCGGCGGGCATCGCGAAGAATCTCCCGCGCGGCGTTGTGCCCGGGCACGCCCGTGACACCGCCTCCGGGGTGAGTGCCCGCGCCACACATGTAGAGGCCCTTCAGCGGCCCGCGATAGTGGCCATGGCCGAGCACCGGGCGCGCCGAGAACAACTGGTCCAGCGCGAGCGAGCCGTGGAAGATGTCTCCTCCGATCAGCCCGAACTCGCGCTCGAGGTCGAGCGGCGAAAGCGCGCGCCGGCCGATGACGCTCGCCGCGAAATTCGGCGCGTGGCGATTGACGGTGGCGATCATCAGCGCTTCGACCTCGTGTTTCACCGTGTCCCACGACGCGCCGCCGGGCAATTGCGGATTGGCATGCTGGCAGAAGAGGCTCGCCACGTGCTTGCCTGACGGCGCGAGAGACGCGTCGACCAGCGACGGAATCAGCATCTCGACGATCGGCTCGCGTGACCATCCTCTTAAGCGCGCATCGAAATAGGCGCGCTCCATGTAGGCGAGCGACGGCGCCATGATGATTCCCGACCTTAAGTGCGGGCCGTCGCCGCGAAGACAGGTGAAATCGGGCAGGGCATCGAGCGCGACATTCATCCGGAAGGTGCCCGAAACGCAGCGGTACGCCTCGATCCGCCGCAGGAAATCGCTGTCGAGCGCGGCGGGATCGACGAGCTGCAGATACAAAAGCTTCGGGTTGACGTTCGAGATGACGCGCTCGGACAGGACTTCCGTTCCGTCGGCAAGCGCGATGCCGTAGACGCGGCCGTTTGCGCTCAGCACGCGCGAGACGGCGGCGTCGGTGAAAAGCGTCACGCCGCGGGCGAGCGCTTCCGCCGCCATTGCCTGCGTAATCGCTCCCATGCCTCCAATCGCGTGGCCCCACTGCCCGCGCTTGCCGTTGACCTCGCCGAACACGTGATGCAGCAGCACGTAACCCGAGCCGGGGGTATAGGGGCTGGCGAAATTGCCGACGATCGAATCGAATCCCAGCGCCGCCTTGATCGGGTCGGACTCGAACCAGCGGTCGAGGATCTCGCCCGCGCTCTTCGTGAACAGGTCCAGCACGTCGCGGCGCTCGGCCATGCCGAGCTTCTTCAGCCGTCCACCCACTTTCCACGTCTGGAAAAGATCGTGAATGCCGCCGCCGACGTTCGGCGGAGTCTCGAGCAGCAATTCGCGCAGGACGTCGGCGACCCGATCGAGCATCGCGTAGTACTCCGGCAGCGCGTCCGCGTCCTTGGCCGAGTATCGTGCGACTTCGGCCTGCGTCGCCGCGCAGCCGGCAACCGATCCGCCGACCATCAGATAGCTGTGCGCCGATAGGGGAAGGAAATTCGACACCGGCCGCTCGACGATAGAGAGCCCGTGCTCGGCGAGCCGCAGATCGCGCAACACGCGCGGATGAAGCAGGCTTACGGTGTAGCTGGCGGTGGAGTTGCGGAATCCGGGATGGAATTCCTCGGTCACCGCCGCGCCGCCGACGATCGCGCGGCGCTCGAATACCGCCACCGACAAGCCTGCCTTGGCCAGGTAGCACGCGCACACGAGACCGTTATGACCGCCGCCGATGATGACGGCATCGAAGCGTCGCGCGGGCGTGGTCATCGTTTTATTCCGGCGGAAGTCGCGCCGCGAGACAGATACGCGCGGCTTGAAGCCTGCGCGAGCGAAACGCGGTGAAGCTCGAGCGGGATTACTCGTCGCCCATGCCGGCGGCGACTGTCGAGAATCCGCAATCGACGTAGGTCACTTCACCGGTGATGGCACTGGAAAGATCGGAAAGCAGAAACGCGGCGACGTTGCCGACTTCTTCTAGGGTCACATTCCGGCGCAGCGGCGCGGTCCTTTCGACAAAATGAAGTATCTTCGAAAAGCCGGCAATGCCGGCCGCGGCCAGCGTCTTGATCGGGCCCGCGGAAATACCGTTGACTCGAATGTTCTCCGGACCGAGGCACTGCGCCAGATAGCGCACGTTGGCCTCGAGGCTCGCCTTGGCCAGCCCCATCACGTTGTAGTTGGGAATCGCCCGCACGGCGCCCAGATAGGTAAGCGTCAGCATCGCGGCGCGGCGGCCCTGCATCAATGGCCGCGCCCCCTTGGCCAGCGCGGCCAGGCTGTAGGAGCTGACGTCGTGCGCGACCGCGAACGCTTCGCGCGAAAGCGCGTTCAGGTAATCACCGGCGAGCGCTTCACGCGGCGCGAACGCGATCGAGTGCAGCAAGCCGTCGAGGCCGCCCCATTCGCCGCGCAGGGTCTCGAACAGTGCCGAGATTTCGTCGTCGCGCGTGACATCGCAGCGCAGGACCGGCGTGGTGCCGAATTCGGCCGCAAGCTTTCGCACGCGCTCGTGAAGGTCGTCGTTGACATAGGTGAAGGCCAGCGTCGCGCCTTCGCGCTTGCACGCCTCCGCGATGCCATACGCGATCGAGCGGCTCGAAAGCAGGCCGGTGATCAGTATTTTTCGATCGGCTAAGAACCCCATGCGTTTCCCGGCGCCTGGGGTCTCGAGCAGGAAGCGCTCGTAGGCGATTCCATTGGCGTTTTAATTGGCGCTTTCATTGGCGTTCGATCACACCGCAGGCCAGCCAGCCGTTGCGAACGCCGAACTCGGGCCGGGGATCGGGATCGAGGCCGCTGTGGACGACGATGGAATGGCCGACAATGTCGAGAGGACTGCCGTCGCCGATGGTAACGCCGCGCAGATCGGCGATGAGGTTGGCATTTCCCTCGGTGCCTGCGACCAGGTCGGGCAGATTGCCAATGCGTGTTCTTCCGGGCGCCGCGCCAACCAGCGCCCACACCTTGCCCGCGCTCGCTGCATTTGGCGAGCTGCAGTTGCCGACCTCGTGGATATAGATGCTGTGCGGCCCGGGCATGAGATCGTTTATTGCCGCGACGACCACGACTTTGTCGCCTCGCTGCACGAAGCTCACGGTGCCGCGCACAGGGCTGCCGTTCTTCGGCGCCATTTTGGCAAGCGCGCTGGGACCGCTCTTGGGCATGATGTCGGCAAAGGTCCAGTTCTGCGTGGGCGTACCGCTGCAGCCCGCGAGCGTCGCCATGAGGACAAGCGGCCACAGACCGCGCAACGCGCGGCACGTTGGCTGCGTGACCGCGGCGAATGGCATCAGCAGCATCAGTTCCTGGCGATCAGGCCGCATGCGACGCGCGCGCCGGAGTTGCCGGTGGGCTGGGTCGTATAATCGTCCGGGTCCTTGTGCACGATGACTGCCTTGCCGACGATGTCGGTCGCGCCGCTGCCCAGGGTCATCGCGCCGAGCTCCATCGACAGCGACGCATTGCCGGAAGCATCGGCGACGAGCATCGGGATGTCGCCGCTGTGGTGGTCCGGGACGCCGGGGTTGCCGTGCGGCTTGGCTGTCGGGTTGAAGTGGCCGCCCGCGCTCATGCCGTCTCCCGAGCTGCAGTCGCCTTTTTCGTGGATATGGAATCCGTGACCGCCCGGGGTCAATCCGGAAACCTTCGCCTCGACGGCAACTTTGTCACCCTTCTGCGTGAATGTGACCGTGCCTGCCGTGGCGTTGCCCTTGGTCGCTTCGAGCCGCGCGACCGCGGTCTGCGCCGACGCGGACAGTGCGGAACAAACGGCGAGCGCACCGACTGCGGAAATGAGTATCAGACGCGTCATGGATCCTCCTGGAGGGCGACGGAAAACGAATAGTGCGCCCGCGAGCCGTCGATGCATCGCATCATAAGCGAACGCCCTTGCCTTGCCAAACGCCGCGTCAGTACGAAACAAACGATCTCGGCAACACCGGAGTTCGAGTGCGACCTCGTCCATGCGTCGCGCTGCTTAGGGCGCGCGTCGTCGCGTCGCACCTTGCAATTCCTTCCAAACACCGCCGCAAGATTACCGGCAGCCGCACTTGCATGCGCTACACTGCCGACCTGCTTCCGGAATCGGGTGGCCGATTCGTTTTTGCCGGGCCGGTATCCACTTCATCCGAGCCGCTTTTCGCTTTGGGCCGAGTCGGTACTTGCACCGATGTATCCGCGGAGATCACAAAGCCTGCCGGCATCTTTCAGGAGAAGGACCATGACCCTATCCAGGCGCACTTTGTGCGTCATCGCGGCGGGCGCCGCCAGCATTCTCGTCGACGGCTGCGCCGGCGGCGGCAACAGAGTCGTAACCCTCAACATCAAGCCTGATTTCATCATGGGCACCATCAGCAGCGTGGCGTACAACGGCACCAGCGACGATCTGGCAACTGGCGGGCTCGGCAAGACCGGCCTCGCCGGCGCCTCGCCCACGGCCGCCGACCCGCTCAACCCGACCGCGGCCGAGCTGCGCAAGATCGCGATCTACAACAACTACCGCGCACTGGTCGACGTGAACAGCCCGAATGGCGGCTATGGCACGCTGTACGGCCCCAACGTCGACATCAACGGCAACGCGACGGCGAACGAAGGCAAGATCGCGGGCAACGAGTATCTCGCCTATGCCGACGACGGCACCGGAGTGCAGAACGTGACGCTGATGGTGCAAATCCCGGCCACGTTCGACAAGAACAATCCTTGCATGGTCACCGGCACGTCGAGCGGATCGCGCGGCGTCTACGGCGCGATCGGCACCGCCGGCGAATGGGGACTCAAGCATGGCTGCGTCGTCGTGTATGCCGACAAGGGAAGCGGCGCGGGATTCCACGATCTGGCGACGAACACCGTCAATACCATCACCGGCGTGCGACAGCCGGCGGCAACCGCGGGAAAGAATTCCAATTTCACCGCCAATATTTCAGCCGGGGATCTGGCGACGTTCAACGGCGCGACCCCCAACCGCTTCGCGGTGAAGCACGCGCACTCGCAGCAGAACTCTGAAAAAGACTGGGGCCGCGAAACCTTGCGCGCGGTCAAGTTCGCCTTCTACCAGCTCAACGAAGAGCGCGGCGACGCGTTCGGCAGCGGACACGCCGTGACATTCTCGTCGGCGAATACGATCGTGATCGCCTCGTCGGCGTCCAATGGAGCCGGTGCGGCCCTCCAGGCCGCGGAGCTCGATACCGAGGGCCTCATCGGCGGCGTCGCGGTCAGCGAGCCAAGCATCCAGGTGATCCCGAACCCGTCGCTGACGGTGAAGCGCGGGGCGACGACGCTGGTCGGAACGGGCAGGCCGCTTTACGACTATTTCACCACTGGAAACCTGTATCAGCCATGCGCGGCGCTCGCCCCCGCTGCAGCCGCCGGCCCGGGCGCGGGGCTCGTCGCCGTGGCGTTTGCGACCAACCGTTGCGCGTCGCTCAAGGCAAAGGGATTGCTGACCGCGTCCGATACGGCCGGGCAGGCGCTCGAATCGCTGAATATCCTGCATACGGCCGGATGGCAGGCGGACTCCGATGTGCTCCATGCGTCGCTCTATGCATTGGCGACGCCGGCGATCGCGGCCACCTACAGCAACACCTACGGCCGTTTCGGCGTGCGCGATAATCTTTGCGGACTCTCCTTTGCCGCGACCGACGCGACCAACAAGCCGGTGGCGATCGCGCCGGCGACGCTGGCGGTGATCTTCGGCACCGCCAACGGATTTCCGCCTGGCGGCGGCGTGAACGTCGTGAACAATCTGAGCCCCGGCGGCGCGCTGCGCGACCCGGTCTCGATCTCGCCTTCGACCGGCCTGCAGGATTACGACATCGACGCCGCGATCTGCCAGCGCAACCTCTTCACCGGATCCGACGCCAACGCGACACGGGTAAAGACGGGAATCAACGAGCTGCTGCGCACCGCAAACCTGCACGGCAAGCCGGCGATCATCGTCCACGGCCGCAATGACGGCTTGATTCCGGTGCCGTTCACGTCGCGCCCGTACTTCGGCCAGAACAAGATCGTCGAAGGCGCGGCGAGCCAGCTGACGTACATCGAGGTCACCAACGCGCAGCACTTCGACACCTTCATCGACAACGCGGCGGTGCCCGGGTACGACAGCCTTTTCGTACCCTTGCACTATTACTTCGTGAAAGCGATGGACGCGATGTACGCGAAGCTGAAGAGCAACGTCGCCCTGCCGCCCCCGCAGGTGGTGCGGACCGTGCCGCGCGGAGGCACGCCCGGCGCGGCGCCCGCGATTACTGTCGCCAACGTTCCGCCGATCAGCGCGGCCCCGGCGGCGGGAAATGCGATTACTTTCTCCAACAACACGGTGACGATACCGGACTAAAAGACATCCCCTAGTCCGTCGTTCCCGCGAAAGCGGGAACCCAGTGGCGTTTGTGCAAAAGACGCTGGACTCCCGCTTCCGCGGGAGTGACGGGCGTGTTAGTGGTCCGTCGTTCCCGCTCAGTTACCAAAATGAGCGGGAACCCAGTGGCGTTTGTACTAAAGACACTGGACTCCCGCTCAGTTGTCACAATCGGCGGGAGTGACGAGCATCTTGGTAGAATACGACGGCCGTTCCTTGAGGGAGCGGCCGTTTCTTTTGCGAGTCCGACGCGAGCCACCATGTCGTTCATGACGCCGTCCGAAATCGTCCACGAGCTCGACAAGCATATCGTCGGACAGCACGCCGCCAAGCGCGCGGTCGCCATCGCGCTCAGGAACCGCTGGCGCCGGCAACAGGTCGCCGAGCCGCTGCGGCAGGAGATCACGCCGAAAAACATCCTGATGATCGGTCCGACCGGCGTTGGCAAGACCGAGATCGCCCGCCGCCTGGCGAAGCTTGCCGACGCGCCGTTCATCAAGGTCGAGGCGACCAAGTTCACCGAAGTGGGCTACGTCGGCCGCGACGTCGATACCATCATTCGTGATCTCGCCGAAACCGCGATCAAGCAGACCCGTGAGGCGGAAACGCGCAAGGTCCGCGACCGCGCCGTCGAAGCGGCCGAGGAGCGCGTGCTCGACTCGCTGTTGCCGCCGGCGAGGGAAGTCAACTTTCACGACATGCAGCCGACCGATTCGGCGACGCGGCAGAAATTCCGCAAGATGCTGCGCGAGGGCAAGCTCGACGATAAGGAGATCGACGTCGAGATCACCGTGCTTCCGGCGCAGATGGAAATCCTCGCGCCGCCGGGCATGGAAGATCTCACCGGACAGATCCAGGGCATGTTCCAGCAGATGTCCGGCGGCCGGCGCACGGTCAAGAAGCTCAAGGTCGTCGACGCGCTGAAGACGCTGATCGACGAGGAAGCGGCCAAGCTGATCAGCGACGACGACCTCAAGGCCAAGGCGCTGGCCAACGTCGAGCAGAACGGCATCGTGTTCCTGGACGAGATCGACAAGATCGCCAGCCGCCAGGACACGCAGGGCGCGGACGTTTCGCGGCAGGGCGTGCAGCGCGACCTGCTGCCGCTGGTCGAGGGGACGTCGGTGGCGACGAAATACGGCGTCATCAAGACCGATCACATCCTGTTCATCGCCAGCGGCGCGTTTCACTTCGCCAAGCCGTCGGATCTGATACCGGAATTGCAGGGGCGCTTTCCGATCCGGGTCGAGCTGAGCTCGCTCTCCGTGTCCGACTTCGAGCAGATCCTGACCGCGACCGACGCCTGCCTGACGCGCCAGTACCAGGCACTGCTCGCGACCGAGCGCATCGACATCGACTTTCAGCCGGACGGTGTGCGGCGGCTGGCCGAGATCGCCTTCGCCGTCAACGAGCGCCAGGAGAACATCGGCGCGCGAAGGCTCTACACGGTGATGGAGCGCCTCCTCGACGACGTATCGTTCGACGCGTCAAAGTTGCAGGGCGCGACCATCACCATCGATGCCGCGTACGTCGACGAGCGGCTCGCCGGCATCGTCAAGGACGAAAACTTGTCGCAGTACATTCTTTAGCGATCGTACCGCTCGGCGTGTCGCGACCTTGCGCTGACAGGCAGCAGCGGGCCGCCGATCAGGTCTGCAGTGCCAAAGCTCCCCGGCTTTGCACGCCTAGTCCAGCGTGCTTCTGAACGTCCGCAGCCCGATCGCGATCACGATCAGCCCGAACAGCGCGATCGGCCACGCTTCGGGAATGACCTCCGGCCAGCCGTTGCCCTTGAGCAGAACGCCGCGCACGACGCGCAGAAAATGCGTCAGCGGCAGCGCTTCGCCGATGCCCTGGGCCCAATTCGGCATGCCGCGAAACGGAAACATGAAGCCCGAAAGCAGCATCGAGGGCAGGAAGAAAAAGAACGTCATCTGCATCGCCTGCAGCTGGTTGCGCGCGAGCGAGGAAAAGGTGAGCCCCAGCGTCAGATTGGCGGCGATGAACAGCAGCACCGCGAGGTAGAGCACGGTGAGGCTGCCGTGGATCGGCACGCCGAACAGCAGGCGCGCGAGCGAGAGCACGATCGTGACCTGGATCAGGCCGATCAGGATGTAGGGAACGATCTTGCCGGTCATCACCTCGAGCACCGTGGCCGGCGTCGCGAGCAGATTCTCCATCGTTCCCCGCTCGCGCTCGCGCGTGATCGCGAGCCCGGTCATCATCACCATGGTCATGGTCAGGATGACGCCCATCAGCCCGGGCACGATGTTGTATTGCGTAATCGCTTCCGGGTTGTAGCGCGCGTGGACGCGCACCTCGAACGCGTCGGGGGTTCCCGCCAGCGGCGCGAGCGGACCTGTCAGGTCGTGCGCCAGCACCGTTTGCGCGAGCTGATTCACCGCGGCGATGGCGTTGCCGGTCGCCGAAGGATCGGTCGCGTCGGCTTCGAGGAGCAGCGCGGGCCGCTCGCCGCGCACCAGCCGAAGCGAAAAGTCGGCCGGTATCGTCACCACGAACTGCACCTTGCCGGTGGCGAGCCAGCGATCGCTTTCCTGCTCATTCGCCGCCTCGCCGATGTAGTCGAAGTAATTGCTGTTCTTGAGGCCGGCCAGAATGCTGCGCGAGAATTCTCCGCGGTCGGCGATGATCGCGGCGGTGGGCAGATGCTTCGGATCGGAGTTGATCGCGAATCCGAACA
>Ga0209839_10000041_pt1 | contig 48644 bp, 42 predicted proteins | sample OrgsoiDNA2013050_FD_185800 | JGI IMG/M metagenome (GOLD analysis project Ga0209839, IMG submission 185800) | Permafrost soil microbial communities from the Arctic, to analyse light accelerated degradation of dissolved organic matter (DOM) -... | ecosystem: Environmental > Terrestrial > Soil >... | reverse complement strand
ACACGGCTGCGAACGTTTGCCGCCACGCCGGCGCCCAGGGGGCCGCCGCCACGATCGTCTCTGCCGCCGCCGCGCGGCGAATTCTGGGGGCCGGCCCGAGCCTCGCGCGCTGGTGGCGGACCATGGACGACCTCGCGCAGCGGGCACCGGAATCGGTCGAGGCGGCGGCATCGCGGATGGGCGAAATCCTGTCGGCGGGCAACATCCATGCCTTCGAGAGCTTCGTCGCAGCCGGTTTGAAACTGGCGGCCGGCGACAGGCGCAGACGGCTGGCCTTCTTCTCGCTGCAGGATGAGCTCGCGCGGCGACTGGTGGCACGGGCAACGGCCGGCGTCGGATTCGCCGAGACCGAGCGCCAGACCAAGGCTTTCGTCACCTCATTGTGGGGCCGGCCGCCGCTGCTGCGCGGTTTTCCTGATGACACCGGCCAGGCCCCACAACGCCGTGCCGGGATAGCTGGCCCGCTGATCCGCTTGCCCGAGATCTATCGTGGCGTGCAGGGCGACGCCGCTTACACTTTATATAGAGCGGCGGCGGCGCACGCCCAGGCGCATCTGGTGTTCGGCGGGTCCCGCTTCCCCGTCGGGAGCTTAAAACCGCTTCAAATCGCGCTCGTTACCTTGATCGAGGATGCCCGCATCGAGTTGCTGGCGATGCGCCAGCTGCCGGGATTGCGCAAATTATGGTCGCCCTACCATGTCGCCGTGGCGGCCGGCGTCGCCACGGCCCCGACCCTGCTCGCGCGGCTGGCCAGGGCCTTGTTCGACCGAGCTTACCAAGACGACGACAGTTTTGTCGCCAAGGGGCGCTCGATGTTCGAGGCCCGGCTTCCACGTCTGGAAGACCCGGCGATCAGCCGCGAAATCGGCATGCTGCTGGGCAACGACCTCGGCCAGATGCGCGTGCAGTTCAACGCCAAGACCTACGTCGTCGAGCCGGTCTATCGCGATGACGGCCTCGGCCTGTGGGATTTTGGCGAGGACGCGCCCTCCTCCGGCGAAACCCTCGATCTTGCCGTCGACGCGGCGCGCATTGAGCAGCGCGACGATCCGGATCAGACCTCGGTTCATTCGGACGTAATTGAGGACGAAAGCAAGCTCGGCCGGGCGCGGCCCGTCGCGCCGGACCAGCGCGGCATTGTGGTTGCGAAATATCCGGAATGGGATCGCGCGCACGGCGTCGAACGCCCGGAGTGGACCACGGTACGCGAAGTTCTCGCGAGGCCCGGCGATCCACGCGTCGTGGAAGAGGCGCTCGAGCGCGCCGACGTTCTGCGCAACCGGATCAGGCGGCTGGTTCGCGGCGTGCGCGTCGGCCGGACCATCCGGCTGAAGCGGCAACTCGACGGTCATGACCTCGATGTCGATGCCATGCTGGAGGCCGGAATCGCGCTGCGGATGCGCCAGGAGCCGGACCCGCGGATATTCCGCACGACAAGTTCGAAGCATCGCGACCTTGCGGTTTTGCTGCTGCTCGACATCTCGGCGTCGACGCGGGATCGCCTGGCATCCGGCGTCTCCGTTCTCGAGGTCGAGCGGCTGGCGGTCGCGGTTCTCGCCGAAGCCATGAGCGCGCTTGGCGATCCCTTCAGCATGCTGGCGTTCGCCTCGAACGGACGCGACGATGTCGAGATGACGACCGTCAAGGCCTTCAATGAACCCTATGACCGGGCGTGCGTCGGGCGGCTGGCGGCATTGTCATCCGGCCTGTCGACGCGGCTCGGCACCGCGCTCCGCCACGCCGGCGAGCTGATCAGTCATGCCCGCAGCTTCCGAAAGCTTGTCATCGTCCTGACCGATGGCGAGCCGTCCGACATCGATGTTGCCGATCCGCTCGATCTTGTCGAGGATGCGCGCCGCGCCGCGGTTGGACTGCGGGCACGCGGCATCGATGGCTTCGGCGTGGTCTTGGGATCGAACGCCATGAATTCAGCAATTCGTATTTTCGGACGCGGCAACACCATGCTGGTGCCTCGCGTCGAGGATTTGCCGAGCCGGCTGTCTGAGCTCTATTTTCGGCTGGCGCGACGCTAGAGCATAATGCATTGGAGTTGGATCGATTCGCCGTGAGCGCGAAGCACCAACGATCTCTTGTCCCGGACGCAGCGCAGCGCCTCATAAGCGCGTTCACGCGCGTCTTCGACACGCTATGGGCGGTACACCGCGGAGCCCAGACACAAAATCGCGAAAACAACCCCATGCAAAGTAGAATGGGCCCCCGGCTCGCAGCGCTCGTGCGGCTTGCGTCCGGGGCACGAGAAGAAAAATGGTCCGTCGTCACGGCCCCAACCTAATCTCATCCCGCTCTAGATGCCCGAGTTCATCCAGTCGTTTGTTTCATTTGCGCCGCGGCGCCAGATCGACGCCAAGCGCAGCGCGTGCAGCGATATGGAATACCGCTTCGATGCCACGGATCAGCGCGCCGCTATCCGGCGCCAGCAATCGCATGGCGAGTCCCGCCTGGTTCGGGGCCGCGGTTGCGCCGGCAAGACATCCGCAGGCGTCCGCCGCCGCCTCAATCTCCGCGATGTCGGCCAATCGATCGGGCGCGGCGATCATGAGAACCGAACCTGCGGCCGCCATTCCGCCAAGCGCGCCGCAGCCGGCGGCGAGTTCTTCACCACCAACACTGCCACGATCGGAGACCAGCAGCGTCCCATCCGGTCCAATGATGCTTGTATCGGTCGAAAATCGCGTAAAGGTTCCGCCGCGACCAAGCGGATCGTGGGCTGCGAAGCCCTCGGCCATGATCAGGGTTGCGCCGGCAGCGACGGTTGCTGCCGTTGCAAGGTGGAGATCAGCGCCGGGAAACAGGACGTAAGGATCGGAAACAATGGCGCAAAAAGCGTTGTCCTTCACCGTCACTGATTGGCGCATCATCGAACCCTGCCCTCGCCCATCATGCACCACGGTCGAGGCTTGCGTGGTCAGATTGAGCGCCGAGCCGGTGCCGACCACAAGATCCAGCGACAGCCGGTCCGCGGCATAGAGCCCGCCGGATGCCGACTGCAGATAAAGCGTCGCGAGATCGGGCCGCATCCGGTCGAGTTGAAAGGCGCGCGTGACGTGAAACGGGTACCCGACATGCTGGCGACGGAGCACGGTTCGTCCGCCGGCGCGTTCGGCAACCAGCAGAACTTCCGCCTTGCGGCCGGCCTCAAACCTTGAAAAGGACTGCGGTGAGAATTGCATCGGCAACTGCCTCGATTCCAACGCCGGATCGCGCGTTGGTAGCGATCACCGGCCGGCCGTCGCGGACGCGCCCGGCCTCGGCGAGCATCGGCGCAAGTTCGACGCCAACATAGGGCGCCAGATCGATCTTGTTGACGACCAGCAGATCGCACCGCAACAACCCCGGGCCCCGTTTGCGCGGAATGTCATCGCCGCCGGCGACGTCGATCACGAACATCCACCAGTCGACCAGATCGAGCGAGAAGGTCGAGGCGAGATTATCGCCGCCCGATTCGAACAGGATCAGCTCGACGCCGGGGAATCTGGCCTCGAGGTCATCGCCCGCCGCGATATTCAACGTCGGATCCTCGCGGATCACGGTGTGCGGACACGCCCCCGCCTCGACCGCGGATACGCGCGCGGGATCGATGAGACCGGAGCGGCGCAGCCGTTCCGCATCTTCCCTGGTGACGAGATCGTTGGTTACCACCGCAAGATCGACGCCGCGACGCTGCAGCACCGGGATCAGGGCCTCGATCAACGCGGTCTTGCCGGACCCGACCGGCCCGCCGATACCGACCCGGGCCGCCGGCGATACCACCGGCGGCGCCGTGCTCTTCTCATCGACCGCGTGCAGCATCTGTCACCTCAGCATATAGCGACGCGCGAGCGGCACTTCGCGTGCCGGCTCGCAGGTGGCAAGCACACCATCGACGAAAACATCGAAGGTTTCGGGATCGACCGAAATCTTGGGGCACGCATCGTTCCACAGCATGTCGCGCTTTGTCAGCCCTCGGGTGCCGCCGACCGGAAGCATTTTCTTGGAAAGGCCGAGTGTGCCCGACAGATCGCGCGCGATCGCCAGCGGATGCACGAAGCACGCCGACAACGCCGCCGGCGCTCTGCCGAAGGCACCCCATTGCGGACGCATCAGAATGGGTTCGCAGGTCATCAGCGAGGCCGCGCTGTCGCCCATCGCCCCCCACGCGATGAAGCCGCCCTTGATCACGAGTTCGGGCTTGATCCCGAAAAAAGCCGGACGCCATACCACAATATCGGCCAGCTTGCCGTCTTCGAGCGAGCCGACATGGCCCGATATCCCGAACGTGCGCGCCGCGTTGATGGTGTATTTGGCGATGTAGCGCAGGATGCGGGCATTGTCGCCAAAGCCCGGGCGATCCCCGGGCAATGCGCCGCGCTGCTGCTTCATTTTCGATGCCAGCTGCCAGGTCCGGCAGATCACCTCGTGGATACGGCCCATGCCCTGGCTGTCGGATCCGAGCATCGAGATGGCGCCGATATCATGCAGCACATCCTCGGCGGCGATGGTCTGGGTGCGAATGCGGCTTTCCGCGAATGCCACGTCCTCGGGAATCGCCGGGTTGAGATGATGGCACACCATGGTCATGTCGAGGTGTTCGTCGAATGTGTTGACCGTGAAGGGATTGGTCGGGTTGGTCGACGACGGCAGGCAATGCATCTCGCCGGCGACGCGGATGATGTCCGGCGCGTGGCCGCCGCCGGCACCCTCGGTGTGGTACATGTGAATGGTGCGACCGCCGATCGCCTCCAGCGTATCCTCGACGAAGCCGGATTCATTCAGCGTGTCGGTATGGATCTGCACTTGAAAGTCGTGCTCGTCGGCAACCCGCAGACAGGTGTCGATCGCCGCCGGCATCGAGCCCCAGTCCTCGTGCAGTTTCAGGCCCATCACGCCGGTTTCAAGCTGTTCGACCAGCGGCGGCACGCGGTGCGAATTGCCGCGCCCCAGAAAGCCAAAGTTCATCGGCCACGCTTCCGCGGCCTGCAGCATTTTCCCGGTGTTGAAGGGGCCGCCGGAATCGATCCCAACGGTGATTGGTCCGAGCGAACCGCCGATCATGGTGGTGACGCCGCTCGCCAGCGCATGCTCGACCAGGCCCGCGCTGTCGAAATGAACGTGAACGTCGATCGCGCCCGGCGTTGCGATCAGCCCCTCGCAGTCACGCACGGTTGTGCCGCTGGACACGATCAGGCGCGGATCGACGCCGTCCATGATGGCGGGATTGCCGGCCTTGCCGATCCCGACGATGCGGCCATGGCGGATGCCGAGATCGCCCTTGACGATCCCGACGACGGGATCAATCACGACGACGTTGCACAACAGGAAGTCCAGCGCGCCCTCCGCGCTGGTGATCCCGGCCATCCCGATTCCGTCGCGAAGGGTCTTGCCGCCACCGTGCAGGCATTCGTCGCCATAGACGGCGTGGTCCTTCTCCACCACGGCCGTCAGCGCCGTGTCGCCAAGCCGAACGGCGTCACCTGTGGTCGGACCGTAGAGTGCCGCGTAGTCCCGGCGATCGATGCTTGCCATGTTACGACCCTTTGAAGCCCCGCTTCTTCGCCTGTTCAAGCGCCCCCTCGCGTATGGCAGGATCCGAACTCAATCCGTTGGTAAGGTTGTTCAGCCCGGTCAATTCGCTGCGGCCGCCGAATGTCACGAGCGAGACTTCCTTCCAGGCGCCGGGTTCGAACCGAACCGCGGTGCCGGCGGGAATATCGAGCCGCATGCCGAACGCTGCGGCGCGGTCGAATTCCATGGCCCTGTTGACCTCGAAGAAATGGAAGTGCGAACCGATCTGGATTGGCCGGTCGCCGGTATTTCGGGCTTTCAATTTGACCGAGCGGCGCCCCGCGTTGAGATCGATGCTGCCGTCGGCTGCGGTGACGAGGCCGGGGTGTTCCGGATCAGCCTGCGAACCGGGCGCCGGCCGGATCGGTTCGTGGACCGTCACGAGCTTGGTACCGTCGGGAAACACGCACTCGATCTGAATGATGTTCATCATCGCGGCGATACCGGACAGCACGTCATCGGTCGATAGAATCGTCGATCCGTGTCCGATCAGATCGGCGACCGATCGCCCTTCCCGCGCGCCTTCGAGGATTTCGTCGGTGATGATGGCGACAGCCTCGGGATAGTTCAACTTGAGCCCCTTGGCACGCCGCCGGCGCGCCAGCTCGGCCGCGGTGAAGATCGTCAAACGCTCGAGCTCGGTGGGCGTCAGCAGCATCGTTCACACCCTCTCAATTGACGAACAGGCGCAGGTCGGCGCGCGCGTGCCGCGCGGCGGCGATCTCAAGAAATGGAACGAAGCTCGAAAGTTCGGCATCGTCCTGGACCGGCTGGCTGACCAGCGTCTCGATCAAGGGAAGGCATCCGCGCAGAACCTTCTGGCCCTCGAGCGCGCCAATCGCGCCAAGCCGCACCGCCGCGGCGGTGACGCCGGAGGCGACGCCATAGGCGGAAGCAAGCTGCGCCAGTCTTTCGTCAAGGCCCATCGCCTGCCAGACCGCTCCCTGCATCACGGCGATGTGGCCAAGGCAGAGGCCCGCGCGCACCGCATCGCGCAATCGCAGCGCCGTGGCGTCGCCGAGCCTTGCATGCGACGCAAGGAAGGATCCGCCGTTACGCCGCGAGCCGTCGCGCATCGTGCCGCCGAACGTCGAGGCCTCCACGTCACGGTCGATCGCTGCCATGGCGTGAAGGTCGCCGCCGGCGCGAAACGCCTGTACCAATGCGATCCGGTCACACGTCGCCCAGCGCTGGCGAATGATCGTGGTCGTCAATTCGGCAAGCGCGGTCCCATCCAGTCGGGGGCGCCGGGCGACAACGCCCTCGACACCATAGGAGAAAGCAAACGATCCGCTCGGAAACGTTCCGTCGGCTTGCCAGATCGCCTGCAGGATCGACAACATCATCGATGGCCATCGTGGTGAAAATGATCTTTCGTGGCGATCTCGCCGTCACCTGTCGGCGCGCCTTTTTCGCCACCGTCACGCACCTCTTCGTCCAGAATGCTGACACCGACGCGGCGCGCGGCAATCATTTCGCCGAGACGCGCGGTGTAGTCCTCGGGCCGGCCTTCCAGCGCAACGAACAAGGCCTCGCCCTGGAAACGCACGCGCCAATGAAGATTGCCGGCGTGATAGCCCAGTTCGATCGCGTCGCTGATCGAGCGCGGTTCAAGGCGCATCCATCGCTCGGTGGCGGCGCGAACGACGATCGCGCGCGCGTCGTCGATCAAGAGGACCGCGCCGTCGAACAGCTTTTGGTGACGCGGCAACGCGATCGCCAGTTCTTCGCCGGCCCGCGTCGTCGCCAGCAGCCGGCGACGATCGAGGTCGGCCACCGGGATATTGACCACATCCACGGCGCCGCGATGTTCGAGGCTGTGAATCGCCTCCGAGAACGCGGTTTCCAGGCGGCTGCCCAAGACACGGTCGATGCGCAGCATCGCGTGAGGCCCTTTCAGCGGTTAGACCTGCGAAGAATGACTGATGCTCAGCATGCTCAGATATCCTTCACGGGAAAATACCGGACCGGAGGATAAATTCCGGCGCCGGCGCCTACGATGCAAGAAGCTCCTTTAGCTTCGCATCGATGAATTCGACATCCTTCGGATTGGTGCCGGGCCCCCCGGCGAAGTGGCCCCAGACAGACGGAACCGGGATGAATTTGGCGTTCGGCATATGCGCGACCTCGAACTCGCTATCTTCCGGAGGAAAGTACAAATCGGTCTGGCCAGGCATGACATAGGCCCTGGCCTTGATGGCGCCGAGCGCCGCCTTGAAGTCGCCGTGGTAAAGCTCGTTGTCGCCGATGTCCCCGTTCTGCCAGGTCCAGAGCATGGTCAGCAGGTTGTTTGGATCCTTCGGCAGAAAAAACCCTTCCCAGAACGCCACCAGAAAATCCTCAAGCGAGGAGAAGCCCAGCGCCTCGATATCCAGTTTCTGGCGATAGAACGCCTGCGAAAAACCCCAGCCGGCATAGACCCGCGCCGCCGCGCGTAACCCCCGTTGCGGCTTCTCGGTGTACCAGCCTTCCTTCCATGCCGCGTCAGCGGTCAGCGCGGCCTTGACGCCCTCCAGGAAAACGAAGTTGTGACGCGAGCATTTCGCTGAACCGCAGAATGGCGCGATCAGGTCCATCATGCCGGGATAGAGCGCGCCCCAGTGAAAGGTCTGCAGCGCGCCCATCGACCAGCCGGTCACGAGCCGGATATGCTCGATGCCAAACTTCTCGGTGACGAGACGGTGCTGCACGCGCGCATTGTCGCAGGCCGTCACCAGCGGAAAGCGCGGGCCATTGTAGGGCTCCGGCGTGTTGCTCGGTGACGATGACAGGCCGTTGCCGAGCATATTTGGAATAATGATGAAGTATTTGTTCGGATCGAGCGCACGGCCATCGCCGATCAGCCATTCATTGTCGTAGTGCTGCCCCGAATACCAGGTGGGGTACACGATGACGTTGTCCTTGTTCGGACTGAGCGTGCCGAAGGTTTTGTAAGCCAGCTTGCAGTCGCGCAGCGTCGCACCGCGCTGCAGCGTGACATTGCCCAGATCGTAGATTTCGTAGTCGAGGCTCATGGCGAATGTCCTTGTTTTTTTGGTTCATGCCGGACGGATCGGCCTCCGAAACGGCCGACCGATGCTGACGACCCGCGATTTCACAGGGATCGCCACCGCAGCCAGGACGCCAATCCGGATAAGCGAAGCCCTCCCCTACTCTTCCGCGCCGGCGCAAGAACGCCGGCGCGCAAGCTTCCAGCCTGGGCTCAGCGATGAGCGGCGACCTTGTTTGGAATTCCCTCGATCGGAGCTTCGTCGGTTCCCACGGTGGTCCGGGTAAAGGATTCCACCATTTCCCGTGTTCCTTCGGGATCGGCGATCCACTTGTTGTAGAACTCGTAGGGGCACGCCGCGACGCCGCGGTCGCCTTCGCCGGAATTGATCATTCCGGTATAACCGCGGTGCACCAGCTTGAAGAGATGGTTTTCGGATTGTCCGTTCTTGCGTGCGTCGCGGATCAGCATCTTCGAAAGCTGGGCGTACTGAATGCCGTAATCCTCCTCGCCACACTCCCCAAGGGTGCGGCCATCAAAGCCGATGATCGCCGAATGGCCGAAATAGGAGTAGACGCCGTCGAAGCCGGCGGCGTTGGCGACCGCGACATAGACGTTGTTGGCCCACGCCATCGCCTTCGCCATCACCACCTGCTGATCCTTTGCCGGATACATGTAGCCCTGGCAGCGCACGATCAATTCGGCGCCCTTCATCGCGCAGTCGCGCCAGATCTCCGGATAGTTGCCGTCATCGCAGATGATCAGCGAAACCTTGAGGCCTTTCGGCCCCTCGGAAACATAGGTGCAGTTGCCCGGATACCAGCCCTCGATCGGCACCCACGGCATGATCTTGCGATATTTCTGGACCACCTCGCCCTTGTCGTTCATCAGGATCAGCGTGTTGTAGGGCGCCTTCTTCGGATGCTCTTCGTGACGTTCGCCGGTAAGCGAAAACACCCCCCAGACCTTCGCCTTGCGGCAGGCTTCCGCGAAAATCTCGGTCTCCTCGCCGGGCACGACCGACGCCGTCTCGTACATCTCCTTGGAGTCGTACATGATGCCGTGGGTCGAATATTCCGGGAAAATCACCAGGTCCATTCCCGGCAGACCGGTTTTCATGCCGACCACCATATCGGCGATCTTCCTGGCGTTGGCCAGAACCTCCGCCTTGGTGTGGAGGCGAGGCATCTTGTAGTTCACGACGGCGACGCCGACCGTGTCATTGCTTGATGAAATATCGCCGTGCAGCATGTTGCTCTCCTTGCGGTTGGTTGACGGTTAGAACTTTTATCTTCGTCGGCGTTTATGCCGGCTGGCTCTCACAATGATCCGCATCACACCGCCATATGCCGATGGACCATTTCATCGCTCAGTTCGGCAATCGCGCCGGCCACGACAATCCGTCCCTTCTCCATCATGGCGAAGCGGTGCGATGCCTGGCGCGCAAACGAGACATTCTGCTCGACCAGCACGACGGTCAGGCCGACCTCTTTGTTGAGGCGAATGATAATGGCTTCGATTTCCTCGACGATCGACGGCTGGATGCCTTCGTTCGGCTCATCGAGCAGGATGATCTTCGGATCGGCGGCAAGCGCCCGCGCGATCGCGAGCTGCTGCTGCTGACCGCCGGAAAGCACGCCGCCGGCGCGTTCGAGATTATCCATCAGATAGGGAAACAGCTCCGGTACCAGTTCCGGAATCTGCCGCTTGCCGTCGGCGCGGGCGAAAGCGCCCATCAGGATATTTTCCCGGATGGTGAAATCGGGAATGATCTCGCGGCCCTGAGGAACATAGGCAATGCCGGCGCGGGCGCGGCGGAAGGTCGGATCTTTTCCGATCTCGGTTCCGTCGAGGCTGATTTGTCCTTCCATCCGGTCGGTGAGACCCATCAGCGTCTTGAGAAGGGTGGTCTTTCCGGTGCCGTTGCGGCCGAGCACGGCGGTCACCTCTCCGATCGGAATATCCAGGCACACCGCATGCAGAATGTGGCTGCGATCATAATAGCTGTCGACGTTCGTCAGCTTGAGCATCAGCCAATCCCCTTCGATCCCAGGTAGGCTGCGCGCACTCTCGGATCGTTTTCGATCTGCTCGACGTTGCCCTCGGCGAGAACCGAACCGAGATGCAGCACGGTGATGCGTTCGGCGATCTCCCGCACGAACGCCATATCGTGCTCGACAACGATGAGTGTGTGCTTGCCCTTCAGGCTATTGACGATCTCCGAGGTCTTGTGGGTTTCCGCCTGCGTCATGCCGGCGGTCGGTTCGTCGAGCAGGATCACCTTTGGATTTTGCGTGATCAAAAGGCCGAGTTCGAGCCACTGCGTTTGGCCGTGGCTGAGATAGGCCGCCAACCGGCTCGACTCTTCGATCAGACCGATCAGATCGAGCACATGGTCGACATCCTGCTTCGCCTGCTTAGTGAAGCCAAAGCGCAGATTGGCCAGCACTCCCGGATTTCGGCAGCTCGCGACTTCGAGATTGCGGCGTACGGTCAGGTCCTTGAAGACGCTCGGAATCTGGAACTTTCGTCCGACGCCCGCGCGCGCGATCTTGTGCTCCTCCCAGTTGGTGATGTCGGTGTCGTGCAGAAAGACGCGGCCCTCCGTGCTTTTGGTCTTGCCGGACACGAGGTCCATCAAGGTTGTCTTGCCGGCGCCGTTGGCGCCGAGCAGGACGCGCAGTTCACCATCCTCAACCGTCAGCGACACGCCATTGACAGCCTTGAACCCGCCGAAGTCGACACCAAGACCATCGATGGTAAGCGCGGACTGAGCCATCCCGCTCACTCCGCCAGTTGCGAGGCGTCGGAAGCCTCGATTGCGTGTTGCGATGGGGCCGCCTTGCCGCGGGCGAGGAACCGATCGAGCAGATCATGCGCCAGCCCGGCGAAACCGCGCGGCAGATACAGCACGACGAGAACGAAGATCAGTCCAATGATGACCTTCCACGCCTCGGCGAAACCTGCGGTCTCGCTGACGGTGGCCGAAATCATGTTGATCACGATGGCGCCGATACAGGCGCCGAGGATCGACGAACGGCCGCCGACCGCGGCCCAGACCACCATCGTGATGGAAAAGGTGAGGTCCATGAAGGTCGGTGAGGCGAACTCCGACACCACGACATAAAACATCCCCGCCAGACCCGCGATTCCCGCCGACACCGCGAAGAAAAACGTCTGATAGAGCGGTACATCGAAGCCGAGGTAGCGGGCGCGATTCTGGTCGTCGCGGATCGCCTGGAGAATGAGACCGGCGCGGGTTTCGATCAGCAGCCGCGCAGCTGCGAGAACCAGGCACAGCGCGATGGCGACGAAATAATAGGTCGGAACGATATAGGGGTCGAACTCGAATTCTCCGACCTTGAACCATCCGAGGTCGGTCAGCCCATTGAAGCCGTTGGTGACCGGCTGGGCATCGATGACGACGAGACGCACCAAGAGCACGAGCGCCAGCGTAATGATCGAAACGAAAACGCCCGAGATGCGCTTGCGAAACACGATGATTCCGATGATCGTGGCGATCCCCGCCGGCAGCACCAGCCCCATGAAGACGCCAAACCACTGATGCTGGAACGGAAGCCACAGGAACGACGCCTTGTTGATGCAGCACAGTTCGGTGGGCGATCCGGGTTCCGCGTTCCACAGCATGAAGTCCGGCACCGGCCTGTCCGAGCCTTGCTGCAGGCTGGTCGGGCTGGCGAGCTTGAGCGACATCGCCAGCATGTAGGCGCCTGCGCCGAAGAACAATCCCTGACCGAGGTTGAGGATTCCGGCGTATCCCCACGACAGCGCCACCGCGATGCCGAGCATGCCGAATACCAGATACTTGGCGATGCGATTAAGCCAGAACGGTTCGAGCACCAGCGGCGCACACATGATGAAGGCAAAGAACGCCAGATAGATTGCGATTTCGAAGCGGCGCTTGTCGGACATGCTCAGCGCCCCTTTAGCGAAAACAGGCCTTTGGGCTTGAGGATGATGATCATGATCACCACGCCAAAAACCACCGCTCTCGCCAAGATGTCATTGGTGCCGGCCGCGACCAGCCCATTGATCTCGCCGAGGATGCCGGCCGAAAACACCGACCCGAGCAAACTGCCGACGCCTCCCATCACCACAACCATGAACCCGTCCACCACCATCGGCGTGCCCATGTCCGGGAATACCGTCTTGAAGCCGGACATCATCACGCCCGCGACGCCGGCAAGGCCCGAGCCAAGCGCGAATGTCAGCGCGTTGATCCGCGCCACGTCGATGCCGCAGGCAGCGGCGATTTTTGGGTTGCGGATGATCGCCCGCACCTGGGTGCCGAATGGCGTGCGATACATGATCAGCCAAGAAACGGCGGTGAGCACCGCCGTCACGACAATGATGAACGCGCGATAGCGGTTGATCTCCGCGCTCCCCAGCATGAACGTGCCCTGCAGGGCCGCCGGAACGCTGACGTTCTGAAGTCCCGGTCCCAGTCCTGCGATATGGATTCCGAAGAAGGACAGGCCCAGTTCGAGCCGCACCGCCTGCTGGATCAGGATCGCGATGCCCCAGGTTGCGAGCAAGGTGTCCAGCAGACGACCGTACAAGCGACGGACAATGACGCGCTCAATCGCAAGACCGATCAACGCCGTCACAACGAACGCGATCGGGATCGCGACGAAGATATTGACCCCGAGCCAGATGCCGGACAGCACGGTGACATAGGCACCGATCATGACCATCTCGCCATGGGCCATGTTGATCACGCCCATCGCGCCGTAGGTGACCGCAAGACCCAGCGCCACCAGAAGAAGGATGGAGCCGACGCTCAGGCCAATGAACAAGACTTCGAGCATTCAGGGCAACCTCATCACCCCGCCTACCGCGCCTTCGCGCGGCAGACGGTCTTGATCCACGTTCAGATCTTCAGCTTCGACGTATCCAGTCCCTTCGCGGTGCAGAACAGGTTGCTCTCGGTTTCGCCATAGGCCACGTATGGAAGCGGGATCGTCGGCTCCTTGTAGGCGTCGATGATCTTGCCTTGTCCGTCCGGCAGCCACTGCGCAATCCGCGGCGTCAGGTAGGTGTGCAGATTATCGGGGTCGATCTTCACATGACCGTTCGGAGCGTCGAATTCCTGCCCCTTCACCGCCTCCCTGATCGCGGTCGGCGTGATCTCAGCGGCCTTTTCGACCGCCTGCTTCCACAGGAAGACCTGGAAGTAGGAAGACTCCAGCGCATGATGCGTCACCGCCTTCGGATCCTTGACAAAGGCGCGGTAACGCTCGACGAACGCCTTGTTGCGGTCGGTGTCGATGGCCTGGAAATACGGGAACGAGGTGTAGCTTCCGACCGCATATTCCGGCCCCATCGCCGCGATCTCGATTTCGGACGTGACGGTCGCGCAGATCGGCAATTTGTCGTGGGTGAGGCCCTGATTTTTGTATTCGCGATAGAACGCGACGACCGAGTCGCCGACGACATTCGACAGCACGACGTCGCAACCCGACCCCTTGATCTTGTTGACCATGGATCCCCATTCGGAATGGCCGAGTTCGAGATATTCGTCCGCGATCCACTCGCCGCCGTTTTTCTCGATCAGAATCTTCGATGCCTTCGCCATCTCGCGCGGATAGATGTAGTTCGAACCGACGATGAAGAATTTCTTCTTGCCCAGCGTCTTGATGATCCAGGGGATGAAATTCGAAAGCTGCTGGTTCGGAACGGCGCCGGTATAGACGACGTTCTTGGAGCACTCGAAACCTTCGTAATAGGTCGGGTAGAAATACAGATTGTTGCGCTTCTCGAATACGGGCAGAACAGCCTTGCGGCTTGCCGAGGTATAGGATCCGAACACCGTCGGCACGCGATCCTGGATCACCAGTTTCGACGCTTTTTCGTTGTAGGTTTTTGGATCAGACGCGCCGTCCTCGACGATGGCGTTTATCTTCATGCCTTTGGCGCCGCCGGCAGCATTGATCTCGCTGATCGCCATCAGCGTGGCGTCGTGAAGCGATTTTTCGATGATCGAAAGGCCGCCGGTGAGCGAGAACAACACCCCCACATTGACCGTTCCCGCGGCGCGCACCGGACCGATGATGTAGGGCGATGCAAGCGCGCCGGTTGTCGCAAGCAGGCTACTCTTCAAGAATTTACGCCGATCAATCGACATCGTGACACTCCCCATTTATTTGCCATTTGGCCGCCCCGCAACGACAGGCAAGCCGGTTCCGCTCACGCCCAAGCGCGCTGTTTCGAACTGAAAATTCCAGATTCATCCGAGGCCGGCGGATCCGATGCGATCCGTGCCTGTTCTCGGTCGCCAAACAAAAAAAGCCCGACAGATCCTCGCGGATCTTTCGGGCTACCTAGCCAAGCCTGACCAACGTCACTGGTGGTCAGGCAATAACTACGACAAGAGTTTTGTTACCAGCGTAGTTAGACACAAAATTAAACATCTTTTGCACGGTACTGCAAGAGTTCATTTGCGTGGATGATCGCCGCGGCCATGTCATCCATGGACAACCGTTTCGCCATCGCCTGGCGGCGAATGCTTTCGTAGGCTTCGGCTTCGCTCAACCCCTGGCCATCCATCAGCACGGCTTTCGCCTTTTGGATGCGTTGCAGACCGGAAAGTTTTCGCTCCAGTTTGCGAATACGTTTTTCCGTTTCGCGTTTCTCGAGCCAGATGCTGCGAGCGATCGTCAGGTTGGTGAGCAGGCCAAAGGGGCGGATCGGCCGCTCGATGACGGCGACCGCGCCGGCCTCCAGCACCAGTTGCAGCGTGGACGGATCTTCGTAGCCGACGACGGCGATCAGGGTCGGCCGTGCCCCGTCGCTTGACTTCAGAAGGCGCTGAATATCGCCGCGGACGTCATGTTCGACGGCAAGCAGCATCACGTCGGAACTGCCGGTCCAGCATTCCGGGATCGGCCATATTGTTTCAACCATGCAGCCGATGCGGCGCAGATGCTCGACCAATCTGACGCGTTCACTGTCCGGCGGATGAACCACCTGAACGCGTAGGCCACGAAGATCGCGAAGGATTTGGATCGCCACCGCCTGCTCCCGCGCTCAGAACCTCAGTGGCTGACTGTTTGAAGGTCGTCAGCCGACCAGTCGTCAAGGCTCTGTACGACACAGTAGGGGTCCGGCTTGATCCGAACACCAGGATTCCAGACCGTCTGGAACCGACCGAATTTGTCCAGCCGCGCGATCCGCGGCCAGAGGTAAGTGTGATTGTTTTCCGGATCGATCCTGACGCGCCCCTGCGGCGCATCGAATTCAGAATCGCGCAGCTCCTTCAGCACCGTTTCCGGGTCGTCCGAGCCACAACGCGCTATTGCGCGCATCGCAAGATGCAGCTGGAAATAGGCGGCTTCTGCCGCTGCCGTTACCGGCGCATCGGGCCCGTATTTGTTCTTGAAGCTGCCGACAAAACGCCGCGCCGCCGATGACGAAGAGGTCTCGAAGAACGGCGCCGCCGTGATATGCCCCTCGGCGGCCTCACGATGCATCTCTGCGACCTCGGCCTCGCTGGTGGTCAGGCTCGCGATCGGCATCTTCGCCGGGTCGAACCCGGCATTCCGATAGGCCTCGTAGAACACCGACGTGCTCTGGCCCACAACAGTCGAAAAGATGACGTCTGGAGAGGTCTTCTTGATCCGGTTGATGACCTTCTCGAAATCCCCTGTACCGGCCTCAAGCGGAACGTAAATTTCATCCAGCACCTCGCCGCGGCCCTGCACGACGAAATCGGCCATCAGGCGATTGGACTCGTAAGGATAGATGTAGTTCGATCCGACCAACAGAAAGCGATTGCCGTAAGTGGACAGCAGGAATTTCGCAAGCTGCAGCGAATTCTGGTTCGGCGCAGCGCCGGCGTAAATACAGTGCCGCGAATACTCAAATCCCTCATAGAGCGTCGGATAAAAAAGCAACCCGCGGTGACTTTCGACAACCGGCAAAACCGCCTTGCGGGTGCTCGACATGTAGCAGCCGAACAGCAAACGGATGCGGTCGACCTGAAACAAGCGTTCCGCCAGGCTGCGAAACTGCTTGGGGTCGGAGGCTGGATCGTAGATCACGGGCTGGATCATGCGATCGAGCACGCCGCCACCGGAATTGATCTCCTCGATGGCCAATAGTGTTGCATTGAGCTGGGATTGTTCGATCGCCGAAGTCACTCCCGTCTGGGAAAACAATACCCCTACGCGCCACGGGCCATCGTTGTTTTCGCTGAAGCTCATGACTCTGACTTGGACCACCGCTCTCGTGAGATTTGAGCGACCTTACGTCAGATTGGCGGAAACTCAAATCGCCTCGCCCGCGGTACCTGCGTGCAGCCCTGCGGTTTCAAATCGATGGAGGCGTCTTCCAGCCACCAAAGGTCTGCTCGAGATGCGCAACCAGCGCCAGCGCCACGTCCTCGCGCCACGGCCGGGCAGCCACCTGAACCCCAATCGGCAGGCCTTCCGGCGAGGTGCCAATTCGCACCGTCGCCGTGGGCCAGCCGGTGAGATTATGCATCTGCGCGTAGCCGAAGCCGATCCGCTTGTCGTCATCGAAACCGGTGCCATGCAGCAGCGCCGGATATGGCATGACCGGCGACAGCAAGGCATCGTAATTTTCAATAAAGCGCAGCATCGAATTGCGGAACAGATCCCATCTTGCAAATGCGGCCAGGGCTTCCGTGGCGCTGGGCATCGCGGGCGCCACGGCAACCGCCAGTGCCCTTTCGAACATCGGCGAGATTTCGTTGGTTCCGATGCTCTTGAGGAATCCACGCGTGCCGGCGCCGCCATCGCCGCGGCTGATATCGAAATAGACGCCACCAGGTTTTGCCGCGTCAGGCGGCCGGCTTTCCTCGACCTTGACCCCGGCATCGGTGAATGCCTTGGCGGAATCGCGCACCGCGCCGGCGATTTCCCTTGTCGGCGTCGCGATGCCATCGTCGTCGAAATAGGCCACTTTCAAATCGCGTAACACCACCTTCGCTGGCTCGCCGAGCGGCATTCCCACGATCGAGTGATCGCGGAAATCTGGACCCGCAACAATCGGCAACGCCAGGGCCAGATCCCCGACCTTTCGCGCGATCAGGCTGACGTGAAACACCGGGTTGCGCGCCCCAAGTGGCATTGGAAATTGCCCGGTCCGCGGCACGCGGCCCGAGGTCGGCTTGATGGCCGCGAGCCCGCAATAATGCGCCGGGATGCGGATGCTGCCACCGGCATCGGTGCCGAGACCGAGCGGCGAACCGCCGGCGGCAATGATCGCGGCCTCGCCACCGCTGCTGCCGCCCGGCGTGCGTGCGAGGTCGTAGGGATTATTGGTCCGCCCGTAGACCAGATTGTCCGTTTCGGCCGCGCCCGCGAGTTCGGGCACATTGGTCTTGCCAAGGATGATGCCGCCGGCCGCACGCAGCCGCGCGACCGCGGTGGCATCCGCCTTGGGCACGTAATTGGCTCTGCCCTTGGTGCCGCCGGTGCAGATCACACCGGCGGTTTCCAGGGTGTCCTTGATGGTGATGGGGACGCCGTGAAGCGGACCCTTGATTTCGCCGCGGGCGAGCGCCGCGTCGGCTTCATCGGCCTCTTTCCGCGCCGCCTCCGCGGTCAGTTGCACCACCGCATTGAGTTTGGGGTTGACCTTGGCGATCCGGTCCAGATGCGCCTCGACGATCTCCCTGGAGCTCCATTTCTTCGATCGAACAGCTTCAGCAAGCTCGCTCGCCGAGGACGAGGTGATACCGTCGCTTGACGCCGCGGCGGCTTCGGCGGAACCGATCAACGACGTTCGCCCAGCCGCCGCGGCCGCGCCCGCGAGCGCGACCGTACCCAGAAAATCACGGCGTCCGATGTTGTTGCTCATTTACAATCCGATCTGTCTTGGTTCGAGGACCGCGCCGCCATTTCCGGCAACCGGCGGGCTTCGCTAGACGGCCTTGGTGAGCGCGCCATCGATAATGAGGTTGGTGCCGGAGATCCGGCTCGCCATCGGACTTGCCAGGAAGACAACGCCGGCGGCGACTTCCTGCGGCGTGCCCATGCGTCCGGTCGGGTTCAACGACATCGCCATCTTGTAGAGATCGGGCATGCCGTTCTCGATGTTCTGCCAGATGCCGCCGTCGAAATAGGTATTGCCGGGGGAAACCGAGTTGACGCGGATGCCCTTGGCGATGAGCTGGTTGCTGAGCCCTTTGGCGTAATGAATCAGCGCCGCCTTGAAGGCGCCGTAGGAACCGGCGGCGAAGTCGACCTCAAAACCCGAAACACTCGAGATGATCGCGATCGAGGCGGATTTGGATTTTTCCAGATAGGGCATGGCCGCCGCTACGGAATTGACGGTGTGCATCATGTCGGTACGAAACGATTTTTCCCACGTCTCGGCGGTATCGCCGACGGCCAGCGCGCTGACGTTACAGATGATGGCGTCGATACCGCCCAGCTCTTCGGCCGCGCCCTCGACCCATTGTTTGAGGGCAGCGGGATCCGCGACGTCGATCGCCTTGCCCCAGGACTTGACGCCCCGCGCCGCCAGCGCCTTGACGACCTTGCCGACCCCATCGGCGGCGCGCGCGCAGATCGCAACGTTGGCGCCTTCATCCGCAAACAGTTCGGCGATCGCCAGCCCGATGCCCTTGCTTCCCCCGGTCACCAGCACGCTCTTGCCCTTCAATCCGAGATCCATCGTCGCCTCCGTTGATGATGTCGCGGCCCGCCGTCGCGCAGCGGGCCGCGTCGTTGGGATTACATCTTGGTCCAGTCGCCGGCGCTTTCGAATGCAGCGGCGGCTCGATAGATCACCGACTCATCGTAGTATTTGCCGATCAGCATCAGCCCGATCGGCAGTCCGTCGCTCATCCCGCAGGGAATGCTCATCGCCGGATGACCCGATGCGTTGAACGGCGCCGTATTGGGGACCATTTCGAATGCGCGCTGGATGTAGAGATCGCGCGGCGCATCGGGCGGCGGGATCGGCGTCGCCTTCATCGGCAGTGTCGGCATCAGCAACAGATCGTAATTGCTCAGCGCGGCATCGTAGGCGGCGCGCAGTTTTCGATTCAGGTTCTGCGCCTTGGCATAGAAATGACCGCGATAGTGCTTGGTAAAATATTGACCGACCAGCATCGTTATCTTGAGGCTGTCGGACAGCTCGTCGGCGCGATGGTGCCAGGCGGAATGAGCATCCAGCAGCGTGGTGTTATAGAGACCGCGCCAGTTGGTGCCCATCCCATTGCCTTTCATCATGAATTCGGTAGCGCCTTCCGCGGCGATCGGCAGCCAGATCGCCGGAGCCACCAGATGCATCGGCACCGAAATCTCATCGACGGTGGCGCCGAGCTTCCTGAAGAGGTCAGCCCCCGCCTTGACCTTGGCGTCGACGTCAGGCTCGGAGCTCGGAAGCCCAAAGCCTTCCTTGACGATCCCGATGCGCAATCCCCTGACGCCGCCGTCGAGCGCTTCGGTATATTTTGCAACCTTCGGCGCACCTTGTCGGGGATCGAGCCCGTCCGCTCCCGCGAGCACCTCAAGCAGCAAAGCGTTGTCGCGCACGTTGCGGGTCATCGGGCCGGTGTGATCGATGGTAAGCTCGATCGGCATCACCCCGGTATATGGCACAAGGCCATAGGTGCCCTTCATCCCGTAGATGCCGCTGAAGGAAGCAGGAATACGGATCGATCCACCTTGATCGCCGCCGATCGCCATATCGGCTTCGCCGGTCGCCACGACGACGGCGCTCCCCGAGGACGACCCGCCGGCCGAATAGCCCATTTTGTGCGGATTGTGCACGGGACCCGCCGCGCAGGTGTGGCTGCCGCCGGAGAAGCAGAAATATTCGCAATGGACCTTGCCGACGATGGTGCCGCCGGCATCGAGCATGCGGGTGACGATGGTGGCGTCGGTGTCGGGCGTGTAACCCTCGAGCGTCGAGGCACCGTTCATCATCGGCACGCCGGCGAGGCATACATTGTCCTTCAGCGCAATTTTTTTGCCGGCGAGCTTGCCGCTCGGCGCGCCCTTGACCGTGGTCTTGACGTACCAGGCGTTATACTTGTTCTCCTCACCTTCAGGACGGTAGCCCGGCGTTCGCGGATAGGTCACGGCCGGAACGTAATCCGGCATGGCATCGACAACGTCGTAGGCAGCATAATTCGCCTGCATCAGGGCATCGTAGGATTTCAGTTCCTCGTCGCCCATATGCATGCCGAGGTCCGCAGCCACGCTGCGCAGTTGATCGAGAGTGGGTCTTCTGACTGCCATGGCCTGGTTCTCCCTGTGATTGCCGCCCGCTGAATCGGGCGTTAGGTGGTGATTCCGATAAACTCTCCGACGAGACTGGCGTCGCCGAGGTCGCCCGGCTGCACTTCCCGGGTGATGGTGCCTTTTTGAATGATGAGAATCCGCTGCGAGAGCGCGGCGATGAAGTCGAGATTCTGCTCGACCAGGATCATGGTGAGGCCGCTCCTGTCGCGCAGCCGTTGCAGGGTCTCGACAATCTCGTCGATGATCGAGGGCTGGATACCCTCGGTCGGCTCGTCGAGAAGGACAAGCCGCGGCTTGCCGCAGAGGCAGCGCGCGATCGCCAGCAGTTGCTGCTCGCCGCCCGACAACGCGCCGCCGGGACGGTCGAGAAGCACCTTGAGGCGAGGAAACTCCTCCAGCACCGGCTCGATAATATCCTGCTCCGCGCCGGCCTGTGTGGTGCACCCCATTCGCAGATTGTCGTAAACCGTAAGGCCAGGGAAAATCTCGCGCCCTTGCGGCACATAGCCGAGCCCGAGCCGCGCCCGACGATAGGGTTCGGCCGCAGTCACGTCGTCATTGTCAAAGCGTACATGTCCGCCGGTCGCCGGCAGGAAGCCCATCAACGCTTTCAGCAGCGTGGTCTTGCCCATGCCGTTATGGCCGAGAATTCCGATGAACTCGCCTTCGTTGACGGCGAAGCTGACCCCGTTGAGGATCGGAATGCGGCCGTAGCCGGTGCGCAGCCCCGTCACATTGAGCATCATGCGGCCGCCTGTTTGCCGAGATAGATGTCGCGCACCAGCGGATTGCGCAGGATGTTCTCCACGGCGTCCTCCACCAATACGCTGCCCTGATTGAATACCGTCACCTGCTTGGCGATCATGCGGATGAACTGCATGTCATGCTCGACCACGATGAGCGCCTTGCTGCGGTTGATCTGGCGAACAAGCTCGGCGGTCTTGTGCACTTCTTCATGCGTCATGCCGGCCGCAGGCTCATCGAGCAGAATGAGCTCGGGATCCGTCGACAGCACGATGCCGAGTTCAACCCATTGCCGCTGACCATGGGCGAGTTGGCCGACCAGGCGCCTGGCAGCACCCGTAAGGCCCATGCGCTCCAGCATCTCGTCGACCACGCCACCGATCCGCTCGGCCGAATGGATGCGGCTCGCCGCCAGCCAGATATTTTCACGTACGCTCAAACCATCGAACACGCTCGGGACCTGGGTCTTGATGCCAATGCCGAGGCGCGCGATCTGATGGGCGTGGGCGCGGGAAATATCGTGGCCGCGGAACAGCACCTGGCCGTGGCTCGGCTGCAGCTGCCCGGTGAGCATCTTGAAGAACGTGCTTTTGCCGGCACCGTTGGGGCCGATAAGGCAACGCAGCTCACCTTCGGCCAGCGTGAAGTTGACGTTGCGCACCGCCTGCACGCCACCGAAACGCATGCTGAGATCGCGGGTTTGAAGCAGCGGCGCGGCCATCACCCCTCCTCCGCCTGCTTGGGCTTAAGCCCCGCAGCCAACCGCCGCGTGCGCGTGCGCAGCAGCAGCGATTGGCCCCAATCGCCGAGCGTCGGCACCAACCCCTTCGGCACCAGCAGCACGAAAGCGATCAGGATGATCCCGAGGATGAGCGGCGCATTGGCCAGTAGCTTTCCCAACAAATCCGAACCGCTCGGCTGGTTCGCCCCGAGCGCCGTGTTGAGCCATTGGATACCGATGCAGCCGACGATCGGCCCGATCAGCGTACCCCGTCCCCCGACGATGACCCAAATGATGATCTGTGCGGACTGCGCCAGTCCGAAGATGGTCGGGCTGACAAAATTTCCCCAATTGGCGAACAGGCAGCCGGCAAAGCCGGCCAGCGCGCCACCGATGGTAAAGGTCACGAGCTTGTAGGCCCTGGGGTCGTAGCCCAAAAGTTCGGCGCGCCGTTCGTTTTCCCGGATACCGACAATGACGCGGCCGAAGCGGCTCGCCAGCAGCAACCGCAGTCCGAAATAGGTTGCGAGCAATGCGGCGGTCGCAAGGTAGAACATGCCTTCGAGGTCGATCGGCGCGGCCTTGTTGCCGGGGAAATTCAGCGGCGGGATTCCCGGAATGCCGTTGAAGCCGCCGAGCCGTGCCACGCCGATATGGAATTCCGGACCGGCGGTGGAATTCACCGAATTGAACAGGATCAGCGTCACCGTCAGCGTGATGACGCCGAGATACACGTCGCTGATGCGCCCATAAAACATGAAATAGCCGAGCAGCGCGGCAAAGGCCGCCGGCAGCGCGATCGCCAGCAAAAGCGGGATCGTGCTCTCACCGATATTGAACATGGCGATTGCGTAGGCATAGGCGCCCAATCCGAAGAAGGCCGATTGGCCGAAACAGAGAATGCCGCCGTAGCCCCAGATCAGCGCCAGGCTGAGCGCGAGGATCGCCATGATCATGTAGACGGTGAGTTCGAGCACGATGTCGAGCTCGACGAAACGCGGCGTCAGGATCAGGAAGGCGATGCCGACGATGCCGACCAGTCCGAGGCCGATAAGATTGAGGGCGCGGGCGTTCACAGACCTCTCCGGAAGAAGCGACCGGTGATGCCCTGCGGCAGCAGACGGATCAGGACGATGGCGGTCGCAAGCAACGCCACCTCGCCGAACACAGGTGTGGTGGCAAAGGTGGCGATCTGGTTGATGGTGCCGAACAGAGCGGATGCAGAAACCGTGCCGCTGAGAATGGCGGCGCCGCCTCCGATCACCGTGATGAAGGATTTGGCGACATAGGCGACGCCGATGGTGGGAAAGACGCCGGAGACCGGCGCCAGCACTGCGCCGGCCAGGCCCGACAGCGCGGCGCCGATGCCGAAGGTGACGGCGTAGACGCGCGGCGGATTGACCCCAAGTGCTGCGGCCATGTTGGCGTTCTGCATCGTGCCGCGGGCGATCAGGCCAAGGCGGGTCCAGCGCAGCACGCCGAAGATGCCGGCCATCACGACGGCCGCCACCGCGATGACGAACAGCGTGTATCCGCTGGTGCGATAGGCGCCGATCTGGAAACTGCCGAGCGGCGCCGAGATCCCGACCGTGGTGTTGCCGAAGATCGCCGTCGTCAGCCCCACCAGAAACAGGCTGAGGCCCCAGGTCGCGAGCATCGTGTCGACCATCCGCCCATACAGGAAGCGGATGATCGTCAATTCGACGATGACACCGATGATGCCGACCACGATGGGCGCCACCACCAGCATCGCGATCCAGATGCTGATGCCATGGCTGGTGGCGACGATCGCCGCATAGCCGCCGAGCATCAGAAATTCCCCATGTGCGAGATTGATGACCCGCATCATGCCGAAAATAATCGCCAGCCCGACGCTGATCAGCGCCAGGCTGGCGATCGCGTAAAGGACCTGGATCGCCAGCAGAGCAATGAGATCCACGTTCGCTATTCCCAAACAGAGTTGCAGGCCAGCCGGCCTTTAGATCTTGATGACGTATTGCTGGTTGTCGGTTGGATTCTTGATGAGGTCGCACACCGCAGCCGTATCCGACGGCTTCTGCTGCGCGAAGTCTTCGAGCACGTTGAGTTTCTTGTCCTTCACTTCGGCAATGTGAACGTCGAGGACGCAGTGGTGGGTCGGAGGATCGATCGTGACCTTGCCCGAGGGCGCATCGATGCTGATTCCGGTTTCCAGCGCCTCGATGACCTTCATGCGGTCGATGCTGCCGGCCTTCTTGACCGCCTCCGCCCACAGCCGGAACCCCTGATAGGTCCCCATCGCGAGCTCGGTGATGTTGGGATAATCGGCACCGAAGCGCTTCTGGAAAGCGGCGACGAAGGTTCCGTTGGTCTTGTTCTTGAGGTCCTGGAAGTAGTTGTAGCAGACCAGCATGTCGTTGCATTCGTCCGGCGACAGCACGATGTGCTCGTTGCCGACGGCGAAGGTGGTCGACGCCATCGGAATGCTCTTGCGCATGCCGGCCGCGGCCCATTGCCGATAGAACGAGATATGCGCGCCGCCAACCAGCGCCGACCAGACGAAATCAGGCTTCGCCGCCTGGATCTTGGAGATGGTCGAGCCGAAATTGGTGACGTCGAGCGGGAAGAAGTCGATCGAGGATACTTCGCCGCCGTTCTCGGTGACGTATTTCTTCACCCATTGCGAGGTGATCTGCCCGTAATTGTAGTCGGCGGCGATGACATAGACCTTCTTGCCCCACTTCTTCATGGCGTAAGGCACGAGCTTCTCGACCGTTTGCGCCGGCGTAACGCCGGTATCGAACTGGTTGCGGTCGCAGACGCCGCCCTCATATTGCGTGTTGTAGAAATACAGCGTCTTGAAGCGGTCGAGCACTGGCCGGATCACCTCGCGCGAGGCGGAGGTGATGCCGCCATGCACGACGGCAACCTTGTCCTTCAGCGCCGCCTGCTGCGCGAACTGGGTATAGAGCTGCATGTTCGATTGCGTGTCGTAGTTGATCAGCTTGATCTGCCGTCCGAGCAGACCGCCGGCCGCATTGGCTTCCTCGACCGCCAGCGTAATCGCGTCGACCATCGGCTTGCCGTAGATGTCGAGACCACCCGAGAGATCGTGGATGCTGGCCACGTTGATCGGGTCTTCCGCCCGGGCGCTGGAACCGAACGCGCCGGTGGCGGCGGCCGCGGCCGTGCCCTGCAAAAACCTTCTGCGATTGACTTTCATTGCCGTACTCCTCGTTGTTGCCGATACGTCATGAGACCAGATATTTTTTCAAGATCGACGCGCCCATCGTGTATTTTGGATCGACCATGTTTCCGAGCCGGATGCGTCCGGCCTGACTGAGGAGCATGTAGGCGTCGATCTCGTCGAAGCCGTAGTCCGCGCTCATCCAGCGCACCAGTTCGCGATAGGCGATGCGGGCCGCGTCTTCCAGCGGCCGGGCGCTGCCGATGGTCATGAGAAATTTTTCGGTCTCAAGCCGCGGCCACGCAAAGCTCCAGTTCTTGATGACGTCGACCTGCAAGGTGACGGTGGCGCGCTGTTCAATCGCAACCCCCGACAATTCGCCATCGCCCTGGGTGGCATGGCAATCGCCGACATAGAGCAGGCCGCCCTTGGTGTGCACCGGAAAGTAAAGGATCGCGCCAGGGGCTACGTCCGGCAAATCCATGTTGCCGCCGTGGTAGTCCGGCTGCAGCGAGGAAATCGCCTCGATCTCGGGTGAAACCCCGATGGTGCCGATAAACGGCTCGTAAGGGAGAATGATCTTGTCGCTCCAGCGCACGCCGTCCTTGTCGACGTGCATCACCCTCACCCGCTCCGGCAACGGCGGATTGAGCAACGCGGTCGAAGCCGTTCCGACCAGGCCGCCGAATTCCGGAATGATGCAGGTCTTGCCGGCGGGCTGCGCGCCGCGGGTTTCGACCGCGTGAATATGCACGGCCAGGCAATCGCCCTTCTCGACGCCGCTGACGGCCACCGGGCCGCACTGCGGATTGAGAAAGGGAAACTGCAATTTCGCGGTCGGACTGTCCTGCTCGCTGGTGATGACACCGCCGAAGGCGTCTTCCGTCTCCACCACGACAACGTCGCCGGGATCGATCGTCAATACCGGCCTGGCATAAGGACCGTAGACGTAATGAAAATCCCCTTGCGCTGCGATCGAGAGCTCGTGGCGTTTTCCGGCCTCGCCTTTGGCAAGCCCGCGCTTTGCCATAATCGAAGTTTTCAGCCAAGCGGCGCTGGTCATCGGCATCTCCTCAATCACAGGAGTGAAGGATGGCGGCGGTGCCAGTCGGTGACGCGCTGGAACGCGTCGCCGGCGGCGACTAGACGGGCTTCATCGAGATGGCGGCCGACGAACTGGAACGCGACCGGCCCGCCACTTGCGGTAAAGCCGCCCGGAAGCGTAATGGTCGGACTTCCCGTCATGTCAAAGGGACAGCTGAAGCGTAACAGGCCGGTGATCAGCTCGGGGTTTTCGCCCAAGATGGCCATTTTGGCGAGCGTCGGCGCGGCAAACGTCTGGGCCGGGACGGCAAGAACATCGACCTTTTCGAACAGCGCCCTCACCATTCCCTTGAATGCTTCGCGGCGCAGAACGATCTTCTGATAATCCTTGCCGGACTGCTGCAGACCGAGGTCAATCAATCCGGCGAGCCCCGGACCGTATTCCGACTTCCGCGAGGGATAGGTCGCCTCATGCGCGACCGCGGTCTCGACGCCGCACAGCGGAAACCAGTCGGTGATCATGGCCGTGGGATCGGGAAAGACGATTTCATGAATTTCCGCGCCAAGATCGGCCGCGACGCGCAGCGCGTCCTGAAAAACCTTGGTCGCAGCGGCATCGACGCCCTCGCTGGTCCAGCGCCGATCGACCCCGATCCGTGTCCCCCGCAAGCTGCCGCTCAGATCAGCCAGATAGTCGGGTACCGGCTCCAGCACGGCGGTCGGATCGTTTGGATCGGCGCCCGCGATGGCGCCCAGTATCGCGCCGCAATCCACCGCACTTCGTGCCATCGGTCCGATATGATCCAGCGTCGCGGCGAGTTCGAACACGCCGTAGCGGCTGACCCGCCCCCAGGTCGGCTTCAGGCCGGTCACACCGTTGGCGGCCGACGGAAAGCGGATCGAGCCGCCGGTATCGGATCCCAGCGAGCCGTAACAAAGCCCTGCGGCCGTCGCGACGCCCGACCCACTTGAAGATGCGCCCGACCAGAGCGTTGCATCCCAGGGATTGCGCGGCGGATCGATGTCCGGATGATGGTCGGCGTAAGCGCCTTCGGTCAGTTGCAGCTTGCCGAGAATGACCGCGCCGGCCTCCTTGAGCCTGGCAACGACCGTCGCATCCTGGGTGGGGCGGTTGTCGCGATAGATCTTCATGCCCGCCGCGGTCGGTGCGTCCCTGGTCCAGCACAGGTCCTTGACGGCGATCGGCACACCATGAAGCGGTCCCCTCACCTTGCCGCCGCCGATTTCCCTCTCGGCGGCGTGCGCCTGCTCGAGCGCCGACGAAGCCATGACATAGGCGTAGCTTTTCAATTGGCCGTCGAGACGCGCGATGCGATCGAGTTGGGCTTGCGTTGCCTCCACGGGAGACAGTTCGCGCTTCTGAATACGTTGCCCGATTTCGACCAATTCGCAGTAGTGCAGATCGCGCGTCGGCATCAAGTGTTGCCTCGTGTTCTAGTTCAGCTTCCAGTCGCCGCCCGCCTCGATCGCCGAAGCAAGCCGTATCAGGGTGGTTTCCTCGAAATGGCGGCCGACCAGCATCAGGCCGACCGGCAATCCATTGACGCGGCCGCATGGCACCGTGAAGGCAGGATGCCCGGAGACGTCGAAGGAACAGGTGTTGGCCTGCATGTTGAGCGCCACGTCGATCGCGGTGCCGAGCGGCGCATCCGCCGGCGGTATGGGCGTTGCGGTAAACGGAATCGTCGGCATCGCCAGCACGTCGAATTTTTCGAGCGCCTCGTCATAGGCGCGACGCAGCAGCACCCGTAGATTTTGCGCTTTTGAATGATAACGCCCGTGATAATTGCGGTGCATGTATTGGCCGAGCATCAGCACCAGTTTCACGGTCGGCGAGACGTCGTTGATCCGCGTTCCCATGCCGCGGGCAAAGGCTTCCTGCATCGAAAGCGGATAGTAGCCGTGGATGTTGTTGCCGACGCCGTATCCCTTCAGCATCATCTCGGCCGCCCCCTCCAGGATGATCCCGCTCCAGACATGCGGCCCGTCGAGATGCCAGGGCAACGAGATTTCGGCAGCTTCGACGCCGCTCTTTGCCAATGCTTCGATGGTTGCGCGCACCTTGGCGTCAACCGCCGGATCGCTTTCGGGATGACCAAACCCTTCACGCAGGATTCCGACGCGCAATCCTCTGGCGGGCTTGCCGAGCGCTGCCATGTATTCGCCGGTGCGCGCTGAAATCGTCCGCGTATCCCAGCCGTCGTGGCCGGCGATGACCGTCAAAAGCCGGGCGACGTCTTCAACGCTCGCGCCCATCGGACCGCAGTGATCGACGGAATAGCTGATCGGCATCGAACCCGTGGTGGGCACCAGCCCCCAGGTCGGCTTCAGGCCATAAATGCCGCACCAGCTTGACGGCGTGCGGATCGATCCACCCTGGTCGCCGCCGAGCGCCATCGGCACCTCGCCCGCCGCCACCAGCGCGGCACTTCCCCCCGATGAGCCGCCGGCGCTATGCGCGGGGTTGTGCGGATTGCGGATCACGCCGCTCGCACAGGTGTGGCTTGCGCCGGAAAAGCAGAGATCCTCACAGGCCGCCTTGCCCGCAATGGTACCTCCCGCCTCAAGAATCCGCGTCACCACCGTGGCATCGAGCTCCGGCACATACCCTTCCAGCAGCACCGAGCCGTTCATCATCGGGACACCTGAGACGCAGATATTATCCTTGATCGCTACCTTCTTGCCACTCAGCAGCCCTTCCGCGCCGGTTTGGATGTTCGTCTTCCAATACCAGGCGCCGTACGGGTTTTCGGATGCCGCAGGCCGGTATCCGGGCGAGCGTGGCGCCACCGGCGCCAGGGCGGGCGGGACCAATTCGTCGAGCCGGCCGTATGAGGCCAAGGGTCCCTTGAAGGCCTGCTGAAAGGCCGCAACTTCGTCAGCGTTAAGTACCAGACCGAAATCGGATCCGAGGTCGTTGATCTGCTCCAATGTCGGAAGGCGGACACCCATGCTTCACCCAATTCTTGTCTTTTGGAAGACAAACGTAAAAAGCCACCCGCGACCCAAACAGGCCCCGAATGGCATCCACGCCGCTGCTATCAATGGTCGCGTAGTCTTGCGTTACAGAACGAAAATCGAAGGTTACCACTCAGACGTCATCGGCTGCGCGAGAACTCTTTCGCCATGCACGCGTTCACGTACAAATTGATTGTGTCTTAGCGTCACCGGACTTGTCAATCTGATGCCGGCAACTTTTTTATGCATGGCCGAGCACAAAGGACGCGCAGCGCAGATTGATGATACAAGGTGACAGATCGACATTCCTGCGATGTGATCATTCGCAACGCAACCTTCGAGCTGCTTTATGAAAAAGCCATCGGTGCCTCTCGGCCTGGTATTTTCCCGATCGGGACCTTACGCCATGATGGCGGGCGAGATGCGCAAGAGCGCGTTGATGGCCATCGACGAAGTCAATCGCAGCGACGAGTTCGATTTCACATTCACTGCGCATCTGCGTGATCCCGGCGGCGTCGTCGCCGCTTATCATACGGCATGCGATGATCTCATTCGCGAAGAACAGGTCGATCATATCGTCGGCTGCTATACGTCGGCGTCACGCAAGCAGGTGATCCCCATTGTCGAACGCACCGAACGGCTGCTCTGGCATCCGGCGCGATATGAAGGTTTCGAGAGCAGCGACAACGTCATTTATGTCGGCGCCGCGCCCAATCACAACGTCGTCCCGCTGGTGCGGCATATGCTGGATCAAGTCTCCAGCGACGTGTTCTGTATCGGGTCCAACTATGTCTGGACCTGGGAGACCAACCGGGTCATTCGTGAGATTGTGACAAGCGCGGGCGGCCGCATCCTTGCTGAGCGCCTGCTGGAGCTCGGCGAGACCGCCGTCGACCACATCGTCCGGGAAATCATCGACCGCAAGCCGCCTGCCGTGTTCAACACACTTGTCGGGGAATCCAGCTACGTCTTCGTTCGCGCGCTCCACGAGGCGACGATCCGCGCGAGACTGACGATCCCGATGTTGAGCTGCAGTCTGTGCGAGCCCGAGCTCAAACTGATTGGATCGGCGGCCTCAGTCGGATACATCACCTCGTCTGCTTATTTCGAGAGCATCGACCGGCCCGAAAATCGAGCTTTTGTCGCACGGTGGAAGGCCCGTCACGGCGCCGACAGCAGCCCGTCCGTCGATGGGCAGTCGACCTATGTCTGCGTCATGCTGCTTGCCCGCGCCATCCGCCGCGCCGGCTCGACCGACGTCGGAGCCGTTCGGCGCGCTGCGGCAAATCATCGGTACGATTCGCCGCAAGGCCCGGTTTGGGTCGATCCCGACAATAATCACTGCTTCCTGACACCCCGTTTGGCACGCTCCGTGCCCGGGTGTCAGTTCAAGATCTTCTGGGAGGCGGACGCCCCGGTGCGCCCCGACCCCTATCTTTCGAACCTCGATCTGACAGCGGTTGGCACGAGGCTTGAAAGGAGCAATGATGCAATGACAAAACGGTCCAGCCACCTGCGTATCGTGAAATGACAAGGCCATCGCCCTTCTCCGTCCGCGGCCGTCGCGCGCTCATCGTGATGAGAGACGAGCGTGAAATCTCGATCGTGCACCGCCAACTCAGCCGCCTCGGCATGACGATTGCCGAACATGATCCGGCTGAGGCGCCGCCGGACGAAAACGCTGACGTCGTCGTCATGGATGCGGACAGCATTCCCATCAAGTCTGATCTGGCCACGGCGTGGAAGGCCGGTGCGCCGATCATCGCACTGATCGGAACCGAGACACCCAGCCGGTTGAAGTGGCTGCTTGACCTGCAGCCGGCATCCTTTCTCATCAAGCCGCTGCACTCGGCCGGACTCTACACCGCGCTGGTGGTCGCGTTCGATTCGGCGCAGCGAAGAATTGATGAGACCGCGCATCTCGAAAGACTGGAGGACCGCATCCGCTCCCGGCGTGTGGTGTTCGCCGCGGTTCTGCAGATCATGCGCGCTCACGATCTTTCCGAATCCGACGCGTTCAGGCTGATCCGGCAGACCGCCATGCGGCACCGCACGACGATCGAGCAATTGAGTGCTGAAATCATCGCAGCCGGCGGAATGCCGAACCGGACATCGTGGACCGCGTGATCTTCACCACTTTTAGCTTGAGTAGGACCCTCGTCGGGCGAAGAGATTGCGGCCAGCCGGACATGGCCCTCGCCATGTCCTTGCGACAGTGATCCAGCCTTTTTGTCTGAAGCAGACAACTTTGCTTTCATCCTGGCATGTCCGCCTACCGACGTACGCTTCACTTTCTGTGATCTTTCTCACTTTGTTCGCTTGGGGAGCGTGAGATGATTGCTTTGACGTAGTGGATGATCGCATTTCGGAGGAAGTTCGTGTCGCGCTTAAACAGGACTGCGGCGATCGTCGGGGCGCTGGCGTTGAGTGGCCTTCTCGGTCTACCTGATCGGACGAGACCAACGGTTGCTGCCGACCTGCCTCTCGTTTCCAGACATTCCAAAACTGATCATTTGGGCGCTCCCGCATCCAAGGTTGACGCCAATCTGCCGCTCGAAAGGTTTGCGAAAGGACCAAACGCAACCTGCACGGCTTGGACCGACGGCTGCCGCTCCTGCGGCAAGGGGCCCGACGGCATTTTCTGCTCGAATGTTGGCATTGCTTGCCAACCGTCAGAACCGCACTGCACTCGACCCTAGATTTGAATGCAGGGTTGGGGCGAACCGCCACCCAGGCCTAATAAACGCGATCCGCGCTCATCTCGCCGGATTCGGGGCTATTGCGCCGCCGGGACGCAAGGGCGTCGAGGAATTGCGCCCCGGAGCCGTCCGAACATCGCACGGTTGAAACATCCCGCGATGTCCCAATATGCACCTGCGCCAATTCATCTCAACCTGAAATAATAGTCTTCCTCGCCTGGAAGGGATCCATAGACGAATGGCCGCTGCTGATTGCCGGTAGCTTTCAGGACGTCACTGGTTACGAGGCGGAAAAGCTTGTTGATTTCGATAGTTGGCTGCTGCAATCGCTTGATGAGCGAGGCCGCAAATGGACTGTGGCCACCAGTTCCGTCCTCCGCCGTCTCACCATCCTTGGCGGCAAACACGATCAGTGTGGCGCCCATGGGCTCGATGGCAGCCAGTCCACGGCTTATCGAGCGTGTCGCGATGCTCCGATGCATCCTCTTCAGAAAAGGATTATCGCGACATGCGTCGAGCATGACAAGCCTGAGCTTTTTTGCGTTCTCGACCGCACTCAGAATCCGATCCACTGAAACCGCCTCATCCTGAATATCCCGGTCGTCCCCCAGTTTTGCGTCGATCGGCACGAGATAATTCGCCCCGCTAACCTCCATCCCGTGACCGGCATAATAGACGACGGCCCAATCCGATGTGTCTGCTTCGCGCTGAAAATCATTGAGGGAGGCAATCATGCTTGCCCGGGTCATATCCAAAATTATTCGCACGCTGGTGAATCCGTCGGCCTTGAGTACCTCGGCAATCGCTCGTGCGTCGTTGGTCGTATTAGGCAGTCCGCCCACAGTTTGATAAGCGGAATTCCCAATGACAAGTGCCACGCGGCGCTCCGGCACAGAAGGCAAATTGGCGGCAGGTGCCGAGCCTGGTTCGACTGCCTCTTGCTTTAAAGGTGCATTGGGAGCCGCAGTTACCTCTTGCGAGGTCTGCTGAGTGATCTGGTTCAAGGCCGTTCGCGCATTGGCGTTGCCTTGGTCGGCGGCGAGTTTCAGGAGGCGCGCAGCCTCACGGTCGTCCATGGTGAGGCCGCCACGACCGTCTCGGTAGAAAATACCAAGATTTTGTTGCCCATAGGCATAGTTCTGGTCGGAGGCCAGCTTGAAGAGGCGCGCGGCTTCGCGCTCGTCCTTGGTGAGACCACCGCGACCGTCCCGGTAAAGAACGCCGAGATAATTTTGCCCGGCGGCGCTGCCCTGGTCGGCGGCGAGCTTGTAGAGGCGCGCAGCCTCTCGGTCGTCCTGGGCAAGGTCACCGCGGCCTTTCTCGTAGAAGTAACCAAGATTAACTCTCGCGCTGGCGTTGCCCTGGTCGGCGGCCAGCCTATATAGCCGCGCAGCCTCGCGGTCGTCCTTGGCAAGGCCGCCCCCGCCGTCCCGATAGAGACCGCCGAGATTGTTTTGGCCGTAGGGGTTGCCCTGATCGGCAGCGAGTTTGAAGAGGCGCAGAGCCTCGCGGTCGTCCTTGGTGAGGCCACCGCGACCATCTCGATAGAAGACGCCAAGATTGCTTTGTGCTGTGGCGTTGCCCTGATCCGCGGCTAGCCGGTAAAGGCGCACAGCCTCGCGGTCGTCCTTGGCAAGGCCACCGTGACCGGTTTCGTAGAAATAGCCGAGATTAACTCTCGCGTCGGCCTGGGCCTGGTCGGCGGCTAGCTTGAATAGCCGCGCGGCCTCGCGGTCGTCCTTGCTAAGACCCCCGCGGCCATCTCGGTTGAAGAGGCCGAGATTTAGTTGTCCGTAAGCATTGCCCTGATCGGCGGCGAGCTTGAAGAGGCGCAGAGCCTCGCGGTCGTCCTTGGTGAGGCCGCCACGGCCGTCTCTGTAAAGCCCGCCGAGATTGTTTCGCGCGGAGGCGTTGCCCTGGTCGGCGGCGAGCCTGTAGAGGCGTGCAGCCTCGCGATCGTCTTTGGCAAGGCCACCGCGACCGGTTTCGTAGAAATAGCCGAGACGGCCTTGCGCATTCGCGTTACCCTGGTCGGCGTCGCGCTTGAGAAGGCGCACCGTCTCTTCGTCGCTGATCGCAAAAGTAACGCCGGGCAGCGCAATGACAGTAAGCGCTATTGCAAGTGCCAGCAGAATGCGACGCATCAGCTATTCTCCGGGCCGCATGGGCAGAGTGGACGCGCTTGCGATATTAGTTTCCTTAGCCGAGAGCTTGCAAGCGACAAAGCGGAGACCGGCCCCCTCGAGCTTAAGCGATCGCTCCATCGCCGCCGAGGACGCCGACAGCAGCGAGCCGGCATTTCCGGAATTACCACCCAACCGGATACAGACATGCTCCAAAACGAGGGCCCGCTTTTGAGGAATAAGCGCTAGCTGAGATCGTTGACACGCTGCACGCCGGCCGTCGCCATCCCCGCCCAGGCGGCATCGAGCGAGCCGGCCAGATCGATGGCCCTGCAGCCTGCCTCGATGAGCACGGTGTCGAAGCCAAGCCGGCGCGCGTCCACAGCGGAGTAATACACGCAATAGTCGGTCGCGAGCCCGGCCAGGAAGATCCGCCGCAAACCGCGCTCGCGCAAATAGCCAGCCAAACCGGTAGGCGTACGCCGGTCGTTTTCATAGAACGCGGAATAGGAATCGATTTCGGGGCGGAATCCCTTGCGGATCACCAACTCCGCCCGCTCCGTCACCAATTGCGGGTGAAAGGCGGCGCCCGGCGCTCCCTGGATACAGTGATCGGGCCAGAGCGTTTGCTCGCCATATGGCATGCGGATGGTTTGAAAGGGAGCAGAACCCGGATGCGATGTGGCAAAGGAGCTGTGACCGGATGGATGCCAATCCTGGGTCAGCGCGACATGATTGAAGCGCTCAGTGAGGCGATTGATGACCGAAACCACGGCATCACCGTCGGCGACCGCAAGCGCGCCGCCGGCGCAAAAATCGTTCTGCACGTCAATTACCAGCAGTAGATCGTCGCCACGGATTTGCATTGTAAACCTGCCTATCGTTGCTCCCCAAACTTTGCCTCGTTAAGCTTTGGTCCCGCACCCAGAAGCTCAAGGGGCGAATGTCTGAATGCAGATTGGCAATAAGAGGGCGAAACGTCAAACTTCGATGACGCGCTCGATGTAGACGCGGCGGCAGTCCATCTCATATTCCAGATCGACCACGGGCGGGCGATTGAAGTGCCAGGTCAGGCCTGGACGCAGCGTACCGCGTTTGCCGAGTTCGCTCTGCAGGAAAGGAAACACATTGCGAACGGTGTAGAGCTGCACCGCCGTGGCCTGACGCCAATCGCCGGAGAATGCGCTCATGCGCCGCTCCATTTCGTCCAATACCCATTTGGCTTTTTCCAACATTCCCTCCGGGCTGGTGTCACCGAGACGAACCGTATGATCGCGATAGTTTGCCTTGCCCTCGACGGACTCGCCGCTACCGGAAATGACGAACGAGGCCGGCGCGCCCGGCGCGGCTGACGTGAACGAGAAGGCATGAAATCCCGGTTCGGAAGGCGGGTCGATTTCCGGACAGACATTGCTGCGCGCCACCGGATTGACGCCGTCCTTCATCACCCCCCATTCAACCAGCGTTTTGATATAGGTCGCGTTGAAGGCTCTGAAACCGTCTTCCGTAAACGGTGCGGGCGAGCGCAGCTCGCAGGCGCCGAACGCCGTCAGCGGCCGGCCGGCAGCCTTGATAATCTCCGCGATCTTTTCAAAACCCTGCCTTAATGGAACAACATTCGAGAAGCATATGCGCTCGATGCTGAAGCCGGGAAGCGCCGCAATGCCGCAGGAATACTGGCTGACACCCGGCATGAACCTGTAGCCGCCGTTAGCCGCCTCGATGGTCTGGATCATAAATGTCTCCTTGATTTCGCGGTGAAGCTGTTCGCAAGTCTGAATCCGCGGCAGGAATAAAAGCACTGAAATCAGATGCTTGCTGCTTCATACTTGAGCAGTGCGCCGAACAGCGATAGGCCAAATATGGTTGTGCAATCACGCGAGGCGCCGATTCGGTTGAATGGCATTTGCGTGTGATTCAAGTTCCGACGCGGAGCGATGCTCGCTGTTTGCGAAGATAGGCAATGACGGAAAGCGCAGTGATCCGACCCGTCTTTGGATTTTCTGACGGTATATTCTCGATCGACATGGAGAAACGGGCAGAGTCCGAGTCCACCTCGATGCGATGAATGTTGCGTGTCACCGTCGGATCAGCCCAGATTTCCAGTTTGGTCCGGTCAGGGCCTATCCCGGCCAGCGACAGCGCGACGGCAACATTCAGATTCGCCGGAAATCCTTTTGCCGCCTCCCGCGCAGTACCCTCGAATATCCTGAGCGGCTCGGTAATTCGCTCGATATCGATATTGTTCTCGATGATGTAAGGCGCGCCGGCGAGCCCGGCGATCGGCTTTCGCGTTACCATCCGAACCGAATGGATGGTCCCGACCGCCGCCGCGGTGACGGCGTCGAGGCCAATCAGCGCACCCGTGGGTACCACGATCTGGCCGCCATTTCGCTTGGCAAGCTCGATAAGGTCCTCGTGGTCGAGCAGCGCGCCCGCGCTAAGCACCACTGCAGTCTTTCCGCTTGTTACGAACGGTTCAACGATTGATCTGACGAGCTTGCCCGGGGCGCATTCGATGACGATATCCGCGACTTCGCAGAGCGCGTCGATCGGCAAGATCGCGGGCGCTCTCGTCAAGCCGGAAAGCCAGCTTCGGTGCTTCTCGGGATGTTGTGCCGACACAGCGACAAGGGCCAATCCGTCTATTCCCTGGTCCAGCGCTTCCGCTACCCGCTTTCCGATCGGTCCTAACCCGGCAATAGCCACTCGCAAGTCGGCTCGTACGCTCCTTGATAAATCGGCCATTAGCTTCTCGATCCTCCGATGGCAGCACCGTCACGGCGTTCCGCGCGCCGGTCCTCGTTCAATCCTGGCAAAGAGCTACGGCAGCAACCGGGCGAGAGACCTCGCTTCGGCGAGACCACCTCCAAAGCCGTCTTTTACCAAAGACGGCGTTGCGCCTGGCCAATGGAGGGTGGCGGTCGGCCGGGAAAAGCTTATCCGTCCACGCTTCATTGCCAGCAGCGGCTGCGCCAATTCCGCAACCGCCGACACCCGGTCGGCGCAATCGAGCACGACGATATCGGCCGGATTGCCAACGGCAATGCCGTAATCCCCAAGATTCATCAGCTTTGCCGGCATCAGCGTGACCATCTCCATGCACGCCTGCAGTTCTTCGGGCCGTCCGAGCTGCGCGATATTGGCATAGAGGTTTGCCATCCGCAGCAGCGAGCAATCGCCAAACGGCGTAAACGGATTAAGAACATTGTTGGTGGCAAGCGAACAGGTGACGCCCTGAGCAAGCAGGCGGTGCGCCGGCGCCACCCCGCGCGGCACCGAATGCTCGGCGCCGCGGCCCATCAGAAACAGATCGGTCGCGGGTAACACGGTTACCGCGACGCCCGCATTGGCCAATTTCACGCCGATCTTTTCCAGCGCGGCATGGTCAAGCGCAGACAGTTTGGTGACGTGCCCGATGGCGACGCGCCCGCCCCAGCCGTACTTCGCGGTCTGCCGGCAAACTTCATCGAGATGCATCCAGGACGGATCGAGATCGAAATCGAGATGAAAGTCGATGTCGAGATCGTAACGTTTCGCAAGTTCGAAGATCCGCGCGATTTGCCCGCGCGGATCGCTGTCGGTGTAGGGGCACCCGCCGATCAGATCAGCGCCATCATCGCAAGCCTGGACCAGCAATTCGTCGCAGCCGGGATCGTTGAGCAGCCCTTCCTGCGGGAAAACGCAGATTTCAATATCCATCGCCCAGGCGAAATCCCGCTTCAGCTGGCTGACGGCGCGAAAGCCTTTCAGTCCGATCCGCGGATCGACTTCGACATGGGCGCGCATCCGGGTGGTGCCCTGCACGATCGCCTTTTCCAGCGTGCGCCGCCCTCGCGCGTAGATGTCCTGCTCGGTGAAGGCAAGCTTCGCGGCAGCGACGCTTTCGATCGCTTCCTGCAAGGTGCCGGTGCGGCAGCTGCAGCGATCGGAGATGCATGATTTGTCGAGATGGATATGGGTCTCGACGAAACCCGGGATCACAAGCTTTCCGTCAAGGTCGATATTGCAGGCTGCATCCTGGGTTGCCTGGTTCGACCGGGGAGTGATGGCGGCAATCCGGCCATCGCTTACGGCTATGTCGACCGCTTCGTGCTCGCGGCCGGCGATGCGTCCATTGCGTAGTATGGTATCGAATGACATGCAAAAGGCCTATTTCTCGCCGCCGATCGCATCTTCGGGAAGTTTCGCGCCAGACTGAAGCGCCTGCTCGATGATGGCGTGCCAGAGCGCCTTGTAGATCGCCGCACCGCGATCGGCCGGTTGGGTCTTGTTATTCATCAACATGGTCGTCAGCGACATCCGCCGTCATCAACGCCGCCGATCGAGGTTCGAGGCGCCCGCCACTCAAAACGCCCCTTGGTCATTACATTCGGCTGAGCTTGATCAAAGCATGACGACCGATGCAGGGCTAGGCCCTGGCCAGGCAACAACCTGACAAATCGGAGGGGCTGGAAAAGAAGCCGGCGCACTTATCGAGGCCTGGATCAAAACCGGGGCGGCTTGTCCGGCCAGATAACGGCCATCACAGGAAACCGGTACGCCGCGCGTTAGCGTTCCGCGAATGCCTTCTCGACCAAAAACTGTCCCGGCTCGCCGTGATTGCCTTCGACAAAACCTTTGCCCGATAACAGCGCTCGCGTGTCATGAACCAGCGCGGGGCTGCCGCAGATCATCACGCGGTCATGCGCAGATTCCAGCGGAGCAAGGCCTGCGTCGCGAAACAGCTTGCCTGAAGTAATCAAGTCGGTGATCCGGCCGCGGTTGCGGAACGGATCGCGCGTCACGGTCGGATAATAGATCAACTGGTTGCGGACCAGTTCGCCGATTAATTCGTCCTTAGGCAGCTTCTCGGTGATCATCTCGCCATAGGCCAATTCGGCGACGCGGCGGCAGCCGTGCAGCAAGACCACCTTTTCGAAGCGCTCGTAAGTCTCCGGGTCCTTGATCACGCTGAGGAACGGCGCGAGCCCGGTGCCGGTGCCGATCAGATACAGATTGCGGCCGTCGTCCAGATTGTCGATCACCAGCGTGCCGGTCGCCTTGCGGCTGACGATGACCTCGTCGCCTTGCTTCAGGTGCTGCAGACGCGAGGTCAGCGGTCCGTCCGGCACCTTGATTGAAAAGAATTCGAGCCGGTCCTCATAATTGGCGCTGGCGACGCTGTAGGCCCGCAATAGCGGCTTCTCGCCGACCTTGAGGCCGATCATCGTGAATTCGCCGTTGCGAAAACGGAACGACGGGTCGCGGGTGGTCGTAAAGCTAAACAAATTATCGGTCCAGTGATGGACGCTGAGAACGCTTTCCTGATTGAAGCTGCTCATTCTGCTTGATCCGAGTAAGGCCGGGCGGTCGACATCCCGGGGGCCTGCGGGGCTGCCGATCGCAATCCACAATTCATTTGTATACGAATGAATATTCCAACTTGATCCCGGCGTCAAGTCGGGCTCAAGTTGCCGTCCACGATCGCGAAGGCATTGAGCAAAAAGGAATAAATCCATGGCCCATGATGAACCCCAGGCCGCCGGCCCAACCAGGCTGGTGATCCGCAATATCGGCCTGCTGCTCTCGGGCGCGATGGAGAAGCCGATCCTCGATGCCGATACGATTCTGGCCGAGAACGGCAGGATCACGGCGATCGGACGCGCCAAGGACATCGACGCCGAAGGCGCCACCACCATCGTCGACGCCAACGGCACGACCGTCGCTCCGGGCCTGATCGACAGCCATGTGCATCCCGTCGCGGGCGACTGGACGCCGCGGCAGAATCAAATCAACTGGATCGACAGCTTTCTGCACGGCGGCGTCACCACCATGATTTCCGCAGGAGAGGTCCACATGCCCGGCCGTCCACGCGACGTCGTCGGCCTGAAAGCGATGGCGATTTTTGCGCAACGCTCGTTCTGGACGCTCCGTCCCGGCGGCGTAAAGGTCCATGCCGGCGCCCCCGTGATCGAAAACGAGATGGTCGAGGAAGACTTCAAGGAACTAGCGGCGGCCGGCGTCAAGTTGCTCGGCGAGGTCGGCCTTGGCGGTGTCAAGGATGGTCCGACCGCGCGCAAGATGGTGGGATGGGCGCGCAAGTATGGAATTCAAAGCACCATCCACACCGGAGGCCCATCGATTCCTGGCTCCGGCCTGATCGACAAGGACGTCGTGCTGGAAGCCGACACTGACGTGATCGGCCACATCAACGGCGGCCACACCGCCCTGCCCGATGACCAGATCCGCTGCATCTGCGAGGGCTGCAAGCGCGGTCTGGAACTGGTTCACAATGGCAACGAGCGCTCCGCGCTCTACACCTTGCGGATCGCGCGCGAGATGGGCGATCTCAGCCGCGTCATCCTCGGCACCGATTCGCCGGCCGGCTCCGGCGTGCAGCCGCTGGGCATCTTGCGGATGGTGTCGCTGCTGTCATCGCTCGGCGAGATACCGGCGGAAATCGCGTTCTGCTTTGCGACCGGCAACACCGCGCGGATGCGCGCGCTGGACTGCGGCATTATCGAGGTCGGCCGCGCCGCTGACTTCGTCATCATGGACAAGGCGCAACATTCGCCCGGCAAGAACATCCTCGACAGCGTGCAGCTCGGTGATCTCCCCGGCATCGGCATGACCATCATCGACGGCATCGTCCGCACCCAGCGCAGCCGCAACACGCCGCCGGCCACAAAAGTGCCGGCGATCATCGGGCATTGACACGTCCGTGGGTTCAATCCGAAACCTGTTCCAAACGACAAATGGCCGAAGCGGCGAGCGAAACCTGCGCTCGCCTGGTTCCAGGCGCCTGGAGGACCCATGTCCGCACCTCTCGATCCCGTCATCGAAAACATCATTCCGCTGCTGCCGCTGCGCGATCCCGAAACGATGACCCCGCAGAGCGCCCGCGATGCGCTTCGCGCGCTGGCCGCGACGCGCGCCGCCATTCCGCCGCCGCCGGTCGCAAGCGCGGACGATACCAAAGTGAAGGGCGCGGCCGGGCCGCTTGCCGCGCGCGTCTACCGCGTGACGCGCGAAAAATCGCCGACCGTGGTGTTTTTCCACGGCGGCGGTTGGGTCGCCGGCGATCTCGAAACCCATGACCGGCAGGCGCGCCTGCTCGCGATCGAGACCGGCGCCGTCGTCGTCTCCGTCGACTACCGGCGTCCGCCGGAAACGCGTTTTCCCGGCGCCTTCGATGACGGTTTTGCAGCCGTGCGCGACATTTTCCAGCGCATCGCCGAGTTCGGCGGCGATAACGCGCGCGTCGGAGTGGCCGGCGACAGCGCGGGCGGCAATCTGGCGGCAACAGTGGCGATCGCCTGTCGTGACGCTGGGATCACACTCGCCGCGCAGTTGCTCGTCTATCCCGTGACCGATGTCGCCGGAAATTTTGCGGACGCGAAGGAGAACGCACGTTTTCCCTCACGAGAAGAAAACGCCGAAGGCTATTTCCTGTCGCGCGCGGTGATGCAGTGGTTCGCCGGCCATTATCTTGGCGACGCCACGCACGGTACGGACTGGCGCGTTTCGCCGTTGCGCGCCAAAAGCCTGGCCGGGCTGGCGCCTGCGATCGTCTGCACGGCATGGTTCGACCCTTTGCGCGATGAGGGCAAGGCCTATGCCGACGCGCTTGCGGCCGCCGGCGTCGCGACCAAATACCATCCCGGTGCTGGCCTGATCCACGGCTATTTTGGTCTCGGCGATGCGTCGGAAACCGCGCGGCGCGAAGCGCAACGCGCGCGCGCCGATTTCAAGGCGCGGCTCGAACGCGGCGCGTAGATGCTGCGCCTTTCGCCGGCAAAGGCGCAGCATCCGCCATTTAGATCCGAACGTCCCTTGCAGATGGCCTGGCCGCTGCCCGAAGCGGCCAGGATATTGTTTGCAGTCATTTATTTCTTGACGGCGAACACCCAGACGACGCCGCCTTGAGGCACGTTATTCTCCAACCCGATATTATTACTTGTCGCCAATGCGTCCTGGATACGTTGCGCGTCGACGCCCCACCCCGACTGGACGGCGATATATTCCGTCCCATCGACTTCATACGCGATCGGCATGCCCATGATGCCGGAGTTGGTCTTTTGCTCCCAAAGCAATTCGCCTGTCTTGGCATGAAAGGCACGGAACATCCGGTCATTCGTACCTCCGACCAAGACGAGATCGCCGGCGGTAGCCGTCACCGACCCGAACAGTTGCGATTTGGGGAAATTATACGACCAGACTTTCTTCCCGGTGGCCGGATCCCACGCCTGCAACTCGCCGTAATGATCGGCGCCGGGACGAACCTTCAGACCGATATCTTCGGGCTTGGTCCCGAGCCAAAGCTGGCCGGGAACCAACGGCACCTTCTCGCCGGTAAAGCCGCCGCAGAAATTCTCGTTGGCCGGAACGTAGACGAACCGGGTCTTCTGGCTGTAGGCCGCCGACGGCCAATCCTTGCCGCCCCACAACGACGGGCAGAATTCAACCCGCTTGCCGATGGTCGGCTTGTGGTCGGGGTCGACGATGGGCCTGCCGGTCTCGGGCTCAATGCCTTTCCAGACATCGGTAGAAACGAAAGGCCAGCCGGCGACATAGTTGATGCGGTCCGGCTTGCGCTCGAGCACCCAGAAGATGGCGTCGCGGCCGGGATGAATCAGGCTCTTGAAAGAGCGGCCATCCCTTTGCAGGTCGACCAGCATGGGTGCGTCCACCTCGTCCCAATCCCAGGAATCGTTTTGGTGGTACTGGTGGAAGGCCTTTATCTTGCCGTTCTCAGGATCGAGCCCCAGCACCGAGGTTGTGTAGAGGTTGTCACCGGGGTGAGTAGCGCCGGGCCAAGGTGCGGCGTTGCCGACGCCCCAATAGATCGTCTTGAGGTCTGGATCGTAGGTACCTGTCATCCAGGCAGATCCGCCGCCCGATTTCCAGTCGTCGCCACTCCAGGTGTCGTGGCCCGGCTCACCCTCGCCGGGGATGGTGAAGGTCCGCCACAGTTCCTTGCCCGTTTCGGCATCATACGCCACGACGTAACCACGCACGCCGAACTCACCACCGGAGCCGCCGACGATCACCTTTCCGTCGACGACCAATGGCATCAGGGTCAGGTACTGTCCCTTCTTGTAGTCCTGAACCTTGGTGTCCCAGACCACTTTGCCCGTCTTGGCATCGAGCGCGACGACATGGTCGTCCGTCGTGGCCAGATACAGCTTGTCCTGCCACAGTCCGACGCCGCGGCTGGTCGGATGCAATTGAAAGAGGTCGTCGGGAAGCGCGCGTTTGTAGCGCCAATACTCGTCGCCGGTCTTGGCGTTGAGCGCGATCACCTGCCCCATCGGGGTCGCGACGAACATCACGCCGTTGTTGATGATGGGTGGAGCTTCATGGCCCTCGACCACGCCGGTCGAGAAGGTCCATACCGGCGTCAGGCTTTTCACGTTCGAGGTGTTGATCTGATCGAGCGGGCTGTATCCTTGGCCGTCATAGGTTCGGCGGTAGTGCATCCAGTTGCCGGGTTCGGGATTCTTGAGCCGATCGGCGGTCACCGGGCTGTAATTTTCGATCGGGCCGGCACCGGCAGCGATCGGAACAAGACATGTGGACGCGACTAAACTCGATAATAGCCATTGCTTCATGGTCATAGACGCTACCTCCCGTTTGTTTTTTCTCACCAATTTATTTTTTATGGTTGTACGAAATCCGATTTCGGTGGCGGGTCCGATCACCCGGCTTGCTGCCCTCCTACCTTTCCAACAAATGTTGCGGCGACCGTCAGCGAACCACCGGCTGTGGTCAGCGGAAGCGCCGCCAGACGCCGGGGCGCCGGACCAAACACAACTTGTGCGCTGTGCCGGGGATCAAATTCGGAATTATGGCAAAAGCACTTAAACACGTCGTTGTCGCCCGCTTCCCCTTTCAACCAGCCAGTAACCGGACACCCCGCATGCGAGCAAATTGCCGAATAGGCAACGATGCCTTCAACCGCGAGCGCGCGCGTCTCATCATCCAGTTCGGCCGGATCAAGTCTTACGACCAGCACCTCGTTCAACCGCGAGCCGTTGCGGATCACCGCGGTCTTGGGGTCCTTTGGCCAGGCCCGTAGCGGCGGTCCGCCGAGTTTCAGATCCTGCGGATCGATGATCTTGCCTGCATGTTCCCCCTCGGAGAGAACGAGAACATCAGCCTTTTGAGGTCGCTCGTCGCTGCCGGGCTGATCCTCGCCGGCACCGGCAGATTTGGACGCCACAAAGCACGTCCCCGTGGCGAGAGCCGTCAAGATGAGCGCGCGCCGTGTCGGATCTGAACACGACGGCATCGCCGTCTCGCGTTCAGCGCTGACGCTGTCGACCGATGTTGTGGTGGTGTTGTGATCGAATTCAGACATGACATCAACTGAACGGTGGACTCGGCCAAAAAGAAGGCGACAGATGATTTTGTTGTTTTAAGTTACGCGGCCTCCACTCATGTTCGCGATCCCAGCAATATCTCGCGTTTGCGAAAGACGATCACGCTTGATCTGATCACAACTGCAGAAAATCACATCATGCGGATTTCGCGGGACAGCTCAGACATCGAAATTTGTGCGGCGCGTTATCGCGAGTGCGGCGCAAACCGCGGATCGGCTCCGCGCAACGGCTACTGACCAAAAGCAACTCGGCACGAAGGGAGCCCAGCTTTCGCCAAATAAAAATGCAAGACAACGCGTTGTGACGCCGATCTATCCCGCTTTCTGGTAACGTCGTGGAACGCCGGTCTCGCCAAGCGGGTTCTGGTGAATAAAGCAAGAAATCAAGACAGGAGGATGCGTCCGCAACACAAAAATTCAACCAAGTCCTTTGCGGTTTCTCAGCGAGGTCCGTCGTGCGCAAGACCGTGCAGCGAACCTCAATAGCGACGACGTTGGGCGGCTAGGAAATATGTTCTCGCTCACGCCGAAACGACATCAACAGCTTATGAAGAGCGAGGAACGATCATGATCAAGATGAAGATCAACGGCCAGGAACGAAGCTGGGACGGCGACCCGGATCTCCCATTACTCTGGTTTCTTCGTGATGAAATCGGTTTGACAGGCACGAAATTCGGCTGCGGGCAGGCCTTTTGCGGTTCGTGCACGGTCATTGTCGACAAACAGGCAGTCCGCGCCTGCATCACCTCGGTTTCGGACGTGGTCGACCGCGAGGTCACGACCATCGAAGGCCTTCATCCGACGGGTGATCACGCGGTGCAGAAGGCCTGGCGCGAGGTCAATGTCCCGCAATGCGGCTATTGCCAGGCCGGCCAGATCATGCAGGCCGCCGCACTCCTGATGGAAAATTCAAAACCCACCCACGACCAGATACGCGAAGCGATGTCGGGCAATATCTGCCGCTGCGGCTGTTACCAGCGCATCGAAAACGCGGTCCATCTCGCTTCAACGGGGGTCTGATCATGAACATCATCACAAATCCCAAAAAACTTCGCGGCATTGAGGGTCGCATCAAGGTCGAGAACGTCTCGCGTCGCAGCATTCTCAAGGGCCTCGGCATCGCGGGCGGGCTGGTGCTGGCTGCGCCGGTCATGTCACGCCAGGCGTTTGCGGCTTATCAAACCGGCGCCGACAAGATGCCGCACGGCACCGTGGTCGACCCGCGCGTCTTCGTTGCCATCGCGTCCGATGGAACGGTAACGATCGTGGCGCACCGTTCCGAAATGGGAACCGGCGTCCGCACCAGCCTGCCGCTGATCGTGGCCGAGGAAATGGAAGCCGATTGGTCGCGCGTGAAGGTGGCGCAGGCGCACGGCGACGAGGTCAAATTCGGCAATCAGGATACCGATGGCTCGCGCAGCACGCGGCACTATCTGATTCCGATGCGGGAGATCGGCGCGTCGGCGCGCACCATGCTCGAAGCCGCGGCCGCCAAGCGTTGGGGCGTGCCGGCAACCGAGGTCAAGGCGGTCAACCACGAGGTGGTTCATTCCGCAACCGGGCGCCATCTCGGGTTCGGCGAGCTGGCCGCCGATGCCGCGAAGGAATCGGTGCCGGCCGTGGAAGGCCTGAAGCTGAAGGATCCGAAGGATTTTCGTTATCTCGGCAAGGGTCAGGTCAGCATCGTCGACCTGCGCGATATTACCGTCGGTACCGCGCATTACGGGAGCGATACCCGCCTTCCCGGCATGAAGTATGCCGTGATTGCGCGGCCGCCGGTGACCGGCGGCAAGCTGGTGTCGTTTGACGGAACCGCCGCAATGAAAGTCTCCGGCGTCGAAAAGGTCATGGAGGTGCAGGGTTGGCCCTGGCCATCCAAGTTCCAGCCCCTCGGGGGCGTTGCGGTGATCGCTCGCAACACCGGCGCGGCAATCAAGGGACGTGACGCGCTGAAGATCGTCTGGGACGACGGCGCCAACGGCAAGTACGAGTCGGCAGCCTATCGGACCGAACTCGAGGCAGCCGCGCGCAAACCGGGCCTGGTGGTGCGCAAGGAAGGCGATGTGGACGCCGCCCTGAAAGCCGCCGACAAGGTGATCGTCGGCGAATATTACCTGCCTCACCTGGCCCATGCGACCATGGAGCCCCCTGTCGCGGTCGCTAACGTCAAGGACGGCAAGGCCGAGATCTGGGCACCGGTGCAAAGTCCCGGCGGGACCCGGGAAGACGTCGCCAAAACCCTCGGAATCCCCGAGGAGAACGTGACCGTCAACGTCACGCTGCTTGGCGGCGGATTCGGGCGCAAATCGAAGTGCGATTTTGCGCTTGAGGCGGCGTTGCTGTCGAAGGCGCTTGGTGCGCCGGTGAAGGTGCAATGGACACGCGAAGATGACGTTCGCCATGACTTCTTGCACACCGTCTCGGCGGAGCGTATCGAAGCCGGCCTCGACAAGAACGGCAAGGTGATTGCCTGGCGTCACCGCAGCGTCGCCCCCACCATCGCCTCGACCTTCGCGGCCGGTGCGGCGCATGCGGCATCCTTCGAGCTCGGCATGGGCCTCGTCGACATGCCGTTCGAGATCGCCAATATCCAATGCGAGAATCCGGAAGCCGCCGCGCATACCCGCATCGGCTGGTTCCGCTCGGTATCGAACATCCCGCGCGCTTTTGCGGTGCAATCGATGGTGGGCGAACTGGCGCACGCCACCAACCGCGACCAAAAGGATATGCTGCTGGAGCTGATCGGCTCTCCGCGGATCGTCAAGCTCGATTCCGTGAAGGACCTGTGGAACTACGGCGAGCCCTATGACAGCTATCCGATCGATACCGCACGTCTCCGCCGTGTGGTCGAGGTGGTCGCGGACAAGGGCGGCTGGGGACGGACCGTGCCCAAAGGACACGGGCTTGGCATTGCCGTGCATCGCAGCTTCGTCAGCTATATCGCGACCATCGTCGAGGTATCGGTTGGCGATAAAGGCAAACTCACCGTTCACCAGGTCGACACCGCCATCGACTGCGGCATGTTCGTCAATCCCGAAAGGATCCAGTCGCAGATCGAGGGCGCGGCGATCATGGGCCTGAGCCTCGCCAAATACGGCGAGATCACCTTCAAGGACGGCAAGGTGCAGCAGGGCAATTTTGACGACTTCGCTGTGGTCCGAATCGACGAGGCACCCCTCGTGACCAACGTGCACATCGTGCCCGCCGATACCGACACGCCACCAAGCGGCGCCGGGGAACCCGGGTTGCCTCCCTTTGCTCCGGCCTTGGCCAACGCCATCTTCGCAGCGACCGGGAAACGCATCCGGGCACTGCCAATCGGCAAGCAGCTTGAAACTTAATACGCGTTCGACCGTTTAGGCTCTTGGAGAGGAGCCCAAAATGAACACAAAAATCACGGCGCTCGCGGCACTAGTCTCGAGCGTCCTTCTTGCGAACGTTCAGGAGGCGGCGGCCCAGGCAAACCCGCCGCCCAGCGCTACAGCGACGCGGCCGGCGACGACACCGCCGGCGCAAACTTCCCTGCCAAACGCCAGCCCGCCGGCCACAACAACTCAGACAACCGGCGAGGCTAACCCGGATCCGACTATCAAGAAAATGAACGAAGACGAAAAGCAGAAAGTCGACACCAAGGGCAAATAGCGCGAACGACGTTGATCGCCTGTGAGCAGTTCACATTGGAACGTCGTCGCCGTTCTCAGCAGGATGACGAAAAAGAGCCCCGCATTTCGCGAGGCCCTTTTTTCTTTATCTGCCCATTCCGGAGCTCGATTCCTTGGCGTAATTGACCAAGGATAGCCCGCCGGAAAGGTCTTATGTTCCGCGTCGTACAAGCCGCTCACGCGGCGGAACTTGTCCCCCATTGCGTGTCACTCGCGTCGGAAGATGCGCCAGACACAGCCGGGTCATTTGAGCCAGTGGTGTTGCATTCCATGAAATGGGAAGCGATCTCGACGTGAGCGAGATGGTCCCATCGCTCCGCGTCGCCCAGATGTTTCCAGCTGTTCTCCGGGTC
>Ga0209839_10000040_pt1 | contig 48659 bp, 49 predicted proteins | sample OrgsoiDNA2013050_FD_185800 | JGI IMG/M metagenome (GOLD analysis project Ga0209839, IMG submission 185800) | Permafrost soil microbial communities from the Arctic, to analyse light accelerated degradation of dissolved organic matter (DOM) -... | ecosystem: Environmental > Terrestrial > Soil >... | reverse complement strand
TTCCATTACTGATAAAGGTTATTGTAACGGAGCCATTGTTCCTGGCTTGCCGGTCAGGGGCGCCTGGCTGAAAGCAATAGTCGAGCGTCGGAATGCCTTTGTGATAACTACCCGTATTGGCAGATTGGTGGGGCGGCTGGAAAAGATAGGATCCGGTTTCAAAGTTCGAAAAAATATGAAAGAGAAAGGCTTCGTGGGTCGTTATGCCAGTCGAAGTCGTATCGGAGCTGCCATTGCTGATTATTGCAAATGTGCCCCGGTTTCGGAAACGGATAATACTGTTCACCAGGCCCGTATAAGATTTTCCGTTTATAATCGCGGTAAATACCCCGTATGAGTTGTTGCTGCCGGATCCGGATGAAGTCTGCCCTAACATTTTTACGAATGACCAACATACCAGGGCAGACAGCATTAAAAAAATGATACCGGCTTTCTGAGCGGTTATATGAAAGAATGTTTTCATAGTTCATTTCTTTTCAACAAACCTATACTATGGGAAAGCATGAAAACCTATAAATGGGTGAACGACAAAAATAACTGGCAAACGACAGGTCCTTAAGCTTTAAAGAATTATATTCGTAAGGGTGTTGTTTTAATCTGCTAATCCTGCATTGATGAAGGATAAAATCTCTTGTATTGTAGTGGATGACGACGAGGTAGATGGTCTTACTACTTTATCTTTTCTGGAGGCATATCCCTTTATGGAAGTTACGGGCAGCTTTGATTCTCCGGAAACGGCCCTGGCCTTTGCGCAAAAAAAGACGCCTGATGTTTTGTTCTTGGATATCGATATGCCCGGAATGAACGGTTTTCAACTTAGGGAACAACTGTTTCATATTCCGGTTTGTGTGTTTATTACCTCGTATCCTGATTATGCGCTGGATGCCTTTGAATCGGCTGCCCTGGATTTCCTGGTAAAACCATTTTTGCATGACAGGTTCAACAAAACGATTGTAAGGATAAAGGAATACCTGACCATCCGTGAAAAGTCTGAACTACTCAATCACACGCTTGGTGCGGATACTATTTTCATCAAGGACGGGCACAGTCATATTAAACTGCAACTGCATGAAATTATTTATTTTGAGGCACTCAATAACTATACAAGCATCGTAACAACCAGTCGTAAATACGCGGTGCTTTCAACCATGGGCAACCTCTTAAAAGAAAAGGCGTTCAGCAGTTTCATTCGGATTCACCGCAGTTATGCGGTGCAAAAACATTTTATCAGGAAAATAAGTTCAGGCGAAATGCTGGTGGACGAAATCGTGTTACCAGTCGGGAGAAGTTATAGTGAGGAGATAAAAAAAATTAAATTATTATAAACAGGGATGCGGAAAGCCATCGTGTGTATCGCCATGATGTTTTCAATAAGTGCCTTTTCTCAGAAACTGGGATTGGCCCTGCTGGACTCACTTAAACTGGATTTATATAATACCCGGGACGATAGTTCAAAGGCAAAACTTTACCTGCGGATTGCAGACGTGTACATAGACATCGATCTGCGCAAAGCGGGGCTGTATGCAGATAGCGGCTCGTTTATTTCAAACAAAATCAACTGGAAAGAGGGTATCGCTAATTCTTATGTTACTAACGGAAATATTTACAATTTCCGGGGAGATTATAATAAGGCCGTCGCATCCATTAAAAAAGGCTATACTCTCTACAGCGAACTGGGCGATAAAAAACAGGTAGGACGCACGATTTACACACTCGGCATGTCTTACGAAAGATTGAGCAATTATGAGGAGGCCATCCGTTGTGGTTTTCAGTCTTTGCGCATTTTTGAGAATATTCCGGGCTGTGAGCGGGAGAGTGGCAATAGTTTGTCCATGATTGCCGTAATTTATTTTTTACAGAAAGATTTTAAAAAATCCATTGAATACAGCTTGCTGGCCCTGAAAAAACAGGAGTCAGCGAAAAATACGATTGGTGTTGCCAATGAGTTGAGCGAAATGGCGGACACGTATCATGAACTGCATGATTCGGCAAATGCGGTCCGGAATAACCTGAGAGCGTTGGAAATTTATAATAAAATCGGAGACAAATTCGGTGAGGCGCTTGTTAACTACCAATTGGGCAGGGTTTATGCCAGAAACTATGATACCGCACTGGCCTACTTATTCGCTGCTGAAAAATTATTTAATAAGTTAAGTGACAGCTCGAATACTTCTGCAACAAACATGGGCGAGATAGGCCGGATTTTATTAAGAATGGTCAAACAAAATGACACAGTACCCTCGACGCGTACCGGGATGCATCTCCCGAATACCAGGCCGGGAATGCTGCAGCTGGCGGGAAATTATCTGCAAAAGGCGGTTACCATCAGCAGGCTGAGCGGTGACAGGGAAGATGAAGTTGCCTTTTCCGCTGACCTTGCGGAGGTTCAGTCGCTAAGAGGGGATTATAAAAACGCCTATTATAATTTCCGAAAATATCAGGAGGTAACGGATTCCATTTTTTCCCAGGAAAATAAAAATAAGATTGCGGCCATAGAGAGCCAGCGGGCCATAGATCTGAAAAACAAGGAAATCGAAAATAAGGAATTGCAAATTGGCAATCAGCAAAAAGGGATGTGGTTGTTGATCATTTGCCTTGCATTTGTTCTGACAATAGGGGCGGTTTTATACTATCAAAGCATCAGCCGCAAGAAGACTAACAGGGCCTTGCATCAGCTCAACAATGAATTAGATGAGGCTAACCGGGTAAAAGCAAAATTTTTTGGCATTCTGGGCCATGACCTGCGGAGTCCGGTGGCCAACCTGATCAACTTTATGCAGTTGCAAAAAAGAAAACCCGGAGCCATGAATTTGGAACAGGTGGCTGACCGGGAAACCCGGATCACTGAATCAGCAAAATCTTTGTTGGAGACCATGGAAACCATGCTGCTTTGGAGTAAGGGGCAGATGGAGCATTTTAAACCGGACATTTCCGAAATCCGGGTAAAAGATTTGTTTGCGTACATCCAAAGATTTTTTACCGGTTCCGAATATATAAACTTCACTTTTCTGACTGAAAAGGATCTGGTGGTTCAGACGGATGAAAATTATCTCCAGACCATCATGCGTAATCTGACAGCCAACGCCAGCAAATCTTTGCTGGTAATGCCTGGTGCGGCGATAGAGTGGAAAGCCTGGGAAGAGGAAAATAATGTCTATCTCTCCATTTCTGACAATGGCCCCGGCGTCAGCAGTCAACAGGTAAAAGCCCTATATGATGAAACCGCCTCAAGTGGCGCCAAAACCGGGCTGGGTCTTCATATCATCAGGGATTTGACAAAGGCGATCGGATGTGTCATTACGTTGAATTCTCAAAAAAAAGAAGGAACTGAATTTGTTTTGTGTCTGGCCAAAATCGGTAAGTAAATCTCCCGGAACGGGTATAAAAAGATGACAGAGTTATGGGAGCTTGTATCCCTGACGTGCCAGCAATTTCCAGTGGCCCCCCTGCTTCTTCCAGATCATCAGAATGCCAATCTTTAATTCATTTGGCAGTTCTTTATTGGTAAGGCTGATGGAACTGGTATTCCGAACAATGGCTACATCGTTTGCCATACTTATACTTTGGTTCGCGATATCAATCTTTATGAATTTATTTGGTCCGGATAAAATATCATTCACAAATTCTGTTTTGTTCTGAACAAGCCCGGTGGAATGACCATAACTCAATTCGTCCGCGGTTAACTTTTCCAGTGTCGATTGGTCCCTGGAGATCATGGCGGTGTTCAGGTTCCCGATTAACGTTTCTACCTCGGTAGCCGAAGATTGCGCATGGGTAATCCGGAATAAAAACAGGCAGGCGAGGAGCAGGCATAGACGAATATTCATCATTTTATATTTGGAGGTGACATAATATTGTTCGCACAGCGAAAGATATCATTTTTCTTTTACTGATTTTTTTATCGTGTGGTCGTTTGGGCGGCCGTCAACAAGATAAGAATGGCCGTATGTAAAATTATGAAAATTATGCATGGGATCTATAGGACATGACCAGGCGAGACAAATTATTACAGATCCAACGGGAAATACGAACCCTGCCGCCTGTTCAAACTCCGCATTTAAATTAATCAAATGATTAAAATATTTGTTTAAATCGAATTATTTATTTTCCTTTGGGTAATAAATCGGATTATGGCAAAAAAAACACCCATGGTTGCGGATCTTTCAACCGAAGAAAAGATAAAGGAAGCGGCCCGGAAGGTGTTTACGCGTAAGGGCTATTCCGCGACCCGTACCCGGGATATCGCCGAAGAAGCCGGATTGAACCTGGCTCTGCTGAATTATTATTTCCGAAGCAAGGAAAAGTTATTCGGAATTGTCATGGTCGAAAAAATGCAAAAGTTTTTTGGTTTCCTGCTGCCCATTATAAACAACCCGTCAACTTCACTGGAGTCCAAACTGGAGAACTTATCTGCGGGTTATATAGACCTGCTCCTGACCAATCCGGACCTGCCATTTTTTGTACTGGCAGAAATAAGAAACAATCCGGATCTCATTACCAATTTTGCGCAGAAGAAGGATTTTTTAAGGGACTCTGTTTTTATTAAGCAGGTAAGAGAAAAAAAAACGGAACTGGATCCCTTTCAATTCCTGCTTAGCCTCCTGGGCATGTGCATTTTCCCCTTTGTTATGAAACCGGGTTTTCAAAAATTAACGGATACGGATGACCAAAAATTTAAGCAAATGATGCTGGAGCGGAAAAAACTGATTCCCGCCTGGTCAAAAGCAATATTAAAAGCAAAACATCCACTATAAGCCATGAAAAAGTATTTATTCATCGCGTTGTCGCTGATTTATAAAGGATCGCTGGCGCAGACCCGGGTGATTACGCTGGAACACTGTTATGAACTGGCGAGACAGAATTATCCGCTTATCAAGAAGCATGATCTGATCTCGAGAAGCAGTAATTATTCTATTGAAAATGCCGGTAAATTATACCTGCCCCAGTTTTCTTTGTCCGGGCAGGCCACGTACCAGTCGCAAACCATCGATTTTCAGAAAGCGATTGGTGGCGGACCAGGAATATTACTGCCTCCCTTGAGTAAGGATCAGTATAAGATCCAGGCGGAGGTGAATCAGACCATTTACGATGGCGGGACGGTTAAAAATCAGCAGGAAATGGTTCGTGCAAATACAGCAAGTCAGCAGCAAAGTCTGGAAGTATCGCTTTATGAACTCAATGACCGCATAAACCAGCTCTATTTTTCCATCCTGCTTATTGATGAACAGATCCGGCAGAACAATACAAACAGGGACAATTTCCAGAATTCTGCTGATAAAGCAAAGGCGGCATATGATAATGGGACGGCCCTGAAAAGCAATGTGGACGAATTCCTGGCAGAAATCGCCACGACAGAAATCGTGAGTATTGACTTCAAGTCAAACAGAAAAGCCTATTCAGATATGTTATCGGTTTTCATAGGTCAACCCCTTGGCGAAAACACGGAACTGGTTATGCCACCGCAAATTGTTACGGATCCGGTTATCCGGAGGCCTGAGCTGGCGCTGTATGATCTGGACAAGAAAATAGTTGATGTCCAGGAGCAGCAGCTAAAGTCGAACTATATGCCCAGGTTTGATGCGTTTGTGCAAGGCGCTTATGGCAGGCCCACGCTGAATATTATCGAGAATGAATTTGGCCCCTGGTGGATCGGCGGGGTAAGAATGGTTTGGAACCTTGGTAGCCTGTATACGATAAAAAATAACCGGAGCAATCTGAAAATAAACAGGGAATTCCTGGACGTTGACAAGGAGACCTTCCTGTATAATACAAATCTGAGCCTGAATAAGCAAAGCGAGGATGTGATCAAATATGCGTCACTGCTCAGGCAGGACGAAACGGTCATTTCGCTGCGCAGTTCCGTTGCCAATGCGGCCAAAGCGCAATTGGATAACGGAGTGATCACGGTCCACGATTATATTTCGAAAATGAATGAAGAAAACCTGGCGCGTCAGACGAAGATTCTTCATTCTATTCAGCTTATTCAGGCGCAATACCAATATAAAAACACAACAGGCAATTAAACGATCAATTTATTTATTATGAAATTTTTCAGGCTCTCCGGATTCATCGGATTATTCATGATCTGTTCCTGCGGCAATAAACAAAACGATTTTGATGCGTCCGGAAATTTCGAAGCGGATGAAGTCATCGTTTCCGCACAGCAAAACGGCCAATTGCTTTCCTTCAATCTGCTGGAGGGGGATACATTGTCTGCCGGTATGGTTGTCGGTCAGATTGATGTGACGGTTTCGAAACTGCAAATGCAGCAGGCCCAGGCGACCATTACTGCTCTTCACTCTAAAACGTCATCTGTTGATGAAGAAAATGATCTGGTAAAAAAACAGTTGGTCGTGCAGGAAGTTGAGCTCGACCATCAGCTGAAAGAAAAAACCAGAACGGAGAACCTGGTAAAGGCAGACGCCGCAACGCGAAAACAACTGGACGATATAAACGCGCTGGTTGATCAGTTGCAAAAGCAGATCAGTGTAACAAAACAACAGCTGAAAGTAAATTCATCGAATACACAAACAATGAATAATGGTATTCTGAGTGAAAAAGCACCACTTGAAAAGACCGTGGCCCAGTACCAGGAACAGATCAATAAAGGTCAGGTTGTGAATCCAATCAATGGTACCGTTCTTTCAAAATATGCTTTGACGGGAGAGATGGCCATGATCGGCAAACCCCTTTACAAAATTGCGAAGACCGACACACTGACCCTGAGAGCTTATCTGACAGGAGATTTACTCCCGCAAATCAAAATCGGGCAACGGGTGGAGGCCCGTATTGACTCAGGAAACAACAAATATAAAAATTACCCGGGCGTGATTTCCTGGATTTCATCCAAATCTGAGTTCACACCTAAAACCATTCAAACAAAAAATGAACGCGCCAACCTGGTGTACGCCATCAAGGTCCGCATAAGAAATGATGGTTACCTGAAGATCGGCATGTATGGTGAAATAAGATTGGATTCAACGGTAAAATAAAAGCATGTCATCGGTATCACTTCAGCAGATAAAAAAAACCTACGACAAGGGAAGGGTCCTGGCAGTGGACGCAGTTTCTTTTGACGTAAAACCCGGCGAATTGTTCGGGCTGATCGGACCTGATGGCGCGGGGAAAACCTCAATATTCCGTATTCTCACAACGGTGTTACTCGCAGACAGCGGAAGTGCACAGCTCGCGGGCTTCGACGTCGTTAAAGATTACCGGGAGATACGTAACCGGGTAGGGTATATGCCTGGTCGTTTTTCTTTATATCAGGACCTGACCGTCCAGGAGAACCTGGAGTTTTTTGCCACCGTATTCGGAACAACGATCGGTGTAAATTATGAACTGATAAAGGAAATTTACGACCAGATCAAGCCCTTCAGTAACCGCCGGGCAGGAAAATTATCGGGCGGTATGAAACAGAAGCTGGCACTCTGCTGTGCATTGATCCATAAACCCGAGGTATTGTTGCTCGATGAGCCGACGACCGGTGTGGATGTCGTTTCCAGAAAAGAATTCTGGGACATGCTGAAAAAATTAAAATCGCAGGGGATCACGATTCTCGTTTCGACCCCGTATATGGATGAAGCCAATCTCTGTGAACGGATCGCGCTGATTCAAAACGGAAAGATCATGTCGGTCGATACACCTGCAAATATTATTCATGCCTATCCGGTAAAATTGTATGCGGCAAAGACCGACGACATATACAAGCTGTTAAAAGATTTCAGAAACCACCCGGAAATCGAGAGCTGTTATGCATTCGGCGAATTTTTACACATTACCCTGAAGGATCAGCGGTCGCCTGCTTTGGATATATTGAACCGGATTGCCATGGAAAACAAACATTCCGGCATTCAGATAAAGGTAATTGAACCGGGTATTGAAGACAGTTTTATCCGGCTGATGAATCGTCCCGCGTGAGGCGGAGCAAAATAATATTATGGAAGAGAAAGTAATTGTTTGTAAAGAGCTGACTAAGCAATTCGGCGATTTCTACGCGGTAGATAAAATTTCTTTTGATGTATTCAAAGGGGAAATTTTCGGATTTCTGGGAGCAAACGGAGCCGGAAAGACAACAGCCATGCGGATCCTGTGCGGTCTTTCATTTCCTTCTTCCGGGGAAGCCACCGTAGCCGGCTTCAACGTGTATAAACAACCGGAATCCATCAAAAAAAATATCGGTTACATGAGCCAGAAGTTTTCACTCTATGAAAATCTGAGCATTCTTGAAAATATAGAATTTTTTGGCGGCGTATATGGCGTAAGCAGAAAAGAAATTAAAGAAAGATCCGAGAAATTGATGATTGATTTGGGGCTCCAAAAGGAAGCAAAAAAAATGGTAGGCAGTCTGCCGCTGGGATGGAAGCAAAAACTGGCGTTTTCTGTGGCGATATTTCACCGCCCGAAAATCGTATTCCTGGATGAGCCCACCGGAGGTGTCGATCCGGTAACCCGGAGGCAGTTTTGGGACATGATCTATGATGCATCAGCTTCCGGCATTACCATATTTGTTACCACCCACTATATGGATGAGGCGGAATACTGTAACCGGGTCTCCGTGATGGTGGATGGGAAAATGGAGGCACTGGATTCGCCCGGAAATCTGAAAAAGCAGTTTTCAGCGGAAAATATGGACGAGGTATTTTATCAACTCGCACGAAGAGCCGTAAGAAAGGGCGATTAAAATCCGGAAATGAAAAAATTATTCGTATTTATCAGGAAGGAATTTTATCACGTGTTCCGTGATCCGAGGACCTTACTCATTATGTTCGGATTACCGGTCGTACAAATCATTCTTTTTGGATTCGCGCTGACAAGCGAAGTAAAAAATGCGGATATCCTGATTTCAGATAATTCCAGGGATGTTCAAACCATGCAGATAACGAGAAAAATTAAGGCGTCGTCATATTTTATCGTACACGAAGCAACGATTGGCGATCGGGAAATTGAAAAAACTTTCAAAAAAGGCAGTATAAAGGCTGTTTTAGTTTTTCCTTCCCGTTTCAGCGATGATTTATTCCACAATGGAACGGCCCAGATCCAGATAATCGCTGACGGATCTGATCCGAATACTGCTAAAACGATCATAAACTACCTGACGGCCATTATTTCGGGTTATCAGCAGGAAAATTTTCCGGCAGCCGCAAGGCCCTTTCAGATCACTACGGAATCCCGGATGCTGTATAATGAAAACGACAATGGCTCACTCAATTATATTCCGGGAGTTATGGCGCTCATTCTCATGCTCGTTTGTACGGCGCTCACCTCCGTTTCCATAGTAAAGGAAAAAGAATTGGGAACCATGGAAGTGCTGCTGGTTTCTCCGTTTAAACCGGTGATGGTCCTGATAGCCAAAGCAGTTCCCTATTTTCTATTGTCGCTCGTCAATTTCACGCTGATTTTGTTATTATCTGTTTTCTTGCTGCATATTGAAGTGAAGGGTAACTGGCTCCTGCTTTTTTTCGAAAGCGCGTTGTTTATTTTAACCTGCCTTTCTTTCGGCCTGCTGATATCGAATACAACCAACGCGCAGCAGACCGCTTTGCTGATATCCATGATGGGCATGATGCTGCCGACCATCATTTTTACGGGATTTTTATTTCCGTTGGAAAACATGCCCTGGATTTTTCAGGTGATTGCGAATATTGTTCCTTCGAAATGGTATTTTATTATTATTAAATCCGTCATGCTGAAAGGACTTGGTTTTGAATATGTATGGAAGGAAACCCTCATCCTGATGGGAATGACTTTTCTTCTCCTCGCCATTGCATTAAAGAACTTTAAAATACGCCTGCAATGAAAACGCTGGGATTTCTTTTGCAGAAAGAGTTCAGGCAGATTTTCAGAGATAAGACCATCCTGGCCATGATGTTTGCTGTGCCGACCATTCAGCTGGTGATTATACCACAGGCGATGAATTTTGATATTAAAAACATCAATATTTCGATAGTGGATCATGATCATAGTTCCTATTCCCAGAAATTAATTTCCAAGGTCGGATCCTCCGGTTATTTCAGAATAATCAGCGCTGATCGTTCTTATCAGCAGGCGTTACAGCATATTGAAAACGGATCATCGGACCTGGTGATGGAGTTACCCGCCGGTTTTGAGCGTAACCTGGTGCGCGAAGGTTCCCAGAAAATTGGTATTTCGGTTGATGCCATCAATGGTTCCAAAGCATCGATCGGAAGCGCTTATCTGAATTCGGTCATTGCAGATTTTAATGATCATCTTGAAATCAATCAGATCGCTGTTCCGCAAAGTCCGGGGCCTTATGGTTTCATGGACATCACATACAGCAACTGGTTCAATGCGCTTGCTGAATACAAATTTTATATCGTGCCTGGTGTGCTGGTTTTGTTACTCACCCTGATCGGCGGCTTTATGACGGCCCTTAATATTGTGCGGGAAAAAGAAGTGGGCACGATTGAGCAAATCAACGTGACACCGATCAAAAAATGGCAATTTATTTTAGGAAAGCTTATCCCGTTCTGGATCATCGGAATGATTGTATTTTCGGTCGGGCTGTTTGTTTGCTGGACCGTCTATGGAATTGTTTCGGTCGGAAGTCTGGCATTGCTTTATTCCATTGCCGGCATATATCTGATCGCTTTGCTCGGGTTTGGTTTATTGATCTCTACCTATAGTAACAGCCAGGTCCAGGCCATGTTTGTTGCTTTTTTCTTTATACTTATTTTCGTTCTGATGAGCGGTTTGTTTACCTCGGTGGAAAGCATGCCGGCCTGGGCCAGGGCTGTTTCCAATGCGACACCCATCACCCATTTTATAAAGATCGTACGTATGATCATGCTAAAGGGAAGTCGTTTTTCTGATATCAGCACGGAGCTCAGCTATATCGTCGCATTTGCGATAGTTTTAAACGGCTGGGCGATCTGGAATTATAAGAAAACGTCTTAATTTTTCCTTCAGAATTTCATTGCCTAACTTTACGGTCAGAAATAATTTTCAGGTATGATATCATTTATAGGCACCGGTCTGCTGGGAGCAAATTTCACCCGCGCCCTGTTAAAAAAAGGAGAGAAGCTGCAAGTCTGGAATAGAACAACTGATAAGGCGAAAGCCCTGGAGATCTATGGTGCAAAAGCATTTGATGATGTTGCCGATGCAGTAAGAGGTGCCAATCGCATTCACCTGACCCTTTCCGACGATAAGGTAGTAGATGAAGTATTGGAAAAGGCATCCGCCGGATTTGAAAAAGATGCGATCATCATCGATCATACCACGACTTCTGCACCCGGCGCGGCGAAACGTTCGGCCTATTGGAAAAAAAAGGGGCATTCCTATATCCATGCGCCCGTTTTTATGGGACCACCCAATGCATTGGAAGGAACCGGCATCATGCTGGTCTCCGGTGACCAGGTCGTGGTGAAAATACTGGAACCTGAATTGTCCCGGATGACGGGCAAACTCTGGAACCTGGGAGAACAACCCGATAAAGCGGCCGCCATCAAATTACTGGGAAACCTGTTTCATATCTGTCTTACCGGTGGAATCGTTGATCTCCTTACACTGGCGGGCTCCCTCCATGTCGCATCTTCCGAACTCGGACCATTACTTGAACTTTTGAATCCTGCTGTTGTGGCCCAGGGCCGGTTAAAAAAGATTACTAGCAATACTTTCGATCAGCCTTCCTGGGAATTGAGCATGGCCCGAAAAGATGCGCGACTAATGATCGAGCAGGCAAAAGCAACCGATAAAACACTAATGGTTATCCCTGCCGTCGCAAAAAAAATGGATCTCTGGATAGAGAAAGGTCATGGCCAAAATGACTGGACAATTATCTCAAAGGATCCAAATGATAAATAGGGCCTCAGCCCCATTTCCAGTTTCTGATTTCAGGCATATCCTGTCCGTTTTTGCGGATATAACTTTTATGCTCAATGAGTTTATCCTGCATTTCCTGTTTAAGATAGGCGCAGGAATCCTGCAATGGAGGAAGACGATCAATCACATCCTGGACCAGGTGAAAGCGATCCATATCATTCAGGACGGTCATGTCAAAAGGAGTAGTAATCGTACCTTCTTCCTTATATCCCCTTACATGAATGTTTTTATGGTTGGTGCGTTTATAGGTTAGGCGGTGTATCAGCCAGGGATACCCGTGAAATGCAAAAATCACCGGTTTATCTTTTGTAAAAAGAAAATCAAAATCGTTATCATTGAGCCCGTGCGGGTGCTCCGTGTGCATTTGTAATTTCATGAGATCAACAACATTCACTACCCTTATTTTCAGGGCCGGAATATTTTGACGAAGAATGGAAACAGCAGCGAGTATTTCCAGCGTCGGGACGTCTCCGGCGCAACCCATCACCACATCCGGATCCTGATTCTGATCATTGCTTGCCCAGGTCCAGATACCAATTCCTTTTGTGCAATGAAGTACGGCTTCTTCCATATTTAACCATTGGGGAGCAGGATGTTTACCGGCAATGGTAACATTTACATAGTGACGGCTCCGAAGACAATGATCCATGACCGACAACAAACAATTCGCATCGGGAGGCAGATAAACGCGTACGATTTCCGCTTTCTTATTTACAACATGATCAATAAAACCGGGATCCTGATGCGTAAACCCGTTATGGTCCTGGCGCCATACGTGTGATGACAGCAGATAATTGAGCGAGGCAATTTTTCTCCGCCATGGAATATCAGTAGTAATCTTCAGCCATTTGGCGTGCTGGTTAAACATGGAATCCACAATATGAATAAAGGCTTCATAGCTGTTGAATAATCCATGCCTGCCGGTTAGCAGGTATCCTTCCAGCCATCCTTCGCACTGGTGTTCACTCAATACTTCCATTACCCGGCCCTCAACATTCAAATATTGGTCGTTCGGTACGATTTCTTCTTCCCATTGCCTGTTGGTAGACTCAAATACGTGGTCCAGCCGGTTTGAGAGTGTTTCATCAGGTCCAAAAATTCGAAAGTTCCGGCCAAACTCATTCAGCCGCACAATATCCCGCAGGAATTCTCCCAGAACAAGCGTATCTGCTGCTTCCACATCCCCGGGACCTGCTACGGCCACAGCATATCGTCTAAAATCCGGCATCTTAAGATCAGACAATAAAAGGCCGCCGTTTGCGTGAGGATTGGCACCCATTCTTTTATCCTTTACCGGAGCAAGGGCCGCTAATTCGGGTATGAGTTTTCCTCCCTCGTCAAAAAGCTCCTCTGGTTTATAACTCCGGAGCCATTCTTCCAGTTGTTTCAGATGGTTTGGATTTTTTGCAGGATCTGTAATGGGCACCTGGTGTGAACGAAAACTGCCTTCAACCGGTAATCCGTCTACTTCTTTCGGGCCCGTCCATCCCTTGGGAGATCGTAAAACAATCATGGGCCATAATGGACGTCTGGCATTTCCCTGCTTACGTGCACTCTGCTGAATATCTTTTATTTTTTCAATAACCGTGTCCAGGGTCTCCGCCATCAAAAGATGCATTGTAGTGGGATCATCACCTTCAACAAAATGAGGGGCCCATCCGTATCCTTTCAGCAATTGTTCCAACTCAGCATGGGGTATCCTGGCGAGAATTGTAGGATTTGCAATCTTAAAACCGTTCAGATGGAGAATGGGAATCACTGCACCATCCGTTTTTGCGTTCAGGAATTTATTGGAGTGCCAGGAGGTAGCCAAAGGACCTGTTTCTGCTTCTCCATCGCCAACGACGCAGGCTATCGTGAGATCCGGATTATCGAAAGCAGCACCGAAAGCATGGCTCAAGGAATAACCCAGTTCACCACCCTCATGAATAGAACCCGGACATTCAGGCGATACATGGCTGGGTATGCCGCCGGGGTAAGAAAACTGGGTAAACAGTTTCTTAAGTCCTTCTTCATCCTGGCTTATGGTCGGATAGAATTCACTATATGTTCCTTCCAGGTAGGTATTTCCAACAAGGGCCGGTCCGCCATGACCCGGGCCTGAAATATAGATCATGTTCAGGTCATACTTTTTTATGATCCGGTTCAGATGGACATAAATAAAATTCTGACCGGGTGTTGTTCCCCAATGACCGAGTAACATATTTTTTATGTGCTCCGGTTTCAGTGGCTCCTTTAAAAGGGGATTGTCGTGAAGGTAGATCTGGCCGACAGCCAGGTAATTGGCAGCCCGCCAATACGCATTCATTTTTTGAAGCAGTTCATCCATCAGGGGATTATCTTTTACTTCGATACTTTTTGGTTGCATACCTTTAGTTTTTTCTCTTTTTCAAATAGATAAGACAAGACGGGTATTTTTTGCGATCATGACCTCCTCGTCTGTAGGTATAACATACACAATAACCGGGCTGTCTTTTTTAGAGATGATCGTTGCATTCTTATTATTCAGCTTTTCGTCCAGCTCAATTCCCATAAAAGATTGTCCTTCGCATATCCTGGCGCGGACAGAAGGAGCATTTTCACCAATACCTCCGGAAAATACCAAAACATCCAATCCGCTCAAAACACTCGTAAATGATCCGATCCATTTTTTTACCTGGTAACAAAACAGGCTAATGGCTTCTGCGGCCCTGATATCCTTACTTTCAGTTTTCAACAAATCCTGCATGTCAGGACTTGTTTCGGAAACGCCCAACAGTCCGCACTGATGGTTTATGAGATCATTATATTGGTCGGTGGTAAAAGATTCTTTCTTCATTATAATAGCCATCATGCCCGGATCCAGGTCCCCCGGCCTGGTACCCATCATGAATCCGCCTGTCGCTGTAAAGCCCATGCTGGTATCTACGCATTTTCCTGCTAATACGGCCGCCATGCTGGCACCATTTCCCAAATGAGCCAGTATGATGCGTCCTTTTTCAGCCGCCGGTTCATTCAAGCCAGCAAGTGTTTGCATGAGATAACTATAGGATAAGCCATGAAATCCGTATCTCATGAAGCCCTGTTGGTCAAATCGTCGTGGTATGGGCATCAGGCGGGCAACGCGCGGCAGGGCAGAATGAAATGCCGTATCAAAACTGGCAACCTGTGGCAGATGCGGATATTTATTCCGGAATGCCTTTATAAGCGCAATTTCTCCCGGAAGATGATCCGGATCGTAACTGCTGATATTCTGGAGTTCTTCGAGCAGGGCATCTGAAATCAGCTCGGCCTGCCCATGTTTCATTCCGTGAACGATTCGATGGCCGATAGCAGCAAGATTTTCAAATTCCTTATGTTTTTCAAGACTACCAATAAGAATATCTACGGCTTCAGCCATACCCGCCGCCCTGAACGGTTCACTGTTCTTCTGAGTTCCCGCCAATTTTGATAAACTCATGAAGGAACCATCCAAACCGATTTTCTCCATCTGACCCTTTAAAATACATTCCGGTTCCGTGCCGTTTTCATAAACAGCAAATTTGATGCTTGATGAACCGCCATTGATGGTAAGTATTTTCCTGATTTCTGTCTGCACGTTGATATGGTAACTGCAAAAGTAGGATCTGTATCTGCAGAATTAAATTTTAACCTTACCAAATAATATTTACCTTCATTTCCGGAAATAAGAGGATTTACTTCAGAAAATATCTCTTTTATAATCTGCTTCGATAATCCGCCGCTGAGTAACTCCCGGACCGCCAACCTGTCCGCACGCGCCTTGCAGTAATCCGACCAGCAGTAACGATAGCGTCAAATAAAGATACTTCTCAATTTACCCGGTCATTTTGCTTTATCAGTTGTCAAAGGCTTCTGCGTGATAGCGTATTTTATTGTCAATGAAAAATATTTTACATAAAAAATGGGTTTGGGTATTTATAATTGTTGCAGCCATATTTACGAGCCTGCAATTTATTAGACCCCGTATAATTAATCCGGCGGTTACCGCCGATATAGCAGCGTCCGCGCCGGTTAAACAGATCTTGCGAAATGCCTGTTACGACTGTCATTCCAATGAAACAAAGCTCTCCTGGTTTGACCAAATCGTTCCGGCTTACTGGCTTGTAGCTGATCATATACGCGATGGGAGACGCGTTCTTAATTTTTCCGAATCGAATAACCTTACACCCGATCAGCAAAAAGGAATATGGTTTGAATCGCTGAATCAAATGCAATTCAAAGTAATGCCATTGCAACAATATGTTTTCCTGCATCCGGCCGCAAAAATCGACACAATGGAAATTAATGTGCTCAAATCATATCTTAGTACACTGATCCATTTTACTGTTTCAGATACGGCCAAAACAAGAACCTGGAATGAACAATATTCCAAATGGATTCGGGAAGCCTTGATCCAGAGAGGAGTTAAACCGGCTTTGAACGGAATTGCCTTTATACCGGAATATAAGGACTGGGTGGCGATCAGTTCTACAGAACGACTGGATAACGGAACGCTCCGCGTAATTATGGGCAATGATATGGCTGTAAACGCAATCAAAACAAACCATACAAATCCCTGGCCCGACGGAACAACATTTGCAAAAATAGCCTGGAGCCAGGTTGCCGACTCCGCGGGCATTATTTACGCGGGTGATTTTAAACAGGTCGAATTCATGATTAAGGATAAAAATAAATATGCTTCCGGCGATGGCTGGGGGTTTGCCAGATGGGTGAAGGGTTTGCAATTGGAACCCTATGGAAAAAGCGCTCTGTTTACAACCGAGTGTGAAAACTGTCACCGGCCCATGAAAGAAAATGATTTTGTTTTTACCACACCATTTAACCTGGAAACAGAATATGGGCCGCAAAGCAGACTGATAAATTCCGGAGCTGACGATAAAGAGGGCACCCTATTTACTTTGTATGGAAATGACACCGTCGCACAAATCGCGCGTACGCATGCCGTTAATGAATATTCCCCGGGATCGGCGCTTACACTGATCACCTGGATACAGAAAGAAGATCCTCATTGGTTTGGAGCCCAGGTTCCCGGGGTTATAAAATCTGTCGAGAGAGTCCGGTTTAAAAAAACAAATATCGGAACTTCCATGCCGGTGTATGAAAAATACGAAGGAAAACCACTTGAAAAAGTTTCTGAAAACCGTTTGTCCGACGTGAAGGGCAGGCTAAATTTTATTTTGAACCAGCGGGCTTCTGTATTGCCTTAAATATTCTCAATTTCACATGGACCCATTATCCGAAATTCTACGAAATAAAATAATTGCAATTATCAGGGGAGCGGAACCCGGGAAAGTGCTTCCCATAGTTCAGTCCCTGTTTGAAGGAGGTATACGGGTCGTTGAAATAACCCTTAATTCGGATAATGCATTTGAACTTATCCGCGAATTATCTTTAAAAATGGGTGATAAAATGCTGATTGGCGCCGGTACGGTCCTGGATTCTGTCTCCGCGGAAATGGCCATTACAAGCGGCGCCCGGTTTATTATTTCTCCCTCATTAAATATTCAGGTAATAAAACTGGTGAAAAAGCAAAAGCTGGTAAGCATTCCGGGTGCATTCACTGCAACGGAGATCGTGACAGCTTATCAGGCCGGGGCAGATATTGTAAAAGTTTTTCCTGCCATGAATCCTCAGTATATTAGTAACCTAAGAGGGCCGCTTTCGCATATCCCTTTGATGCCAACAGGAGGAATCAATATCAATAATATCGGAGAATTTCAAAAAGCGGGCGGAGTGGCTTTTGGTGTGGGGAGTTCGCTGGTTGATGCAGGCCAGCAGATAACAGGTGATTCACTGAGACAGCTTACCCGGAGGGCAGATCAATTTGTTCAGGCTGTAAAGAATGATCTATCTCAAACATAAAAATAAAAAATTGGAACCCACCATCCTGTTGATTAATTCATAATGGTAAAAAAAATTTTAAGTTGTGATTGGGGCACAAGTTCTTTCCGCCTGCGTCTGATTAACGTGGCGGATAAGTCGGTACTGGGAGAAACAACATCGGGCGATGGAATCGCAGTTGTACATAATAATTGGTTGCAAAGTGACCATGTAAAAAATGAAAGAATTGGATTTTATACTGATATTTTATTGTCGCAGATAGAAAAGCTGGACAAGCATTATTTGGCGGGGATACCAATGATTATTTCAGGAATGGCATCATCATCCATAGGAATAACTGAACTGCCCTACGGAGATATTCCTTTCCGGATGAATAGTACCCGTTTGAATGTTCAGAGAATTGTGCCCGGAGGAAAATATCCACACGAAATATTACTCGTTTCCGGTTTGAAAGCAAAAGATGATGTCATGCGCGGTGAAGAAACCATGCTGCTGGGTTGTGAAATTAGTGAAGAAGGCGAGCAGTTGATTATTTTTCCAGGTACACATTCGAAGCATGTTTTAGTAAAGGACAACCTGTTGGTGGATTTTAAGACCTTTATGACCGGAGAAGTTTTTGATCTGTTATCGAATAAAAGTATTTTATCAGGATCCGTAAAAATAAATGAATGGCTTGCTCATCAGAACATATTTGAAAAGGGCTTACTGGAAGGCGCTGAAAACAATTTATTAAACGCCATTTTTCATGTAAGGACCAGCCATCTTTTTAAGTCACTAAATCCTGAAGAGAACTATCACTTTTTAAGCGGGATACTCATTGGATCAGAACTGAAGCGAATTGCCGGAACTAAAATAAAAATACTGCTTGTTTGCGGTCAGCCATTATACGAGAGATACTGGCGGGGCCTGCAGTTGTTGTGTGGAAAAGAAAATTTGCAATACCAGGATGCTGACAAATCCCTGATTGCAGGGCATTGTAAGCTGGCAACCCAATTCTTATAAATCTTTATTTATAAAAGTAGATATATGAAAGCTATCAAAACGATAACCGCGCTGCTCGTAATTTTATTTATTTTCACAAACTGTGGGAATAACGCACCTGCAATTTCAGAAAGCAAATCCGACAGGGTGTCATCAAAGCAGGATACCACACGGAGAATTGAAATATTACAAGCCGAAGCGTTGAAACTGCTGGACTCATCGGCGGTTATTGAAATTCTTGCGAAAGGTTTTAAATGGACCGAGGGGCCATTATATATTAAAGATGGGGACTTTCTTATTTTCTCAGATATTCCCAATAATAAAATTTACAAATGGAAGGAAGGAGCGGACACCAGCCTCTACCTCATGCCCTCCGGGTATACCGGTACGGCTCCAAAGGGAAAAGAACCTGGTTCAAACGGGTTGATACTGAATAAATCAGGTCAGCTTGTTTTAATGCAACAGGGGGATAGGCGGCTTGCCACGATGGATGCTCCTCTCGGGGCTCCGCAGCCGCGTTTTAAAGTTTTAGCTGATAAATACAATGGGAAGCGATTGAACAGTCCGAATGATGCTGTACTTGCTGCGAACGGAGCCATATATTTTACGGACCCACCCTATGGGCTTGATAAAAGACTTGAGGATACGGCGAAGCAATTGAATTTTCAGGGGGTATTCTATCTACGGCCCGACGGCAAATTGATTTTGGTGACCGACGAATTGAAATATCCAAATGGCATCGCGCTGTCCCCGGATGGTCGTTACCTATATGTGGACAATTCTGATCCGGCGAATAAATTGTGGATGAAATATGAGTTGGATGGGAATGGCCTGATCAAAAACAAAACGATTTTTTATCGGGCCATCGCAGACGAAGGGAAAGATAATGGCAGCCCGGATGGGATGAAGATAAATGAAGCCGGATATCTGTTTACTGCTGGGCCAGGGGGCATATGGATATTCAATCCGAAAGCTGAGGTGATTGCAAGGATTTATACAGGTCAGGCCACTTCAAATTGCGCATTTGGCAGGGATCATAAGGAATTATTTATTACCAGCAGTGCCTATTTGATGCGTGTTAAGCTAAAATGATAAGGTTTTTTCAAAATGGAATGGTTTTCCAAGCCAGAAAAATGCAGTCTGGGAAATAATTTTTGTAACCTCCTCAATCTCAATTCATTCCAAGTGACTAATTGCCGGAGGCAAAATTGGCGACCCATTTGCTTTATATCTGTTGTCATTCTGTTTAAAAAATAAAAATTATGATTTCCAGGTATGAAGTTTCACAAGTGATTAATGGTGCATTAAAACAAAAAATTCAACAGTTGCATTCACATGCCCAATGTCTGAATCTTGACATCAGTTTGGATTTGTATACTTCCGTTCACGATCTGACATCGATTGCCAAAAAAGCCGCGGTTAGCCATGATATGATTTTGCTGAAGCAGTGTTTATCTGTGGCCGAAAGATTATACAAAGAGGGCGAACACCTGGTTCAGGACGTTATAGAAAACATCTTCATTTATGAGCTTTCATCAAAGGTCTCTAAATCCGTTCTGCCAAAATCATTTTATACCGTCTATCTGAAACAGGTGATGGAAAGTAATTAGCCGATTTTATCAAATATTAAAAATAGTAAAATGAAAAAGCTGTTTAAAGTTTCAGGCTATATACTAGCTACCGTACTCATGCTTATTATGTCTCAGTTTACAGTTTTCGCATCAGGCGAAAATTCCAACAATCCTTCGTCCTTATCCGGTTTGCAGGTTGTCGGGGGTCTCTTTGTTCTTTTGCTGGTTATCCTGATTCCACTGATGAAAAGGCAGGAAAAGGCAGAAATTAAGTGATATCGTTTACAAAAAATAGATATCGCATAGAAACTGATTTAATCAGTTGCTATGCGTTAACGACATTCAAAATTGTTCAATTATTGTAGCATTATTTTGAAGCCTAAAACTTTCCAGTCTGGAAGATGGACGGGCTTTTTAATGATCAGGGATTCATCATTCTGTTGCCAGGAAATAGGTTCTTCGCTGCCCGGCATTGTTATGGATACGATTTTTTTGGTATTTAATGAAGCATGTTTACCCAGCGATCTGATATGTATGTCGCCGTCGGGTACATCAAGGCAAAAAGCATAAACGGTGTTTCCTTTTGATGTAAAGCGGATATCCTTATCCGTGTATTTCATTTTCTCCTCATTAAAATTGCCGCCTTTTATTGAATCTGCCATATCGGGTTTCTCACCAAAAACCGTCCAGGGCCTGGTGTCATATATTCCTTCACCATTGACGGCGATCCATTTGCCGATTTCATCCAACGTCTTCAGGATATCAGGCTCTAGATCTCCTTCAGGTGTTTGTACAATGTTGATGAGCAGATTTCCATTTTTACTTACGATATCTACTAACATCTGCAGGATGTCAGTGGACGTTTTATATTTTTGACCCGTACTATAAAACCAATCGCCGATGGAAGTATCGGTTTGCCATGGATACGGACTGATACTGTCCTGTACGCCGCGTTCCAGGTCCTGCACCCACTTGCCATTGGAAAACTCCTTACACGTATAAACAGCAGTGGGCTTTCCCTCTTTAAAATTAAAATTACCGTTGTAAAAGTTTGCGAGCATACTTCGTCCGATCTCATCAAAAGGCAGTTTACTGTCCGAATAAAGTAAATCGGGATGGTAACTATCCACGAGTTCTTTTACATCGTTGTACCATTCCTTCATCCATTCCCGATTGGTGGTCAGCCATTCCCTGTCATCCGGTGCTGCCCGGGTATGATACAAATCCTGAAATTGAGGATCGTTGCCATCGTAAGGGATATTTTTAAATTGACCCGCCGTATCCGCAGCATGGGCCGGCTGAAACCAGGTATAACTGGCTCCGAGGTGTTCCGATACGCCAAAATATAGCCCGTTATTCTTAGCCGCTTTTTGCCAAATGCCGACTACATCCTTATGAGGGCCCATGTTCACGGCGTTCCACCGGTGGATCCTGGAGTTCCATAAAAAAAAGTTGTCATGGTGACTACCCATGCTCACAAAGTATTTGGCGCCGGTTTTTTTATAAAGCGCCATTAATTTTTCGGGATCCCATTTTTCGGCCTTCCAGAGTGGAATAATGTCCTTGTAACCGAGCCTGGAGGGGTGTCCGTAACGAGCCAGGTGATCCTTATAATCATCGGCGCCCTCCTGATAAAGTTCCCTGGCATACCAGTCTCCATGACGCGGAACGGCTTGCGGGCCCCAGTGTGCCCATATTCCGAATTTGGCATCCCTGAACCAAACAGGGTATTGGTAACGAGAGAATGATTCTTCGGTTGGCTGATAGGGCCCTGGGTTAATTGACAGTTGTTGTGCCGAAAGTTTGATTCCGCATACTATCGCTATCAGGGTAGTAATTGTAATTTTCGTAAATAATTGCTTATTCATCGTCTTGCGATTAAAAAATGGAAGTTCTACTTTCCTCGCGCCAGGTCGCGAATCTCATCTTGAAAGAAAATTGCCCGGTAAGCGCATGCCCCGCTCATCGGCAAGCACTTTTCCCATTACTTTTTGCAATCCTTTCGGAATAATCTTTTTTTCTTCGGGGGTCAGCTCCTTTGTGATCTCATGAAATTCGTCTTCATCATCATAGTATCCAAAATAGAGTTCGTACCGGTCGTTGACGTGTAATCGTAAAGATATTTCTTTGTCCTCTTCATAAATATGCATAGTGATGATGGACCATTGATCATTGTCTTCAAATTCAAAGCGGATTTCCGCTGCTTCCTTGGTGATTACTTCGGTTACCAGTTTTTCAATCATATCACCAGAATGGTTTCTTACCAGCTCTTCGTAAGTCATAATATCGCCTTAAAAGTTTGCTGAAGGTAAATAACTGCGGGTGAACGATAATAATTTTCCCATTATTGGAAAATTCAAAAAAAAGGCGGCAGTTATTCCCAATTTTCTTTGTCTTTCTGTACGAGTTTGCTTCTAAAAAACGTTTATTGACGGTAATTTAATCCGTTTTTTTACCCCAAACGACCATAACCCTATGAAGCCCATAGAATATTTGTATTTCAATATTTATAACCATTTTTATCAGCGTAGTTATAATTCCCAGGATTTCTATGCCCGTATCCAGGCGATGTATTTATTCTCCTTTTCTGCGGGAGGATGGGTATTGTTTCTGGAAGCCGCTTATTTGCGTATGATCAGGCATTCCTGGTTTACATCAAAGCCCGGGGCAACTATATTTGCTGCCACCGTATACGTACTGACAGCCCTGGTCCTTCATCATATTTTCATAGTTAAAGAACGCGACCGGAAGATCTATGGGAAATATGAAGAAGCCTGGGATCGCAATCCCAGGAAAAAAAGAGATTTGCTGATTTCTGTCTTTGTGATCGTGGCGCCCTACCTGTTCCTGGTATCGCTTACAAAATTTTTTCCAAGGCATGTATAATGGGAGCGGCAACTAGTCAATCGTAATTGAATACAGGAGTAATTTTACCTGTTCATTTATAATTTCCTTATTGAATTGAAACCCTAACTTTTCAATAAGATTTATAGAATTTCTGTTGTCAGTCATCGTTGTAGCTAACATGGTTTTATGAGTCGGATCCTTCAACGCATCATGTAATACCGCTTCGGTCGCTTCAAACGCAAATCCTTTATTTGAAAAATCGGGAAGAAGGGCAAATCCAATGTCATGATGGTCCAAATAGTTCCGTTTTATAAACGAAATGAGCCCAATAGAAACATTTTTGTCTTTTAATTTTACTACCCAGTAAGTAATATCCAGATTGCCTGCCGTTTTTTGAATATATATTTTGGAATCTTCTGTCGTTTTAATATTTCTGTCTCCAATAAATTTTATCCAGCCTTCTGTATTAAACAATTCAAGAATAAAATCCGCATCGTTTTCGTTTAGCAGGCTCAGGGACAGCCGGTTTGTCATATAGGTTTTTTTCATGAGGATATTAAAAAACAGGTTAATATAAATGGTTGGATCAAAAGTTATCTTTCCTTAAAATTATGAAATACCCGGGTTTTGATGTTATTCATCGGGTGCATTGGGAAGCCGGGGGTAACTCGGCCTTTCCGTTAAACTTTTCAAAAAAATACAAATTCTGCGTCTTTACCGGCTTTGAATTGGATATTTACCACCTGTTATCCCCGTGCCTTATGAATTTGAAGAGCAAATACCCGTTGATTACAAAGTGCCTGTTATTGAGCTGTGTCAGTTTAGCTATTCCCGCACTATTTTCTTCTGCAGCTATTACTTATAAGGGAAAAAACGCCGGGTTCTGTATCAGGCCCGTTTATGCCGCAGCGACTTTGGGGTTGTACAGCCTATTGTCGCTGGACAGTCTCGGATTGTCTGAAGAAGCATTCAAAGAGGCAATAACGGGTTATCAGAATCTCCAAAAAAGTGGAGCCGTTCAGAATACGGGCATCTTGTCCATTATTGACTTTAGTCTTCCTTCTTTCAAAAAACGGTTATTCGTTCTGGATATGGAGAATGGAAAGCTGCTTTTTAATACGCTGGTTGCCCATGGCCGTAATTCCGGGCAGGTTTTCGCGACAAAATTTTCCAACCGGTTCAGGAGTTTGGAAAGCAGCCTGGGGTTCTACCTGACAGGCGAAACTTATAATGGCCAGAAGGGATATTCGCTTCGTTTAATGGGCATGGAACGGGGAATCAACAACAATGCGTACAACCGGGGGATCGTGGTGCATGCAGCAGATTATGTGAATGAGGATATTTCCAGAATATATGGCCGTTTAGGCAGAAGCGAAGGTTGCCCTGCTATCCCTTCCGATATTCATCGTACCATTATCGAAACTATAAAAAACGGGAGCTGTTTTTTCATTTATGGAAAAGACAAGCGATATGCAAACCGCTCAAAATTACTGAAAGGATCACGCCTTTCCTGACCGCAGAATTCTTCACTTCATTCCGGCAAACCCAGGTTGTTGCCCTAGTTTTCCCCATTGAGATTATTCAACAAGATCAAATCGGTTTCTGATTTCTGATATGGATGATTTATTCATTCGTGACCGCCGCAGATTTCTATGGGCCGTTTAACTGTTTCCCAAGCCAGTAAAGATTGCATAGTCAAAAAGGTTTTCATCAAGGAAATGCCCCGGTTGATGTAAAAAAATAGTGCAGCGAATTTTATTTAATTTTTTTTGTGGCATCATTTAATAAATTATTAAAACAATGGCGAATAATCACACTTTCAATGATGCGGACAACAACGGGGACAAAAACAGTGATGGAATCGATCGCAAAGGATTCTTAAAGTGCATGGCCTGGGCCGGCACGGGTGTTTTATGGACGATGTCGGGCGGGATCTTAAAATCTTACGGTCTTTCCCAAATGATTGACAGATCGACGGGCGGTATCAAAAAGGGCCTGGTCATGCCGAAATCAGATTTCAGTTTTGTGCAGATCAGTGACAGCCATATCGGATTTAACAAACCCGCCAATACGGATGTTATCGGGACGCTACAGGCTGCTATAAATAAGATTAATGCAATGCCGTCCGCGCCATCATTTGTATTACATACCGGAGATCTGTCTCACCTGGCCCAGGCAGATGAATTTGATGTGCTCGAGCAATCATTAAAGAGTGTCAGGACGGAAAAAATATTTTATGTGCCCGGCGAACATGATGTAACAGACAATGGCAAACTATACCTGGAGCGTTTCGGAAAAGGAACCCAGGGCGACGGGTGGTATAGTTTTGATTCCAACGGTGTTCATTTTGTCGGATTGGCAAACGTGACCAACCATGTGGATGGGGGACTTGGATACCTGGGTCCCGATCAGATAAAATGGCTGGAAGCCGATTTAAAGGGAATTTCTTCCAGTACACCCATCGTAGTTTTTGCGCATATTCCGATGTGGGCGGTTTATCCTCAATGGGGATGGGGTACAGAAGACAGTGCCCAGGCCCTGACCCTGTTAAAACGTTTCGGCTCCGTTTCCGTTCTAAACGGACATATACATCAAACTATTCAAAAGATTGAGGGCAATATTACTTTTCATACAGCCAGTTCAACTGCTTTTCCTCAGCCGGCTCCGGGATCTGCCCCCTCGCCAGGTCCCATGAAAGTGCCAGCTGAGAAACTGCGCAGTCTTCTGGGCCTGACCAGTGTGCATTATGTAGAACATGATCATGCATTGGCAATTACCGACATTCCACTGATAGAAACTGAAATGTCGGGCGGAATTAAATAGTCCCGGTTAAAACATTTCAGGATGGCAAACACAATTATTGTATTTAAAACTCCATGATTAGGTATGAAAAAATGGCTGGCATTTATTATTATGGTAACGGTTGCTGATTTTGATTCGACTCAATATGTTCCCTCCGAACAGGGTTCGTCCATTTCCTTTAAAATCGGAAATTTCGGTTTCGATGTAACGGGAAAATTAACGGGTATTCATGGCACAATTCAATTTGATCCTCAAAATTCGGCCAATGACAGTTTTGATGTTGCGATAGACGCTGGTTCGATAAATACCGGCAATAGCTTACGTGACAAGCATCTGCAGGGCGAAAGTTACCTGGATGTAGCAGATTACCCGAAAATTCATTTTATTTCGACAAGCATTGTACCGGCTGCGAATAAAGGAATGTTTGTATTAACCGGAAGGCTGACTATTAAGAATATTGTCAGGGAGATAAAATTTCCATTTGCCGTGACTTCCGCTGACGGGGGTTATCTTTTTAAAGGAACTTTTAAAATAAAAAGAAAAGATTTTAACGTGGGCGGTACGAGTACGATTTCCGATGAACTGGAAGTTTCGTTGAATGTTCAGGCTAAAAAAGTATAATAAATGCGTTCAACACGTCGCGATGCCGGATGGATTAATATTAATTGAAATATTGTGAAAATTAATTTAAAAATACGCGTTGGCGTTGTTCTTGTTGTACTTGTTAGTTTTTGTGCCGCGGCGACAACCACCAAACCGGATAAACCGGATTACCGGAATCTGAAGGTATTGCCGAAGAATATCAGCTCTAAAGATCTTCAGGGAATTATGGTGGATGATTTCCAGGATGGACTGGGGGTTACCTGTAGTTTTTGTCATGCAAACGCACAAAATGGGCATGGATTGGATTTCGCGAGTGATGCCAAGCCTGAAAAAGAAATATCAAGATCGATGATGCGGATGACAATCGGCATAAACAAAAAATACTTTAAACAAAAACACGCTGTCCTTGGGAGCGGGACCCTTACCGTGACCTGTAATACCTGTCACAAGGGAGAAGCCTTCCCCGACGGAGCCGCAGAACAGAAATAACTGTATTTTTATAAGTTAAAAATTGAGATTTATTCTGAAAAACCCCCGGCTAATATATCATTTTCTGTTTTGGCTACTCGCTTATATATTTTGGATCTTTGTATTCAGGAATAAAGCCTTTGTACTTACCAGAACCATCACCATTCAATTCTGTTATTTAATTTTTATCGCCGCTAACTATTATTTTAATACGCTTTACAATATTCCATCTTTCCTGGATAAAAAAAAATATTGGCAATTCGGGATCTTATTTCTTCTGGCAATTGGCATAACTGCTCTGCTCAGGGTACCCGTTTCTTACCTGGTTACCGTTTACTTGTTTAAAATTTCTGAAACGCATTTTGATTACATTTCTGTCTTTTATAATTCTTACGTCAATATATTTATTTGGATCATTTTAATCCTCGCGGGCAAAATGATTTCCGATAAAATCCGCTCCGAAGTGTATATTTCGAAAATCGAAAAGGAGAAGGATACCAATGAACTTAACTTTCTAAGAGCTCAGTTTAACCCGCATTTTTTATTCAATTCCATTAATTCCATTTATGGGCATATCGACAAAACGAATAAGCCCGCCCGGGAAATGCTGCTTACATTTTCCGAAATGCTCCGTTACCAGTTATATGAATGCAATGTTGAAAAGATTGAGTTGGATCGTGAGCTCAACTACATCAAAAATTATATTAGTCTTCAAAAAAGCAGGATGGATGAGCGAATACGTGTTTCATCCTGTTTTGATGCAATTGACGGAAATAGTAAGATAGCACCATTGTTATTGATAACCTTTATAGAAAATGCCTTTAAATATGTGGGCTTCAATGAAAGGGAAGAAAATTTTATAAATATCAGGCTGGGCCAGAATGAGGGGAAGTTGCATTTTAATATTATAAATACCAGGGACAACTTTTCATTTCGGACTGACAAATCATCTGGGTTGGGTATCGGGAATGCAAAAAGGAGGCTGGAACTTTTATATCCGGACAGACATCAGTTGAAAATTGAAGGAAAGGACGATCGTTTTGAAGTTGATTTAATATTGTTTGATTTATGAAATTGAACTGTCTTATCATTGATGATGAACCCATCGCGCGTAAATTGCTAAAGGAATATATTGAAGAAACTGATTTCATGGAAATTGCCGGCATCGCTGAAAATCCCCTGAAAGCCATGTCGCTGATCAACAATCTGCAAATAGACCTGATTTTCCTTGACATTAACATGCCTAAAATGAACGGCATTGAATTTTTAAGGTCAATGCCTGATTTACCGATGGTTATTTTGACTACCGCTTATGATCAATACGCACTGGATGGGTTTGAGCTGGCGGTTGTCGACTACCTGGTAAAACCATTTTCTTTGGAGCGGTTTATTAAAGCCTGTCAAAGGGCCCTGGAACTTAAAATATTAAAGGGGAAAAAAGTACTGGAGCATGAATCCGGTACCGATTATTTTTTTATTAAATGTGACGGTAAAATCGAAAAGGTTATTTATGACGAATTGGTTTATGTTGAGGCAATGTCCAATTATATAATTCTTCATACAACTGCAAGCCGCCACATTGCTTATCTGACCATTAAAGGAATGTTGGAAAGTCTTCCGGCGTCAAAATTTATTCAGGTGCATAAAAGTTTTATTGTTAATGCGGACCGGGTTAATACCATTGAAGGAAATATTTTGCATCTTGGTTCTGCGTCAATTCCAATGGGGAATAATTATGGTGGCGCTGTCCTGGACCGGATTTTAAAAAACAGGTTTTTTAAAAGATAAGGGTGGTTCATGGCCCAAGCCGTCGTTTAAGCCTTGTTCCAAAGAGGATTTGCTTTCAGTATCTTTTTATAAATGGGACAGGATTTTTCATGGGCGCCGGGCAGGTATCCGATACTCACTAAAAATTCGTTCACAATCTCACCACCCGTAAAACGAAATGTTGTCTTGAACAGTTTTACCCATTCATCTTTGGATTTGGGATGATGGAATTCCAGCCATTTCTCAAAAGAACCATATTGCTTTTGAAGGCCCAGGATCGTTTTTGCATTTTCTATAGCGGCATTAATTTTTAGGCGGTTACGGATGATGCCCGGATCGGCCAAAAGCCTTTTTCTGTCAGTTTCGCCGTAGGCAGCTATTTTTTTGATGTTGAATTTGTCGTAGGCTTTATTGAAGTTTGCCTCTTTGTTTAAGATGGTTTCCCAACTCAGGCCGGCCTGGTTAATTTCTAACAGGAGCCTCCCAAACAGCGAATTGTCATTATGGATGGGAAAACCATAGTGATTGTCGTGATAAGCTTTATGGAGGTTTTTTTTTGTTCCGGACATGGAATCTATATAGCTGCAATACGACATTTGACTTTGATTTAAGCTTGATGTTCTTGCTTTGAATTGTTTTACAAAGCTGTGTAAATGTTGATTGTTTATTTTAGCCGATTTGGCATTTATTGTATCCGGGTTGCTATGGACTAGCGGGTCCGAAATGGAATGAATTATTCATCAAAAGGACCGACAAGGAAAAGCCTACGACAAAAACCGTACACTTGAATATCATTAGCGAACACTTCCCACTTAATCAAAGTTATAAAGCTATGATTACGAATAATTTGCAAAATTGGCATCTTTTAGGCATTTTGGTAACTTCTGGCTCCCACCGGCGTCCTATAAACAGGAATTAAAGAACAATCTATGATAAAAAACTTATTACTCATTGCCCTCCGGAATTTCAGAAAGGACAAGTGGTACAGCCTGCTGAATATTTTGGGCCTCACGCTGGGCATTACCTTCAGCCTGTTCCTGATTTTTTACATAAAGGACGAACTCAGCTACGACCGTTATCATGAAAAGGCCGACCGCATTTACCGGATCGTTTCCTATATACAGGAACGGGATAAAAAAACGGACTGGACATTGACGCAGCTACCGCTTGCTGCCACATTAAAAAAGGATTTTCCTGAAGTCGAGCAGTCGGCCAGGTTCCAAGGCAGGGAACGGACATTATTCAAGAATGGCACCAATGAATTTTATGAAACCAAAGTTTACTATGCCGACAGTACCGTCTTCAACATATTTACTTATCAATTTGTTGAAGGCAACGCCGCCCATGCGCTCAATGAACCCAACAGCATTGTGATTTCAAAAACACTCGCAGAGAAATATTTCGGGAAAACACCGGCGGTTGGCAAAACGCTGAAAACAGTATATGATTTATATAAGGTGACAGCCGTCATACAGGATGTGCCGAAAAACTCTCATCTCGTTTTTGACATGCTGATATCCATGTCTACCATTTTAAAGGGTAACCAGAACGGGCAGGACAATTGGGGCAACTTCAACAATTTCACTTATGTGCTGCTAAAACCAGGCACCAGCAGGACAGCATTTGAAAAAAAGCTGGTGCCCATGTATGAGAAGTATATGGCGGCGCTTTTTGCAAAATTCAATGTTTCAATGAAATACGGTGTTCAACCGATAACGGACATACATCTGACTTCAAAATTAGAACGCGAACCGGAAGAACTGGGCGACATGTCCTATATCTGGATATTCTCCGCCGTTGCTTTTTTTATGTTGCTGATCGCCTGTATCAATTATATGAACCTGACAACTGCCCGGTCTGCGCGACGGGCAAAAGAGATTGGTATCCGCAAGGTAGCGGGCTCTACAAAAAATCAATTGATATTGCAATTCCTGAGTGAGTCGTTGCTTACGGCTTTTATGGCCCTGTTGTTTAGTATTGTATTTATCATTCTTTTATTACCCGCTTTCAATACTATATCAGGCAAAGCATTTACGATGCAGACTTTACTGCAGCCTTTTAACATCATTCTGCTGGTCAGTATCATGTTGTTTACCGGGTTGGTCGGCGGCAGCTATCCTGCGTTTTATCTATCCGGATTTAAACCGGTAAGTATTTTAAAAGGTGCTCTTTCGAAAGCATCGGGGAATGTAAACCTGCGCCGCACACTGGTGGTGTTACAGTTTTCCATTTCCATGATTATGCTTATTTGTACCTGGGTGGTGTATGCACAACTTTCTTATTTACAAAAGAAGGACCTTGGTTTTAACAAGGACCAGGTAATGGTCGTGACGGTAAATACGGGAGAGGATGAACGCGGCAAGATATCCGCCATGAACAATGAATTCCGCAGCCTGGCGGGCGTAAGGACGGTTGGCACGGCGAATTGCTATCCGGGTAGTAAAAACATTAACCTGAACCTGTTTTCAGTAGAAACTAAAAATGGACATGTTGATAAGGCCGTTGAATGTTATGGAATTGATGAAAATTATCTGCCTGCATTGGGTATTCCGGTGGTAAGCGGACGTAATTTTTCGGGCCTGGGCGATACATTGCATGGCATTATGGTAAATGAGGCGATGGTAAAACATTTTGGATGGGATAATGCGATTGGAAAAAGGGTGAAATTTCCCGGTGACACATCGGCCAACTACCTTGAAGTAGTCGGAGTAATAAAAGATTTTCACCAAAAATCACTGTATAACGCGATCGCTCCGCTTCTTTTGTTTTATTCACCAAACAGTAATATCATAGAAGTAAAACTGAAAACCGGCGATGCCAGAAAATCCATTTCACAGGCCGAAAATGTTTGGAGAAAATATTTCCCCCAGTTGCCATTTGAATATAAATTTTTGGATGAAGATTTTAATTCTCAATATGCGGCTGACCAGAAGCGTGGAAAAATATTTGCCGCTTTTTCCGTACTCACCATCATTATCACCTGCCTGGGGCTACTGGGGCTCACGGCATTTACGACGCAGCAAAAACAGAAAGAAATCAGCATGCGTAGGGTAATGGGCGCCAGTGTGATGCAGGTGGTTACCCTGGTTACCAGAAATTATTTATGGCTTTCATTAATTGCGGCTGCGATTGCGTTTCCTGTTGCCTGGATTTTTATGAACAACTGGCTGCACATCTTTCCATATAACGCGGGCCTGTCCGCAATTCCGTTTTTATTGTCAGCCCTTGTAATTGTAGTTACTGCAGCAGCAACGGCCACGTTTTATTCTGCGAAAGCAGCTATGACGAGCCCTGCAAAAATTTTAAAGACGGAATAAAGGCCCAGCAGCCCCGGTAGGCTAAGTTGAATATCTTCACCGATACTCTTTTAAACAGGAGTCGACTTCTCGATCATCCGATATACTTTCTTTGACGTGGAAACTATAAAATCGAGTGACCTCCTGCCGGGACCTTCAATTAACAGAAAAAGGCAGGTGAGAATTTGCGCGTAGTCGGAACGTATTTCGTGTAGCACCGCCCAAAAGCCAACCTTTGGCGGAGCAGGCGGCATGGGCAAGGGACTTCTGCCAAAATACAAATCGATTTTAGTACTGAGCACGGCAACGATCATTTGAATAATGAAATAAAATGCGGTTATCCTTGTAAATATTCCAAAAATTAAGAACAAACCACCAATTATTTCACCGGTAGCGATCACATGCGCTGTCGTTGCAGGGAAGGGAAAACCTAACTTTGTAAATCGGCCCACCCCCTGATTGGCATAAACAAATTTCAAAATACCTTCCCAAAAAAATACGCTTCCGGCCATCAGGCGGATGATTAAAATGGTTGATTGACCCGCTACGGGTGGATTTAAAAACCAATTGATAACTTTTTTCACTGTTTTTTAGTTTTAATTAAAATAATAGCGCAAACTTCTATTTTTCAATGTTTCATTTGAAATGAATTACAGCAACCATCCGTTTTACTTGATTAAGCACTGATTTGTCAAGAATTTCAGGTGCATCATCTAATAAACCGCCAAAGCTCCATGATGTTATTACCTTTATAAAAACAGTGAAAGGCAGAATTGTCCTGTTTCATTCGATTTTCTGAGCAGGTATTTACTTTTTGCGGGCGGTTGTATGATGCTTTTTATGAAACCAGTTTAAATATTGATCTGTCATGAAACTGAAATGCATTATAATTGATGATGAACCAATCGCAAGAAAAGTATTGCAGGAATTCGTAGAAGAAATAGATTATCTGGAATTGGCAGGACAGTCAGAAAATGCCCTCAAGGCTATTTCACTGTTAAACGAAAATGATATTGACATTATATTTTTGGATATTAATATGCCGAAAATAAATGGTATTGAATTTTTAAAAAGTTCGAAGACGAGTGCAAATATCATCATGACGACTGCTTATACTGAATATGCGGTGGAAGCCTACGGACTGGACGTCTTGGACTATTTGGTAAAACCGATTGCCTTTGACCGTTTCTTAAAAGCATGTAACAAGGCCAGGGAAATAAGAGAACTGAGAAAAATAACACCGGCCGAGCCAAACAAAACCACCGACCATTTTTTTATTAAATGTAATAATCAAATACAAAAAGTATATTATAATAACTTGTTGTACGCAGAAGCCATGCTAAATTACGTAATGTTATATACCAGTTCAGGGAAGATGATGGTATATGTTACAATCAAGAGTCTCGAACAGCAACTTCCTCCCGATGTTTTTATAAAAGTTCACAAATCTTTTATTGTGAACATTCATAAAATCAAAAGTATAGAGGGCAATATTTTGGACATAGGCGATCAAAAGATTACCATCAGCCAAAATCTACGGGAAAAAGTGATCAGTGAAATTGTAAAAGATAAAATGATAAAGCGTTGAACGTTTAACAGATTAGTTGCGAGAACCAACCTCAATTTAGTTTTGCATGCTTATTTTGGGGTAGGTACCTCTACAATTCACCATACGCTTATGCTCATTATCAGGACGTAAAAATTCATTGTTCAAACGGAATACCTATGGATGTGGTGGTGCGGGCGGTCTGGGTGGCATAGGAGGTCTCGGAGGCATTGGTGGCCCGCTATGGTAACTGGCATGGTGATAATAGGTATGATGATGATAAGGGTGGTGATAATAGGCATGGTGGTAATAGGTATGGTGATGATAAGGATGGTGATAATAGGCATGGCTGTGACCCCGGTAATGTGGATGTGGATGAGGGGGAAACGGCGGGTGGGGCGGCTGTTGGGCCGATACAGTAAGGCCCAATAATAAACACAGGCAAATAAAAACTGCTTTTTTCATGTAGTCGGGATTTCGTGATCAATATTGCATTATCTATTGAAAAAGCGTGCCACGACCTGCTGCTCCCTGGGGAATTACGCTAACTTCGAAATAAAAATCAAATCCAGGAACATATTGTCGGCCTAGTAATATCCCAATTAACCAAGTAAAATATGCAAGATGAAAAACAAAAACTGTTTACGTATGTTCGTTGCTCTGAGCGGTGTAATGATGCTGATGCTTACTTCTACATTATCAGAGGCACAAAAAACAAACACGCCCGTGAAAAACATTGTTATCGTGCACGGTGCTTTTGCCGATGCGTCCGGATTTGCTGCCGTTTTTAAAATTCTTCAGAAAGACGGTTATCATGTTACTCTTGTTCAGAATCCCTGTACATCCATGCAGGATGATCTGGATGCAACCAACCGCATTCTGGACAGACAGGATGGGCCGGTCATTTTAGTCGGGCACTCGTGGGGAGGCTCCGTTATTACTCAGGCAGGGATGCATGATAAAGTTGTGAGGCTGGTATATATTGCTGCAATAGTTCCGGACTCGGGTGAAACTACTGCCGGTCTCGCCTCATCAGTAGCCACACTTCCCAACAATGGACTATTGCCTCCGGACGACAAGGGAATTATTTATTATTCCAAAGAAAAATATCATATTGGGTTTGTTCCAGAACAAACCCAGGAAATGTCCGATTTTATGTTTGCCTCGCAGGTCCCCATTGCGCTAAAGGCATTTACGGAAGTCATAACCGTGGCTGCCTGGAAAAAAAAGCCTTCCTATGCGATCATTCCAACGGAGGATCAAAATATCAATCCCATACTGGAAAGGTCAAACGCCAAACGGGCCGGATCCGTTATTACTGAGATTAAATCAAGTCACACCGTATACCTGTCGCATCCGAAAGAAGTAGCCGCTGTCATTGAAATGGCCGCGACTTCAGTGCGTTAGCATAAACCAGGTTATGAAAAGTCTCCTGCACAAAAAATGGGTATGGATGGGAATCAGTTTCAATGCAACAGGGCCGTCACGCAAGAGGACCGGGATAAGGGATAGTAAAAATCCGTTCCTCCGGGTAAAATATCAATTGAAATTTCAGCGGTTTGTAAAAAAGGATTAAATTGATTTGCTGAATTCCTTCCTCCTCTTAACCTTATAATCTTCTGATATGAAAAAAAATTTACTCAAATTACTTTGTGGGGTATTGTTATGCTGGAATATTACCAATGCGCAGGTGCCTGGTAATCCAAAGCTTAAGGCGCCAGTTGAAACCTCTTTGCAAGTTGACAAATCCCCGACCAAACTGAGTCCTGAATTAAAAAAAATAGCCGGCCAGAATAATGCACCCAAAATTCAGAGTCTGAGTATTCAGGCTAAACCGGTTCCCGCTGCCAACGATGAGCTCGATAAATACATGCAGTATCGGGGGAATGGCGTGGTAGTAGACGTTTCGGTGAAAGGGAATGTCAATGCTGCCAAAGCAGATTTGCAAAAAAACGGCTTTCAGGTTACGGGCGTTTATGGAAGAGTCATCTCGGGCATTATACCGCTCTCATCTCTGGGGAAACTGGAAGCCCTGGAATCCATTCAATATGCAAAACCTGCGTTCAAACCAACCCGTCCGCTTAAATCGCCCAGTGCCCAGGATAAAGGAAAAAAGTCCGGCGGAACCATAACACCTGTGATCAGTCAGGGTGATACGGCCCAGCGATCTGACATAGCAAGAAAAAAATATGGCGTCAGTGGAAAGGGCGTGAAGGTTGGTATACTTTCCGATAGTTATGACAACCTGGGTACCGCGAAGAAAGGCGTTAAACAAGGAGAACTGCCGGGTCCCGCAAATCCTTTTCATTTCAATAAGCCGGTAGAAGTATTGGAAGATCTGGATAGCGGCGGAACGGATGAGGGTCGCGCGATGCTGGAAATTGTACATGACGTAGCGCCGGGTTCAGCGCTTGCCTTTCATACCGCTTTTCTCGGGGAGGCTGATTTTGCACAGGGTATTCAGGATCTGGCGGATAAGGGTTGCCAGGTAATCGCCGACGACGCTTTGTATTTTGACGAACCTTTTTTCCAGGATGGTATTATTGCTCAATCGGTTGACATATCAAAGAGCAGAGGGGTTGCCTATTTTTCCGCGGCGGGTAATCAGGGCGTGAATTCATACGAACACGGTTTTCAACCATCCGATGTGGAATTTTTGGGGCCGGGCAATGGTACGGCTCATAATTTTAGTGCTCCGGGTGATCCCCCGGTGTATGCCCAGCCGGTATTTATTCCTCCGGGTGGTTCATTGATCAGTTCATTTCAATGGGATGAATCCTCGTTTTCGGCGAGTGGGGTTGGCTGTACTTCCGACCTGGATATTTATTTATTGGACATAAATGGAAATGTAGTTGCCGCGGGTGCATCCGATAATATTGCCAGTGGTGATCCGATAGAAGTTTTTGGATATAGTAACGATACGCAGAGCCCTACTTTTTTTATTGTAATACTAAAATTTGCCGGCCCGGATCCCGGCCATATTAAGTTTGTAATGTTCAACGACGCATTATTTTATGCTACCAATCCGGCGATACCCGGCGTGCTGACAGGAACCTGTTACGGCCATCCTAAAGCAGCGGGAGCCATTGCCACGGGAGCAGCTTATTATCAGCAGACACCTGCTTATGGTCTGGACACGGCACTGATTGAATTTTATTCTTCTTTTGGTGGCATTCCAACTTACTTTGACATCCAGGGGAACCGCATAGCGCCACTGATTCGTAGAAAGCCAGATATAACGGCACCCGACGGAGGCAATACTTCCTTCTTTAATCCCTTTGATTATCCGGACGGTGCTTTCGATGGCGATCCATTTCCGAATTTTTTCGGCACTTCCGCAGCGGCACCTCATGCGGCGGGTGTTGCAGCACTGATGATCGAAGCGCAAAAATTAAATACGATCACACCTGATCAGATCAGGGGGGTCATGTCAAAACACACGTCAGATATGGATGATCCGTTAACGCCCGCGTTTGACAAAGGTTTTGATGTCGCTTCAGGTTACGGACTGATCAAAGCAGATAAGGCTGTTGGAGAAGTAAAATTTCCCGCGCTCTTTATTCAAAATCTAAAACTGGAAGCGGCCTGTTCGGATAATCCTGCTTCAATAAGAAACTGGACCATCGTCAATCCAAATCCTTTTGAAGTGGAAGTGAATTGGTTCCTGACAGGTACAAACCAGAAGGGTACAATCCTCGCGGTTCCGGGAAAGACTGGTTTTTCCACAAATACGGTATCAAACAGAAACTTCAGTACGCCAAATATTGCCATTATAGACTGGGAGGACAATTTCGGATTTAACCGGGCAGACGCTGAATTCAGCAGCATTGCGCAGTGTGGAAAGGATGCTGTCAGCGCTTCAAGCGGAAAGGCTATGGAATCCTATACCAAAGAAAGCGCGCTGAGGGGAAATATTGCTGAAGTATATCCAAACCCATCCACAGATAATTTCAGGGTTTATCTTTCACTCAATAATGATGGACCAACTGACGTTGAACTGTACACGCAGGATGGAAAGCTTTTATACAGCAAAAGGGAAGCGCAGTCAACTGGTACTATCAGTATTCCTGCTTCCGTTTATAGTCCGGGCATGTATATCATAAAATTAAAACAGAGTGGATTTTCCAAAACATTCAAAGTGGTTAAACAATAATAAAGGAGAAGTATCGGAAGTGGGTGGAAGCGAAAGGTTAACCACAAAGTATGGCCGGTTGAATGTTAAAGGTTTCTTAACGGACTTATCTAAATTATCGTGCAATTATGACCGGCGAGTAGTTGGAAAAAAATATTCGCCCGCGAAAACCGGGCAGGAAGGGGGTGCATAATATTAGAGTGTTAAAGTTGGTGGCTCCGGTTAATTTACCATGAATAATTGTGGAAATTTGCAATCTTATTCCCCAATCAGACGTGAAAAAAATTGTTGCCCCTTTTTTCCTGATTACTTCATTGTTGTCAGCCCGGCCGTCCTATTGCCAGTATACGGACAGCCTTTCCACCCTGAAAAAGGATACTTTACCGCCTGCAATTCACTGGGACCGGGCTACTGTTAAAAATGTATTTCCCTATAAATCCCTGGCGGTGACTTCTGTTTTGGTAACGTATGGGTTCTTATCCATTCACAATAAAGATTTACAGCAGGTAAATGAAAAGGTAAAAGAGGAGGTTTATACTGAGAGAGGGTCCACCAAAAAAACGCCCATCGATACTTATCTGGTATTTGCACCGATTGCCGCCGTATATGGCTTAAACGCCATGGGAATAAACGGAAAAAATAATTTCAGGGATCGAAGCATGTTGATTGGACTGTCCGAACTGATTGCGGGAACTGCTGTTTTTACCGTCAAGAAATTCTCGGGTGAAACCAGGCCTGACGGATCGGACCAGTATTCATTTCCTTCCGGGCATACCGCGGCGGCTTTTGCTGCAGCCGAATTTATGCGCCAGGAATATAAGGATGTTTCTCCCTGGTATGGCGTTGCTGGTTACGCGATGGCTGCCACAACGGGATATTTGAGAATGTACAATAATAAACATTGGGCGAGCGACGTCGTCGCCGGTGCGGGAATTGGGATAATGTCAACAAAACTCGCTTATTGGATCTATCCCGTTATAAAGCGAAAATTGTTTAACGACAAGGAAGTAAAAACGGTTATTATGCCGACTTATCAGAATGGTTCATTTGGTTTTGGCCTTGTTCATAAATTTTAACGGCTCCCGGTTTTGCATGCATCCGCCTTTCCCGGAAAATAATTCACCAGCCCCTTTACTTTCACGGTAAAAGAAATATTACAATCCACTAGAAAAGACTTCACCACACCTGGAATATCTCCCTCGAACCGGTAAGGTACATATCCTGATAGCCCTTCATAGCCTCTTCCATTTTCTTCATAGCCTCGGGTTTCTCTTTCATCTTTTCCCAGCTTTGTTCATAAGCGGCGAGGTTTTCATACTGACTAACCATAATCACGCGGTTATAGGCGCCAGTCATATCGGTTAGTATATTTTTCACATCGGGACTTTCCTTCGTGGCCTCCTTAAACATTTTGGCCAGCTTGGAAGCGTTACCTGGTTTGGCAACGAAGATTTCATGAACAACGATCATAAAATGAAGTTTTATTACTCGTAATTAATTTCCAGCGTGCATCACTTCATCCGCCGTGATATTATTCTTCACCTTGTCTTTTAACCAGTCAAAAATAAAATCTGCATCTTCTCTCCAGGTGGGCTGCCCGAGCACAAAATGATTTCGGCCGGCAAAGACCTTGTAATCAGTTACAGATCCTTCCGTTTCATAGGCGTTGAAATTCCGGTGATTCAGATGCGCCGGGATAATATGATCCGTGTCCCCGGCCGTTAATAAAAGGGGGACATGGTGTTTTTTGAAGTCGACCTTTGCGGCCCCCGATAAAGCCCCACGCGAAACTGTTTTGGATTCCGGTATTGTGTACCCATCATAAGCCGCCTGCTGGGCATCCAGCGGCATGCCGTTCACAAACGCATACTGCCAGTCCTCGAACGACATCATATAGGTTTCATCGGTATCGGTGAACACGCCGAGCGATTTCCAGCCAGCTTTCAGGAACGTAAACTCGTAAGGGAAGACGCCGAGCGGGGGGACGGAATGGATGGCCACCCCGGCTACAGCCAGGCCGCGGTTGACAAAGATCTGGGTCATCAGTCCGCCATAGGAATGACCGATCAGGATGGGTTTTTCAGGTAATGACTTGATAATATTTTCATAATGCGCAAGCAACTCATCAATGGTTAGGCGGGCAAGTTCTTTATCATGATGAGGATGCCGTGACCTCAATTCAGCGACCGAAGCGTCTTTGTGGGGCCAGGGCGGCGCCGAAGTGCTGAATCCTTTTTCTTCGAAATATGTTTTCCAGGCGTCCCAGCAGTTGTTTCCAACAAATGCGCCTGTGATGAACAGAATGGTTTTTGATCCGGTTGTTTCCATAAAAAAAGTTTTAACCAAATTTAGTCTTTTCCGAAACCCGATCCATGTAAATTTTAAGCAAACATTTCGATAATCTGCGGGTAAACAAATGCCATGAGCAACCGCAACCAGTACAAACAAAATATGGATGTCAAATATGACAATCTGGAATTAATAGATGTGCCGGCCATCATCGCGGAGAATAAAGAGCGATGGTTTGGAAACCAGCAGCATCGATCCACTGGGAAATTGATTTTTCTTATTTCTGTACCAGTCCGGCAATGATACTGACACTGAGGGCCAGGATAACTGTATTATATACGAAGGAAATAAACCCGTGAAAAAGTGCCAGGTGCCGGATCTGGCGGGACGAGATGGTCACATCGGAGACCTGAAAGGTCATTCCGATCACGAAGGAGAAATAGGCAAAATCCAAATAGTCCGGTGAATCATCACCTGGGAATTGTAAGCCGCCTTCGGTTTCCTTTTCTATGCCCTTCTCTTCTTTGCTACAAGTATAATACAGGTGCGCATAACGAAAAGTGAAGACGGTGTGAATCAGGATCCAGGATAACACAACGGAAATGATCGAAAATCCGATATGGTATCTGTATCCGGCCGCCTTGGTGTCCGGCAGAATTTTTAACAGGATGATGACGGCAAACAAACTGATGATAGCCGCAACGAGCACGAAGATAAAAACGATGGTCCGGCTGGAATCCTGCCTCTTGGCGATATATTTTACTTCATGAACTTCCGCTCGTACGATCGTTAACCAGAATAACACCAAACTGGAAAATGCAAAACTGCTCCATACCAGGATAAATTGAATGGCCGGCGGTGTCTTGCCGCTTATTGCAAACGTTATTAAAGAAAAGAACAAACCGATCAATAGCCGGGTATGGGCCGGAATTCTGTAAACGCGCTGGATAAATGTAGGAGTCATAAATAAAACAGTTCTGCTGTCAATTTGAGGTCCAACGTAGCCATGCCAAATTTATTGCGGACCTTCGTGCCATTAACAGCAGCTTAAAAATTAATTTCTGGTTACAAACTTACACAAATGTTAACCACCTTCCTGATACCTCCTCACCCCGATTTGAATGATTTCATTTTCAACTACTCTCTTTGTAAATCTGAGTCTTCAATCAAAAGCCTGGCTTTACCCTGGATTGCTCATCATGATACCAGTCTTTGCTTTTACCTGGCTGATGTGCCAACACAAATAAGCGATGGGAATGCCAAACCGGTATCTGTTAATATCAACCGGATCACTCTTTTTGGATTGCTGACTCAATCCAGGGGAGAAATGGTATTTGAAGGGAATTATCATACATTCATTATAGAATTCAAACCCAATGGATTTAACAGGCTTTTTGGTATCCCGGCGAGCGATATTTGCGATGGTGTTTTTTCCGCAAATGAAGTTATCGGCAACGTAATAGAAAAATTTTATGAGCGGTTGGTGAATGCGGTAAGTATCCGGCAAATGGTATCGACTACCGATAAATTTTTATTTGGTTTTTTAAATAAGCGAAAAGTTGTTTATTCAAATGACGGAATTACAAGAATTTCCAACCAATTATTGACGAATAGTTTACCGAATATATCGCAATACGCCTGCCAGGCAAATATGAGCATTCGCAATTTTGAAAGAAGATTTACAGAACAAGTGGGCACTTCGCCGAAATTATTCTGTCGTTTGCTTCGTTTTAGTGTTGCGGTACAATCAAAAATGGCCAATCCTGAAAAAAGCTGGATGGATATTGCTTTTGATTGCAATTACTACGACAGTATGCATATGATCAAGGAATTTAAGCAATTTGCCAGTGTAAGTCCGGTTGCTTTTTTCGAAGAAAACCCGTTTTTATCACAGGAGACTTTTAGCACATTTAAACGGGAAGCACCGTGAGAAGTGCACCCTGTAAAATAATGCCTGTCTAAACCCAGGATTTCCGGTACCGGAATTTGGCGGTTTCTTACTACTAGTCTCTCATTCTGCTGCTGTATTATTGCATACAGACGGTTCAATATTAAATATAACATTCGAAAGGGAGATAAAATGAAAAATACGGTCCCGGATAACTGGTATGAAGGTTTTTTCTCAGGTATTAATTGTGAAATGTGGGAAAGGGCAATTCCTGATGAATTGACAACCCAGGAAGCCGGTTTTTTGATTGATATAATGAAAATAAAAAAGGGGTCCGAAATTTTGGATGTACCCTGTGGTTTCGGAAGGCTTGCTATTCCACTCGCAAAAAAAGAGTTTAATTTAACCTGCATGGATATTTCAGGGCAGTTTCTAATGGGCTTTGACAAAAAAGTAAAAGAAGAAAGGTTACCCATACGGATCATCCAGGGAAATATTTTAACGCTTGAATTTACGGGACTTTATGATGGGGCGTTTTGTATGGGCAATAGTTTCGGCTATTTCGATTATGCAGGCATGAAGCTGTTCGTAAAAAAGGTATCCGCCTGCTTAAAACCCAATGGACGTTTTGTTATTAATTCGGGTATGGTGGCAGAAAGTATATTGCCAAAAATTCCTCTGGAGAAAACCTATATTCTTGGAGATCTATCAATGCAAATCAATAATGAATATGTTGTGAATGACAGTTATATGATTAGTCATTTACAATACAAAATGAACAATCACTCGGAAGAACATAGTTATAAACACTATGTATATACGATAGGAGAAATAAAAAGATTATTAGCGGTATTTGACTTAAAAATAATCAACCTCTTTAGTGGATTTGATAAAGCCATTTACAAACTTGGCGATCCTCAGGTGTATATCGTTTGTGAAAAAATAGCCTGAATCCGAAGGGCCGCCATACGAAAAGCGTCAGTAGCTGCTGACAGATAAAACCGGCCTTTGTGTGGGAATAGGTTACTTTACGGGTACAGGACTGCGTTCAAGGAGAATTTTCTAGAGTCATTACGTCTTCACCGGTTTAAATACAATAATTATATGATATCCACTATATTAAAAACGAATATTATTTCGAGAGCCATTATGCTTGCCAGTTGCCTGAGCGGGTTTGCCGGATATCAATGCGACGCACAATCCATTGTGGGTAAATGGCAGCAGGTCTCGGGTAAAATGTATTGCACGCCCGACGCAGTTAAAAATTCGCACGGCCATCTGCAGGATGTGATGGAGATGCCAAAGGTTGAAGCGGTGGACGAATTCAAAGCGGATAACACGCTCATCGAAACAATCACATCCGGAACAACCAAAACCAGCACATCGGGTACCTGGACAATGTCGGGGAAAACCGTAACCATATCCATTACGGGTCACAAACCCATGAGCGGAATCTTCTCCGATACAGATAAAACCCTAATATATACAATGGAGATGCCCAAATCCGAACACATGCAGGTCAGCAAGAGAGAATGGACTTTTGCAAAGATATAGATCGTATCATCAGAGAACTATCAGTGGGCATTTTATCCAATGAGCAACAAAAACGAAAAAGGTCCCGCTGTGCATTTAATTCGACGGACCCAATCCTGGGGTGCATGATTGTTATACATGAAGGAGGCTGAGTCTTTTCATAACAGGATAAAAATCGTAAAAAAAGGCCTGGTAATTATAATTAACTAAGAGCGACCGCTTTCGATGGACGAAATACGCGAACCGATCCCTGGCCATTTGCAATCACAAACGCGATTCCGCTAAAGGCAAGTGCTGAAAACATACTGGTCACTTCATTTCCATTATTTGAGACGGGATTTGCAATGGCATCGGGGATGTGCAAAAGGATAAGCCATAAAAAGATCATGATAGCCAGCAGGTTTCCTATTAATTTGATTCTGAATTTTAGAATAATGGCGATTCCCGATCCGATCAGGGCTATCCCGGCAAAATAGGTCCAGAAAAGGTGGAACGAAATCCAGTCCGGAACCATATTTTGGACAGTATCGGTATAATAAAAATGAGATACTCCAAAACTGATCATCGTAATCGAAAACATAATGCGGCCAAACGGAGCTATTTTTTCAAGGAATCCAATAAGCTTTGATTTTCCTTTAATGTCGTTCGCATATTCCGGCGCATTTCCGGCAATAGCAAAAGCCCCTCCTGCATAGGCGAATTCTTTCAATGCATTTATCCACAATCCCAGGTGTATAGGATTATAAGGGCTTATGAACAATTCGTAAGGAACATAGCAGAAAATAAAAAAGAAAAGAAAGAGACATCCTAATATATACGCAAAAAATTTAGTTTTAATGTTCAACGCGATGGCAGATCCCGCAATGACAAGTAAAATACCAACCAGATATGCAAAATAGAGGAGGCCCGGAACCCGGTAAGGCAATGGTGGAAACAGGATCTGAAAGAATTCCTTAAAAAAGAATTGCTGAAGACCAGTTGCCGCGATGGCGGAGCCATAAAATATCCGACCGACTGTACTGAATATTTTCATAACTTATTTTATTGATATTACACCTGAAGGTAATGGTAAATCAATTTCAATATACATCATCAGTAAGCCAGGCTGGTTTTGATAAATATCGACGTATAAACAGTCGATTCCTCCCCTCGAACGAATAAAATTTTCTATTGCAATAATAGCGAATTTGCCTCCAGCTGTCGATAGACGGATTCCTTAGAGGGCCCTTCCTGTATAACACGTTGTTATCATCAGGCAGGACGAGTCAGGACGGTTAAGTCTATTTTTGATAATTTTGGGAATATTATTGCAAATTATAACCAATCCAATATGGACCAGAAAGTTTTTGAAGATGTTGACAGGTATATCAGCGATCTCTTTATTAAGCCGGATGAAGCTTTAGCGATCGCTGAGCAGTCTCATCAGTTGGAAAACCTTCCGCCTATAAACGTATCTCCCAATCAGGGGAAACTGTTGCATTTGTTTGCAAAACTTTCGAAAGCCAAAAAAATTCTTGAGGTGGGAACCTTGGCTGGTTACAGCACGATATGGATGGCGAAGGCGCTGCCGGAAGATGGCAGACTGATTTCATTGGAAATAGATCCACACCATGCAGAAGTAGCCAAAAAAAATATTGATCGTGCGGGCCTTTCCTCCAAGGTTGAAATACGTGTTGGAAAAGCAATCGATTTATTGGCCCAGCTGGTAAAAGACAATACTACCCCTTTTGACATGATCTTTATTGACGCTGACAAACCGCCTTACACCGAATATTTTGAATGGTCGTTAAAACTATCAAGACCTGGAACGCTTATTATAGCAGACAATGTAATTCGTGATGGGAAAGTACTTGATAAAGATCATGAAGATCCAATGGTAAAAGGAGCACAGCGATTTAATAAAGCACTTGCCGCAAACAGCCATGTCAGCGCGACCATTTTGCAGACTTTTGGTGTGAAAGAATATGATGGAATGGCTATTGCAATTGTAGAATGAAGGGCTATCTACGTCTGAAGTTTATTGCCATGAGCAGACAGGAGCTTTCTCGCGTTTTTCAAATTTCCCAGTTTTTTTTGTAAGCCGGATCCTGAAAACCACGCCCTTAATTTCATCAAAACTGTTTGGGCGAAAGGGCCAGTTTGGGGAAAGTCTTGTTGTGTCGCTGGTTTTAATTGGCAATTGACGCTGATACAAAATGTCAAGACCTTCATTCCTTTCTGTTCCGTTCGGTGACTCTTCGAACTGACCCCAGCAAATAACAGTTTGCCAATTGGCCAGATCAGGAATATTTTCCACTTCAAAACAAACCTGGCGATTTTGCCTCATGATATTGATCTTCATTCCTTCATGGGTGATCGCATAAATGAACTCTCCGTCATAAGCGTAGCTGATCGGAACGATATAGGTCGTATTATCCAAATGACAGCCAATTCTTCCAATCAATTGATTATGGAGCAGGTTTTCGATTTCTTCAGGCATTAAATTTCCAAACATATAGCAAGATTTCTCCAAAATTGAACTTATTGTAGGCTGAATTGAATGACGAGGATTACCCCGGGATATGATTTTGGTCATGAAGATATCATTGGTTTTAGTTCACTTTTATGCCTAATATAATAAACAATGGATTATACATTATCAAGCCCGGGGTTAGCAATCGGATATCAGTCTCCGAAAGTAAGAACTTCCTACTTCAGGTCCTTTACCAGGTGGGCTGCAGACCAGGACATTGAAAATCATATAGGCTGGGTTGGTATCAGTATCACTTCCATGACTGCCATCTTTTTTCCCCTTACGATGGCTGCCATTTTGTTTAATGATGCGTCGGTCGGACTGATCGGTATCGCCATGCTTTCATTAATTATGGTAGTTATTATAAATCTGGCTGCCGTTTCAACGCGTTATACTATTCCGTTTCTCCTGGCTGGTATTCTGATGGATATTATAGCAGTAATGATCAGTATAATATGAATATACTTTATCACCTGCTGGGACGGTTTAATCCGGGATTCACCGAACAGGTGAATACGTTTATGATCAACCCTTTTGTGAAATATAAGGGTTTGGAACTTTTTGCCACCTATGAAAATGCCAGTGGAAGGGCAATTACAGAAAAAAGTATGCGTCACGCGACCCAGTATGCGGCTGATCTGATATACCGGTTTCCGGCAAAAAGCGAAAACTTCTGGATCGGGTTTCGTTACAATTCAGTCACATCGGGTGTACAAGGCTTAGCACAAAATATTACCATCAACCGGGAGGTCGCTTCTGCAGGCTGGTTTCTGACAAAAAATATCATGTTGAAGTTAGAATATGTCAATAAGGTCTAACAGAATTATTCGGTTCAAAATATCCTGAACGGAGGGCAATTTAGCGGAACTGCTGTCCGTCCGCGGGACTCATTTCGCTAATCTCCGGCATTATTCAAGGTACTTTTATTCACCCGATTATGGCAATATATCCCTGTCTATACAGGCTTACATTGACAAGCATCATATCCGGGACTGACAGACATCACGAATTTTTTGCTAGTGGGGTAGTATGTTTGCGTATGTTAATGCCGATCAAATGATTTCCTTTCATTTCACTTATAAACTCCAGTCTTATATTGCCCAGGCCAATATTAATGAACATAATGGGGAAATTGTATGCGAACTATTAGGCATTTTAAGCGACGAATTGAATCAGGCGGTTTCATTCCAGGATCTGGAGCTTGGCAACTTGCAGAAAGGTAAAAATGCTTTAACACAGGCTATTGAAATGGGACTTTCCAAATATCTCGATAATTTTCCAGTTGGACACTGCAAATAGGTTCACCGACCGATAGCTTCATCTGAAAATTTGTCTACTAACTATATTTTGCCGATAAAGCTGATTGATCACGTTGAGGCTTGCGACCTAGGAGCATGTAAACGATTGGCAAAGGTTTAAGTCTTTGAAACGAACTTATCGGCTTAAAGAGACTACCTTTTAACGGCCAGACAAATCCGGCAAATGTAAATGAATGCGTATCAAAAACCAGATTAATCCTATTCTTTCCGGTGAAAAAATTTCACCCCGTGTAATAACACGACCTCCTCATATTAAGAATGAACAAGATCTTTTTCCTCACCTGCTTCATCAGAAAGCATTTGACAATTCCTTTCTTCCAAATATTATCAGTATTGTGAGTAATGGTAAAATCATTGCTGCTAACCGGGCGGCCGAAAAATTACTGGGATATTCTGCAAGGACATTATTATTAAAGAATTATAATGAAATTTTTGACTCTTCCGGCGGGCATTTTAAAAGAATGTTAGAGCAAAGGAGAGCTGCGGGGCATGCTATCGGGGACTTAACCGTCATAAGAAAAAATGGCAAGCGGTTGCCTTGTCAAATTACATCAGTAATATTCATCGGCGACAATCATATCGGGAAAGCAATCACCACGATGGTTGACCGAAGTCAGGGTATACGGCAACAAACAGAGATTGACCTTAAGAAGGATAGAGCGGCGGCGGCTGGTCTTCTTTTCGTATTATCAGAATCGGATGCGACCCTGACCCGGCTGCACAAACTCGAACATAAGCTGGATGAAGAAATAACCGCTAAAGAGGTATCGATATCAGCATCTCTGGTTCAGCAACAGCTCTTTAAAAAGGAATGGAAGGCCGAAACAAAATTAAAAGCGATACAAATAGCAAGAGCCATTTCAAAAGCAAAAAAGACGGAAAGATCGGATCTTGGGAAAGAATTGCATGATAATGTGAATCAGCTTTTGGCCGCTTCCAGAATTTATATGGACCTCGCATTAAAAAGCTCAACAAACCGGGAGGATCATATTAGCCGGTCTTCTGAATATACACTTACCGCCATTGAAGAAATCAGAAAGTTAGCCAAGGGCCTTGTCAATGATGCCATTAAAAATGTCGGACTTTGTATTGCCATTAGAAAAATGACCCATGATCTCATGGAGGCTTATCCGATAAAAATAACGTGTAAAATGGATGATGAGTTGGACACACCCTTGAGTACGAAGTTTAAATTGGATGTTTTCAGAATTGTTCAGGAGCAACTCAATAATATTATCAAACATGCCAATGCCACTCGTATAAGGATTAGTTTTTTCCAAAAAGAGACTGACAATGTCCTTTCCGTTGCAGACAACGGAAAAGGGTTTGATGTTGCTGAAAATGCGGAAGGGATAGGTATTATCAATATTAAAAGTCGTGCTGCCGCTTATAAAGGAAACGTGGATCTTATTTCCAGACC
>Ga0209839_10000039_pt1 | contig 48733 bp, 45 predicted proteins | sample OrgsoiDNA2013050_FD_185800 | JGI IMG/M metagenome (GOLD analysis project Ga0209839, IMG submission 185800) | Permafrost soil microbial communities from the Arctic, to analyse light accelerated degradation of dissolved organic matter (DOM) -... | ecosystem: Environmental > Terrestrial > Soil >... | reverse complement strand
TTTGCGCTGATCGACGAGATGGTCGGCCGGCGGCAGGCCGACCGGGCGCTGTTCGAGGCGGTGGCGGACATCTGGCTCGCCAACCCCGAGATCCGGGCCGCGCACCACCAGCTGATCGGAGTGCTCGAGTCGCTGCTGCAACGCGCCCAGCAGTCCGGGGCGGTACGCGCGGACGTGGGCGCAGTCGACGTACTGATGCTCGTCAAGGGCGCGTGCGAGGCGAGCCGCTCGTTCCTGCAGGTCGATTCGACCCTCGCCTTGCGCCAACTCGATCTGGTCCGCGCGGCGATCAGCATGCCCGGGGCGGCGCAGCCACTGCGGGGCCGCCAACCGACGATCGATGATCTGGAGCGAGCGTTTCCCGGCCCTGAGGACTCCGAGCAGCCACTCACCGCCTCCTCGTGATCAGGGCACTAGGCCGTCCAACGTCTTGGTATCGACCCGCTGGGCCTCCCCCCGATTGAGCGCGAACAGGGTCGGTGTCGTCACGACCCCCGCGCGCACCCCCGACTCGAAGTCGCGTCGCACGCGTGCGCGCACTTCGTCGCTTCGGCGCTCGTGGTCAAAGCGCTCCAGGTCAAGCCCCAGGTCCTGGGCCCGTCGCCAGAGGTGCGGGTCCTCGAGCCGGGCCTGATCGGCATACAACAGGTCGTGCATCTCCCAGAAGCGACCCTGCGATGCCGCGGCCTCCGAGGCACAGGCCGCCGCCCACGCCCGTGGGTGGCTCGAGCGAACCGGGAAGTGGCGGTAGAGGACCTGCACGCGTCGCCCCGAAAGCCGCTCGTGCAGGGCGGCACAGAACGGACATTCGAAGTCCGCATACTGAACCACCACCGGCGCGCCGAGTGCCCCGCGGAGGTGGTCATCGCTCCACGGCTCGGGGACCGGAGCGGAACCCAACCGGTGCATCGCGACGATCGCGAGAGTTGGGGGCAGGGTTGTGAGCCCTACTCCCCCAGCGCGTCGAAGATGAGGTTGACTCCCGGCAAGTCGCCGGGGGACGGCGCCTGATACGTCCACTTCACGACGCGATCGGGGCCGATGATGGCGAGCGCACGCTGTGGGAAACCACCCGGGTGATACACCCCGAACGCGCGGCAGGCCTCCCCTTTGGGCTCGAAGTCAGACAGCTGCTCGATCGTGACGCCCAGCTGCTCGCGGAACGCGGTCTGCGAATAGGACGCGTCGCATGACACTCCGTACATGGTCGCGCCGCGGGCGCGCAGCTCGTCGAGCACCTCCTGGTACAGGTTCAGCTGATCGGTGCAGACCGAGCTGAAAGCAAACGGATAGAACACCAGCACCGTGGTCTGGCCGTCGAAATCCCGCTCGGTGAAGTCGCTGCCGTCCCCGCGCTTGAGCGTGAACTCAGGCGCGAGGGCCCCAGCCGAGATCACTTGCGCAGGCCGAGCTCGCGCACCAGCGAGCGGTAACGCTCGAGATCGGTCCGCTGAAGGTAGTTGAGAAACCGGCGACGGCGCCCGACGAGCATCAGCAGACCGCGACGCGAGTGGTGATCCTTACTGTGGGTGCGCAGGTGATCGGTGAGCTCGTTGATGCGTTCGGTCAGCATCGCGATCTGCACCTCGGTCTTGCCGGTGTCGGCCTCCCCGTCCCCGAACTTGGTGACGAGCTCCTGCTTGCGTTCCTGAGTGAGGGGCATGCGGGGCCGAGGCTAGCAGAGCCGCGAGCGCTCCGATTCCGGCGCTATCCGCTGCATGAGCTGCGGGAGCCTACTCGCTCGCCCCGCTCCAGACCGCTGATTGCGCGCAGATGGCGCGCCAGCGAAGCCCGTCCCACCCGGCCGGGCGGCAGCTCCACCACGAACGAGGTACTGCCGGGGAAGGTGTGGTTCTCCCACCCGGTGGCCGTCCCGGGCAGGAACGGCAGGCATGTGGCCGGGAGGCCCGCGAGGTGGGCGTAGCGTCTGGCGATGCCGCGATCCCCGCCGGCGATGTCGACGAGAGCCATGTGCTGGTGATACCAGACGGTGACCGCCGGCTTGACCGCTCCGATCAGCCTCACCGCAGCCCGGGTCTCGGGCTCGGACAGCGGGCGCGGACCCGAGTAATAGGTGGGGTCCGATACCGGCTGCCACTGGAACGGGAAGTTCCGGTTCAGGTCCACGCCGTGGGCGTTCTGGCGCGTGTCAGCCGCGGCTCCGTCCGGGTTGAGCTCCGCCACCAGCCACAGCTGCACGCCGGAGCGAACACGCAGGCGCGCGAGCACCGCGAGGATCGCGTCGCCCGCGCATTCGTTTCCGTGAATGCATCCAACCAGGAGGACCTTGCGCGCGCTGTCCGGGCCGAGCACCTGGGCGGTGATCGCCCGGCCGGCCACCGAACGCCCGATCACGACCCGCCTCGCCCAGGCGGGGCTCGCCACTGCGGCGAGCGCCACCAGGACCGCCGGCAGGGCGACCGGCCCGGCCCGCCGGACGGTCAGGGGCAAAGTTCGCGCGTCTGCTCGACATCGCGCCCGATCTGTGCCACCAGTGCGTCCACGGATTCGAACTTGAGCTCGCCCCGCAGGCGCGCCAGGAAGTCGATCCGGAGCGTGCGCCCGTAGAGGTCGATGTCACGGTCCAGCAGGTAGGCCTCCACCAGCTCGGCTAAGCCGGTCCCGAAGGTCGGGCGCACACCGATGCTGACGCACGCGCAAGCGCCCTGCGCTCGCGCCGCGTAGATCCCGTGTCCGGGGCAGACGAGTCCCGGGTCCGGGACGATGTTGGCGGTGGGGAAACCCAGCGTCCGCCCTCGCTGGTCGCCCAGGACGACCACGCCGCGCACTTGGAACGGCGCTCCCAGGAAACGCGCCGCGGCCTCGACCTCGCCCGCCCGTACCAGCGCGCGGATGTGACTCGAGGAGACGATCTCGCCGTCGATCTCGACCAGCGGCGCGATCCGAGTCTCGAACCGCCGATCGGCGGCGAGCAGCGCGGAGTCGCCGGCCGCGCGGTGCCCGAAGCGAAAGTTCTCCCCCACCGACACATGGGTCGCGCGCAGGATGCCCACCAGTACCTGATCGATGAACTCAGCCGGGCTCTGGCGGGCGAATCTCTCGTCGAACGGAATCACCACCAGCTCCCGGGCCCCCAGCTGCGAGATCAGCTCGGCCTTGACCTCAAGGCTCGTGAGCAGCTTCGGCTCGGCCTCCGGCCTGACCACCCGCAACGGATGCGGGTCGAACGTGAGCACCGTGTCGCTCCCACCAATCACCTGGCGGTGTCCGAGGTGGACACCGTCGAATTCGCCGACCGCCACGCGCCGCGGGCGCGGCTTCACGTCGCTGAGCATCGTGACCCTCATCAAGTGAAAGCCTACGTCGCGACCCGCTCGAGCATCAGCGCAAGCCGACGATCGGCTTGAGCACCGCGTCCGATTCGCCGCACTGGGCCAGCGCGATCAGGCCCTCGGCGTCGGTCAGGCGCACCACCCCGCTCAGCTCGATCGGCCCTGCGATTGCCCCGCCGTGGCCGGCTCGGCGCGCCTGGTCCGGATCGAGCCGCAGCTCGGGCAGGAAGTCGAGCGCCGCTTGGAGCCCCACCGGGCGCTCGGGATCTGCGTCGGCGATGTCGAACGCCCCGATCCGTGTCCGACGCAGAGCCTCGCAGTAGGCGTCGCCGAGATCGGCGATCAGGCTGCGAACGTAAGTCCCCGACGAGCACTCGATCAGATAGCCGCGCCGGTCGGCCGCTCGGCACCGCTCGTGGAACCGGTACACCTCGATCTCGCGCTCCGGCAGCTCGACCGCGATTCCCGCCCGTGCCAACGCGTAGGAGCGCCGGCCGCCAACCTTGATCGCCGAGTACACGGGCGGGGTCTGGCGCAGGCGGCCGGTCGGCAGGTCCAGGTCGCCGTGCGGAACGATGCCGGTCACGACGATCTCGCCGTCGGGATCGCCGGTGCTCGACACCGCGCCGAACCGGGCGGTCGCCTCGTAGGTCTTGGGCAGCGCCATCAGGAACCGCTGAACGCGCGTCGCGCGACCTACCAGCACCAGCAGCAGACCGGTGGCAAACGGGTCGAGCGTCCCAGCGTGGCCGACCTTCGTCCCGCGCGCCAGCGTCTGCCGGACACGCGCCACGACGTCGTGCGAGGTCACGCCGGCGGGTTTGTCGTACAGGAGGACGTAGTCCTTGATCACGATTGAGCAGCGAGCTGCTCGCGCAGGAACCGAACGAGCTGCTCTTGTGACATCTCGGTCGTGAAGCCGGCTGCCTGGCGATGGCCGCCGCCGCCCTGGGCTCGAGCGATCGCCGAGACGTCGATCCGCTCATCGCTGGCCCGCAGCGAGACCTTACGCAGCCCCCCGTCGGAACTCCCGACCCGGTCGCGCACCAGCGCAGCGACCGCCGTCCCCTGAACGGCGCGCAGGTGGTCGATCACGCCTTCCGAGTAGCTCTCCTCCGCCCCGGACTCGGTGAAATCCTCGGCGCTCAGGGCCGTCATGGTGAGCCTCCCCTCGTCGTAGCGCTCGACGTTCGCCAACCCTCGCGCTAGCAGCGCGAGCTTCCCGTAGGGCACTCCTTCGTAGACGCGCCGGTAGATCTCGTGCACGTCGACTCCGGCGTCGATCAGCTCGGCCGCCATCAGGTGCGCCCGCCGGCCGGTGTTTTCGTACATGAAGCGGCCGGTGTCGGTGATCAGTCCAACGTAGAGGGCCTCGGCGATCGTCTCCCCAGGGGTCACGCCAAGTCCGTGCATCAGCTCCCAGACGATCTCCGCCGTGCAGGATGCTTCGGGGCAGACCAGGTTGACCGTTCCGAACCTGGTGTTGTCGTGATGGTGGTCGATGTTGAGGATCCGGACCCCGGGTCGCTGGAACGCCTCGGCCGGGTTGCGTTCGAGATTGCCGCAGTCGAGGAATACGATGGTTCGCTGATCGATGTCCGCTGGCGCGGCGGTGAGCAGGTTCGAGAGCGCCAGGAAGCGATATTCCTGGGGCAGCGGGAGCTCGCTCGCGGCCATGAAGATCAGGCAGTCCTTACCGATCGAGGTCAGGATCTCCCGCATCGCGACGAGCGACCCGAGCGCGTCGCCGTCGGGATTCTCATGCGTGACGACGATCAGCTTGTCGGCGGCGCGGAGCTCGTCGAGCACCTGATCGCGGGCCGAACGGTCACCGTTCTCACCCATCGCTGCCCAGCTCCTGACGGTCGGTGGGGTCGGGCTGCCGGTCAAGGATCTCCGAGATGCGCATTCCCCGGTCGACCGACCCGTCGTACTCGAAGCTCAGCGCGGGGGCGTGCTTGAGCGTCAGCTGCGCCGCGACGCGGCGCTGGAGGAAGCCTTGCGCGGAGCGCAGTCCGTCGATGCTCTCCGAACGTGCCTGCTCGTCACCGAGCACGCTGAAGTACACACGCGCGTAGCGCAAATCTGGGCTGGTCTTGACTCCGGTTATGGTCACAAATCCCACCCGCGGATCCTTGAGATCCTTGGCGATAGCGTCGCTCAGGACTGCCCGCACCGCCTCTTCGACGCGGCGCATTCGTCCGGTGCTCATCCTACCCTCCGCACGATCGTTCGCGTTGCGCCCTCATTGGCGTAGGTCTTCGACCGAGACCACCAGGCGCTCGATCGTTACCCCATCTGGACAGCGAGCGATCAACCAACGCTCCAGCTTGTCCACTGCGGCGGTCAGCTGGTGCAGCGAGCTGCCGGTCAGCGCCGCGCTCAGCGCCGCGCGCTGCCACAGGTCCTGATGGTCGATCTCGGCCACCGCTGCGCCCAGCCGACCGTGCAACTGGGCCTTGATCGAGGACAGCTCCTTGCGCTTGGCCTTCAGGCTCGCCGCCTCCGGGAAGTGCAGCTCGATCACGAGCACGGCCACAAAACCGCTCGCGGACATCGTCCGCGCAGCGCTCAGGCGAGCTCGCGCTCGATCTGGCGGGTCGTATAGGTCTCGAGCACATCGCCGTCCTTGACATCCGCGAAGTCCTTCAGCACGATCCCGCAGTCAAAACCGCTCGCCACTTCGCGAACATCCTCGTTGAAGCGGCGCAGGCTGGCGATCTCCCCGTCGTAGACAACGGTGCCGTCGCGCACCAGCCGCACCTTCGAGCCACGTGTGATCTTCCCCTCGGTGACGTGCGAGCCGGCGATCGTGCCGACGCGGGAGGCGCGAAAGGTCTGGCGCACCTCGGCCGAGCCGAGCGTCTCCTCGACCTCTTCGGGGGCGAGCATCCCCTGCATCGCGCTGCGGAGCTCGTCGATCGCCCGGTAGATGACCGCGTAATGGCGAATCTCGACGCCTTCGCGATCCGCCACCGAGCGCGCGTCGCCCACCGGGCGAACGTTGAACGAGAGGATCACCGCATCGGAGGCGGCTGCGAGCATCACATCGGACTCGGTCACCGCGCCGACCGCGCGGCGAATCACGTTCACCGACACCTCGTCCTGCGGGAGCTTCGCGATCTCGTCCTCGATCGCCTCCAGCGATCCGGCGACGTCCGCCTTGAGCACCAGGTTCAACTCCTGCAGGCCGCGCTTGAAGATGTCCTCCAGCGAGACCCGCTTGCCGCTGCGTCGCGCGAGCGACTCGGTCTTCAACCGGGTCGCTCGCTCGCCGGCGAGCTGGCGCGCACGGCGCTCGTGCTCGACCACGCGAACGTGCTCGCCCGCCTCGGGGACGCCGTCGAAGCCGAGTACCTCGACCGGCTCGCCCGGGGGCGCCTGCGCGATCCGGTTGCCGAGAAAGTCGTGCATCGCGCGGACCCGGCCCCAGTGCGCTCCGGCGACCAACGCGTCGCCGACCTCGAGCGTGCCGCGGCCGATCAGAATCGTCACCACCGGACCCCGGCCGGGATCGAGCCGGGACTCGATCACCGTGCCCGACGCCGCGGCGTCGGGGTTGGCGCGCAATTCCTCGATCTCGGCCATCACGATCAGCGTCTCCAGCAGGTCGTCGAGGCCTTCCTTGGTCTTAGCCGACACGTTCACGAACTCGGTGTCCCCGCCCCACTCCACCGGCTGCAGGCCCAGCGCCGTCATCTCGGTGCGCACGCGATCGGGCTGCGCACCCTCCTTGTCGATCTTGTTGACGGCTACGAGGATCGGCACCGCCGCCTCCTTGGCGTGGTCGACCGCCTCCTGCGTCTGCGGCTTGACCCCGTCGTCGGCAGCCACCACGATCACCGCGATATCGGTCACCTTGGCGCCCCGCGCTCGCATCGCCGTGAACGCCTCGTGGCCCGGGGTGTCAAGGAAGGTGACCGTCCGGCCATCGTGGTGCACCTGATAGGCGCCGATGTGCTGGGTGATTCCGCCGGCCTCGCCGGCGGCAACCTCGGTCTCGCGGATGGCGTCGAGCAACGAGGTCTTGCCGTGGTCGACGTGGCCCATGATCGTCACCACCGGCGGGCGCTCGACGAGATCCTGCTCGGCGTCGTCGAACACGGGATCGGCGATCGTCTCGTCCTCCGAGTGGACGATCTCGACCTCTTTGCCAAGCTCGGTCGCGAGGACCTGGATCGACTCGTCGGACAGCGTCTGGGTGAGGGTCTTCATCTCCCCGAGGGCCATCAGCTTCTTCATCACTTCGGGCACCGGCACGCCCAGGTACTCGGCGACGTCCTTGACGGTCGAGCCAGAGTTGATCTGAACCGAGCCGGGCTCCGCCAGCGCGTTACGGGCCGAAGGGCGCGACTCGGCCTCCTCGTCATACACCCCGCGGCGGCGGCGGCCGCGCCGTTGGCGGCGTGGGGGCTGGTTTGATTGCCCCGGTCCGCCGCTGCCGGCGGCGCGGCGCGAGGCCTGCGAATCGATCACGACACGTCGCCTGCCGCCCGGCGTCCCCGGCGCGCGCTCGCCCTGCAGCGAGTCCCGGGTCGGGCGCTTATGCGCGGCGTCCGCGGCGGATCCGCGGGCGCCCTCGGCTGAGGTGCCATCCACCGCCGACGAGCTGCCATCAGGCGCTGGGGCACCGCCGTCGGGGTCGGTGCCGACGGCCGTCGGCACCGCCGCTACGGGTGCGACCACGTCGGCCCGAGCTGGCGCAGGCGCCGGCGCCGCCACCGCCGTCGGGGCCGGGCTAGCGACGGATGCCGGCGCGGGAGCGCCGCCACCATTACCGAGGACGCGCTGGGCGGCCAGCTCGTCGACCGATGAGGAAGATGCCTTGACGTCGAGGCCCGCCGCCCTCAGCCGTGCGAGCACGTCCTTGGTCGGCAGTCCACGCTCCTTGGCGATCTCGTGTACGCGCTTTCTCATCTACCGATCCAGTGTACGTCGCCTATGGCGCGGCGCCCTCGGAGGCCTGCGCCTCGGTCAGCTCGGCAGTCCCCGGCTGATCGGAGCCCGCCGCTGCACCGGCCTCTCCGTTGGTCGGTTCGACCTCGTCGGTGTCCTTGTTGGCCAGCGCCTGGTGAGACTCGATGCCGCAATAGCGCGAGCCGGGGAGCGCCGCGTTGGGGCAGCGGCGACCGTTTGACAGGATCGCGGCGCAACGGCCCTGCGCCTCCTCCTGCTCGTAGCCGTGCTCGGCCTCCTCGGCGGCGAATTCGGTCTCCGAGCGGATATCGATCCGCCATCCGGTGAGCCGTGCCGCAAGCCGCGCGTTCTGGCCCTCGCGACCGATCGCCAGCGACAGCTGGTCGTCGGGAACGATCACCGTCGCCTGCTTGTTGGCGTCGTCAACGAGAACTTCGCGCACTCGGGCGGGCGACAGGGCCTTGGCGACGAACCGGGCGGGCTCCTCGTTGTAGGGAATGATGTCGATCTTCTCGCCCCTGAGCTCCGAGACGACCATCCGCACGCGCGAACCTCGGGGCCCGACGCAGGCGCCGACCGGATCGACCCCGTCGACGTGTGAGACGACGGCGATCTTCGATCGATAGCCAGGCTCACGCGCGACTCCGGTGATCTCCACCAGCCCGTCGGCAATCTCGGGAACCTCGAGCTCAAACAGCGATTTGATCAGCTCAGGATCACGGCGTGAGACGATGATGCTGGGTCCCTTGGTCGAGTTCGAGACGTCCTTGATCACCGCCTTGATCCGTTGCGAATGGTCATAGCGCTCGCCGTCCACCTGCTCTGACTTCGGGAGCAGCGCCTCGACGCGCTCGCGCAGCTGGACCAGCGTGTAGCGGGAGTCCGACTGCTGCACGATGCCGGTGATCAGCTCGCCGACCCGATCGCGGTACTCCTCGAACATCATGTCGCGCTCGGCTTCGCGGATCCGCTGCAGGATCACCTGCTTGGCCGTCTGGGCCGCGATCCGGCCGAAGTCGTGCGGCGTGACGTCCTGCACCTCGATCTGATCCTCGTACTCCTTGAGCTTCTCGAGGTCGATCTCGGGCTCGGGGGGCTCGCGCATTTCTCCCGTTTCGGGATCGACGGTCGACTGCTGGTCGGTCGTGGCCTCCACCAGCAGCTGCTCCTCGAGCTCCGGCGGGATCTTCAGCTCCCAGACGATGAAGTCGCCGCTCTCGCGGTCCATCTCCACCTTCGCGTAGGGAGCCGAGCCCGGCGTCTTCTTGTACGCTGAGAGCAGCGCGTCCTCGAGCGCCTCCATCAGCTTCTCGTGGGAGATGTTCTTCTCTGCCGCGAGGCCCTTTACCGCCTCGACGATCTCCTTGGACATGGGATCAGTCTCCGGGTACGAGGTTGGAGCGGACGATCTGCTCGTAGGGGATCGTCACGACGCCGTCGCCGGCGGCAATCGTGACATCTCGCTCCGAGGCGCCGACCAGCTCGCCGGTCAGTTGCTGGTGCGCGCTTCGCTGCGCGCGCGCTCCGTCTCCGCGCAAGCGCACCCGCGCGCGACGGCCGAGGAAGCGGGTGTAATGCTGGGGCTTGGTCAGCGGACGGTCTTGGCCGGGCGAGGACACCTCCAGCGAGTAGCGCTCCCGGTAGTCGTTCAGGTGTCCGGAGACTCGCTCACAGAGCGTGAGCGTCACGCCATCCGGATGATCGACGAACAGTCGCAAGGTTGCACCGGAGCCCACTTCCACGAGCAGCACCTCGATCTCCGGCTCGACTTCTGCGAGCCTGCCTTCGATCTCAGTTTGGAGTGCACTCACGGTCTCCTCCGTCATAAAAGTCATAAAAAAAGCGGGCGAGCGCCCACTTTCCTGTACGTCCACCGGGAAGCGCCCGGCCGAAAAGCTGTGCTCTCAGGGTAGCACTGCCTGACTCAGTTGGTGAGGAGTGCTGAGATAAGAGACCGGCGCGAACCTAAAGCTCCGGTGCCTGCGACGCGCGGGCTCTGGCGCGGTCGCGGTACACGCGGTAGTCGCGGCGCGAGGGCTGCAGGCAGGCCGCCAGCGCCAGAGGGTGACGGGCCTCGGCGTGGCGCCCCAGCATCTGCAAGCAGCGACCGAGACAGAACAGCGCGTAATCGTTGGTCGGGGCTCGGTCGATCACCGCCTGGAATTCCGCCGCCGCCTGCTCGTAGTGCTGGGTGTGGAACAGTGCGCGGCCCAGCGCCTCGCGGATCGAGGCCTTATCGGGCTCGAGGTCCCGCGCGCGGGACAGCGGGATCGTCGCCTGATGGTGATCTCCCGCCTCGAGCAACTCGGTACCGAGGCGGAACAGCTCATACGTGTCGTCCATTACTCGGAAGTGTAAGGACCGCGGCGACGTCTGATTGATGACGCCGGCCGGGGCGGTAGCGCCCACACTGCGCGCAGGCGGCCGATCGCTCCGAGCCCGAACCCGAGCTGATGGCGCAGCGCCCGGCGCTGGGCCGAGCTGGGGAGCTCGCGCCCGCCGCCGAAGCGCGCCAGGCGGATCGTCCGGATGTAGCCGGCGGCGGCCGGCGAGGAGCGGTATCGGCGCTCCAGCGCAGCCAGCGTCACGCCCTCGGTGACGGGGCGCCCGCAGCGAGCGAGCGCGCGCTCGAGCTCCGCCACGAGCTGCGAGCCGGTCGGCTCGCTGCGCATCAGCATCCGGAGCACCGTGGCGATCGCCAGCACGAGCACCACAGCGAGCACGATCAGCACCACCTCGATCCCCGCGCCAGCCCGGTGGGCCACCGAGAGACCCTGCGTGTGCGTCGCGGGGATCTCCCGCGGGGCGTGCGAAGCCGCGCCGCCCTCCCCCGGCAATGTGCGCTGCAGCGGAATCGCGGCCTGGTCGCCGCGGGCGGGAGCCGAGGCCGGCGTGGGATCGAAGCGCACCCAGCCGTAGTGCGGGAACCACGCCTCGACCCACGCGTGCGCATCGAGGTCGCTCACCACCCATTGGTGGGTGGCCTTGTCGTATGCCCCGGAGGTGAACCCTGAGGCGACGCGTGCCGGGATCCCGGCCATCCGCAGCAGCAGCGCCATAGCGCCCGAGAACTGCTGACAGTAGCCGAGCTTGTCGGCGAACAGGAAGCTCTCCAGCGGGTACCTGCGAACCGGCGCGTTCTGGTCATACCTGAACCCGTTGGAGACCGACAGATAGCGCTGGACGCTGGTCACGAACGCAAACGGCGTCGTGGCCCTCCGAGCCAGTCCGCTGGCCAGCGCGAACGCGCCGGCGTAGGGGGAGTTCTGCACCACCGCGCTCCCGGTCGCACCATAGGCTCCGATCACGCTCTGGATCGGCAGGCCCGAGTGAAACGGAGCGAAGCGCACCTCCGGCGCGACGCCGATCGACAACGCCGTCCTCGGTAGCTGGATCGAGCGATAGTCGGCCAGCGCCGGGTCCGGGTACCGGTTCCCGGCATGGACGAGTTGGGTCGCCGTCGGATGCGGCGAGTAGGCGCTCACCCGGTAGCTCACCCCGGGGCCGAGCGCGCGCCCCGCGGTCCAGGTGCCGGCGCTGAGTCCCGGCTCCGCTCCTCCGGGCACGGCGGCGGGCTGGGACGCCTCCCCGGCGGCGATCACGTCCGTGCTCCTCATCCCCTGGATCGTCACCGTCAGCTGCTGGGTCCATTGCGCGACCGCCGATCGGTCGGGCTTGGGGAGCTGGGCGCCGACCGTCCCCGGCGCCTCGCTCCACCCGAAGCCGTTGAACACGTCGAGGTCCTCCGCCTTCCAGTAGTCGGGCTGTCTGGCCCGCACGTCGAGCACCTCGTGGCCGGCGCGCGGCCACTTGAGCGGGCCGTAGCTCTGGGTCCAGTTGAACACGTCGACATGCGCCGGCGCGAACGTGTTCGCCCACGCCCGATAGTTGAGCCACGGGTGGTGCTGATCGAGCGACGGGGCGGCAAACGCGCCGGCCGCGCCGGCGATCACCGCCAGCGTGAGCGCCGCCCCCAGCGCCTGGCGGGGTATCCGCTCGCCCCACATGAACGCAGCCAACAGAGCGAACAACACGAATCCCTGAAGGTAGGGCAGTTGCGGTCGCACCAGCGTGCAGGGCACGACCGCCAGCGCGGTCAGCGTCAGCGCCGCGCCGACTCGCCTCAGGTCCCCCAGAGCCCGGGGCGCAAACGCCAGCACCAACCCGGCGTCCAGCAGCAGCACCGCGCCGCCGAGCATGGTGACGACGCGGACCCAGCCGTTGATGCCGTTGTACGGCACCAGCACTCCGGGCAGGGCGCCCAGGCCGTGGCCAATGCCGCGTGCGGTGAGCGCGATCCGAAGATGCACCACCCACGCGAGCGGCACGCCGCAGATCGCAAACGCGGCGAGCACGGCGAGCACAGCGGCGAGGATCGCCGCCGGTCGGTTGGCCATGCGCAGCCAGGGCCCCGCCCCGGCGAGCGCCACCGCGAGCAGGAACAGCCCGACCAAGCGCCAACCGGGCGCCGGCGTGAGCAACGTCGCCCACCGCACCACACCGTAGAGCGCCAGAGCAGCGAACGTGGCCAGCCGCACCGAATGCCGCTCCAGCGACACCGCGTCCTGCGTCAGGGAGCGCTCGGGCCGATCGCCCCGTTCGTCGAACACGGCAACCTGCGCGGTCACACTCACGCGGCGCCGACCCCCTGCGGGACTCGGCCCGGCCCACGACGGGCGCCGAGCAGAAAGCCCCGACAACCAGCCACTTCGAAGCTGGCGATCGACGGCGTCCGGGCGCCCCGCAGGCCACCGTTCACCAGGCAGCTCGTTGGGACCACGAGCACGCCCGCACCCCGGGTCACACCGGCCACGAGTGCCGGCAGCCGATCAAGCGGCTGCGCGGCGACATAGAACACCGGACCGAGCCGCGTTCCGGCCGCGCCGAGGGCCGGCGGGGAGGTGTCTTCGCCGCCCTCCACCATCGCCAGTCGCGCGTGGGCCGCCGGCCAGCTCACCAGGCCGGAATCGAGGGCCGTGGCGCGGCGCTCACCCGGCAGCAGCAGCCCGCACCCCCCGAGGCGAGCGAGCTCGAGCGCCAGTGACGCCGTCGCTCGGACCGCCGCATCGAGGAGCTCGGCCGGGCCGGACCCGCGCGCGTCGAGTACGACGATCGGTCGCCGGTCGCCATCGGCCGCCAACCGCCGCTCCAGCAGGCCGGCTCCGCGGGCGACCGCCGGCCAATGGATGCGCGATGCCGGCGTTCCCGGACGGTACGGGCGCAGACCATCGAGGTCGACCGCCGCCAGCGCGTCGGAATGAGCCTGCCCGTCGTTGCGCTCCGAGCGCCGCCCGCGCCCCGCCGCCAGCCAGCGGACCGCCTCGGTACGGGGGAGCACGAGCAACTGCTGGAATGGCGCAGCGCTGACCTTCACCACGCGGGCCAGCTCAAGTGGATCGCGCACGATCAGCGACGGCGGCTCCAGCCGGTGCAGCCCCCGGCGGGTGAACCGCGCGATCACCCGTATGTCGGCGGAGCGCCCGCCACCGATCGGCGACAGCGGACCGGCCAGCGATACGCGCGTCGCGGCCAGAGGGTCGACGAGTTCCGCACCCGGCAGGCCCAGGCGACCGCGGCGAACCCCGATCGTCGCCTGAAGCGGCTGGTCTTCGACCACCCGCTCGGCCTGCAGGCTGCGCGTCGCACGCGCCCCCCGCGCACTCGCCCACACCCAGGCGGGCGCGGCCACGCCGATCGCCGCGAACGCGATGCCCGGCACGAACAGGGGCGCGGCATCGAACACGAACGCGATCAGGATCAGCACCGCGCCGCTGATCGCCACCGTGACCGCCCGCTTGGAGGAGCTCTCCCCCGGCGCCATCACAGGGCCCGAATTGCCGAGACCGCGTCGGCGATCACGTCGCGCGCCGCCGAGCGGGGAGCCTCAGGCGCCAGCACGAGCCGGTGGGCAAGGACCGACGGGGCGAGCTCCTGCACGTCGTCGGGCAGCGCGTGGTCGCGCCCTTGCATCATCGCGTGGGCCTTCGCGGCACGGAGCAGCAGCAGCCCGGCCCGGGGACTCGCGCCGAGGTCCACCCGCGGATCCTCGCGGGTCCGCCACAGCAGGCGCACGATGTAATCGCGCAGCGGTTCTGAGGCTCGTATTCGGGCCGCCGCATCCTGGGCGGCGAGCACCTCGCCGGCCGTGGCAACCGGCGTCAGGGCCAGCACCTGGTCCCCTGACTCGTGTGCTGCGAGCATCCCGGACTCGGCCGCACGATCGGGGTAACCGAGCGAGATCCGGACCATGAAGCGGTCCACCTGAGCTTCGGGCAACGGGTAGGTGCCCTCGTACTCGATCGGATTCTGGGTCGCGAGCACCAGGAACGGGCGCGCCAGCTCGTGCGTGTGCACGTCGACAGTGACGGACCGCTCCTGCATGCACTCGAGCAGCCCGGACTGCGTCTTGGGCGAGGCCCGATTGATCTCGTCGACCAGCACGATGTTGGCGAACACCGGGCCGGGGCGGAACTCGAACCGCTGCTCGCGCTGGTCGTACACGTTCGTGCCGACGACGTCTGCGGGAAGCAGATCCGACGTGCACTGCACGCGGGCGAACTGGCAGTCGATCGAGCGCGCGAGCGCCCGTGCGAGCGCTGTCTTGCCGACCCCGGGGTAGTCCTCGACCAGCACGTGCCCCTCCGCGAGCAGCGCCACCAGCAGGTGCTTCAAGGTGTCTGGCTTGACCTGTACGGCCCGCGTTATGTTGGCCGCCAGGCGTCGCGCCACGGCCGCGAACGCCTCAGACTCGTGCGGCGCTACCGGGGTCTGCTCGGGCGGCTCGATGGTTTCCCTCCTTCCGAGCGCGAAGCTGCTGCACCTCGTCGAGCACCGCTCGCGCGACCCGGTCCTTGCTCCCTGTGACCAGCCGCCGCGCGGCGCCGCCGTCAGCCACGATTGTCACTTCGTTATCCGGTGCGTCGAACCCGATCCCAGGCTGGGAGATGTCGTTGATGACCACCGCGTCGAGGCCCTTGCGCTGCAGCTTGTCGATCCCGTAGCTCACCGCGCCCGCTCCGTGTTCGGCGGCGAAGCCAACCAGGACCTGTCCGGGTCGGCGCGCGGCGGCGAGGCCGCTGAGCACGTCCTCGGTCGGCTCGAGCTCGATCCTCGGGGCTCCAGCGGCCTTCTTCAACTTGTGATCGGTTGGGCTGGCCGGCCGGAAGTCGGCCACCGCAGCCGCCATCAACAACACGTCGCAAGCCTCGAACTCCCGCTCGCACGCCGCGCCGAGCTCGGCGGCGGTCGCGACCGGAACGACGCGGACCCCGCGCGGTGGCGCCAGCGCGACGTTGGCGGCGATCAGCGTGACCTCGGCGCCGCGGCGCTCGGCCTGCGCGGCGAGCGCGAATCCCATCCTCCCGGAGGATCGGTTGCCGATGTAGCGAACGCTGTCGATCGGCTCGCGCGTGCCTCCGGCGCTCACCAGTACCCGAACTCCGGTCCAGGTCGGGGCCACGAGCAGCGACTCGCACGCCTGCAGCAGCGCCGCGGGCTCGGCCATCCGGCCGAGCCCGTGCTCTCCGTGGGAAGCGAGCGGCCCATCGCCAGGCGGGATGATCGTCAGCCCCCGCTGCAGGAGCAGCTCCAGGTTCGCGTGCGTCGCCGCGCTGGAGTACATGGTGTTGTTCATCGCCGGCGCGACGGCCACCGGGCATGTGGCCGCGAGCGCCGCGGTGCTCAACAGGTTGTCGGCCAGGCCGTGTGCGAGCTTGGCGATCGTGTTCGCGCTCGCGGGGGCGATCAGATACAGATCGGCGTGCGCCACCAGTGCGAGGTGACTGATCGGCGCTCGGTCGAGCGGTGGGTCGCCCGGGTAGGCTCCGCGGGCCGGATCGGATTCGAACTCGGTGGTCAGCACGGGCGCGCCGGTGATGCCCTCAAACGACGCGGCGCCGACGAAATGCCGGCTCGCCGGAGTCTGAATCACCCGCACCGCGTGGCCGGCCTTGATCGCCAGCCGCGCCGTCTCCACCGCCTTGTAGGCGGCGATCCCGCCGCTCACGCCGATGAGCAATCGGGACACGATTCCGCTACCGCCAGCCGCCACCAAGCCACCGGTCCATGGCGAGCCGCTACCGGTAGTGGTATTTGATCTTGCCCTGAGCGACCTCCTCGAGGGCGATCGTCAGGTAGTTCTTGGAGCGCGTATCGACCATCGGCGGCGGGAACTCGTCGAACGTGCCCTCGCCCAGGTTGTGGTAGTAGGAGTTGATCTGGCGCGCGCGCTTGGCCGCCACGATCACGCTCGCATAATCGGAATCAACGTGCTCGAGCAGCTTGTCGATGCGGGGTGAGATCAAGGTACGTGTCCTTCAGTTGGGGTCTCCAAGGTTAGCGGGAGATGTGCGGATTCGGGCCAGCTCGGACTTGACGATCTGTGCGAGCTCGTCCGTGGCCTGCTCGAGTCGGTCGTTGATCACCACGTGCGCGAACTCCGGCTGGGCCTCCAGCTCGCGCTCGGCGGTCTGCATCCGCTCGTCGATCTGCGCCGGCGCGTCCGTTCCCCGGCCGACCAAGCGCGCGCGCAGCGCTTCGCGCGACGGCGGCGCGATGAACACGGCGACCGCCTCAGGCCTGGCGTCGCGCAGCTGACGAGCGCCCTGGAGCTCGATTTCCAGCACCACCGGGACGTTGTCTCGCACGCGCCGCTCGAGCTCCGAGCGAAGCGTTCCGTAGCGGCTGCCCGAATAGGTGGCATGCTCGATGAAATCGCCCGCCGCGACGTGCCGGTCGAACTCGTCGGGGCTGATGAAGTGGTAGTCGAGTCCCGGGCGCTCGCCCGGCCGCATGCCACGGGTGGTCGCCGAGACCGAGAGCTCGAGCTCCGGCACTCGCTCCAGCAGACCTCGGATCAGCGTCCCCTTCCCGACCCCCGAGGGCCCTGTGATCACGAACACGGCCACCTGGCGCGGAGCCGAGCTGGTGCTTCAGCGACGGCGGAGCAACGCCACCAGCTCGCTCCGCTGGCGTCCGGAGAGCCCACCGAGGGTCTTGCTCGGGGAGATCCTGCACTGGGACAGGACCTTGTTCACCTTGACCCGCCCGTACTTGGGTACCGCCAGCAGCAAGTCGAACACCTTCGCGGTCTCCAGATAGTCCGGGGGCTCGAGCAGCAGCTCATGAATCGGTTGACGACCCGCCTTCAGATCACGCTTGAGCTGCGCGCGTCGGCTCCGTACATCATTGGCGCGCTGGAGCGCCTCCATGCGCTGGACGAGCGAGCGTTCCGGCGCCGCTAGGGGCTTGAAGAACGATTCGCTGACCGGCGGCATCGGCGGCGACTATACATCTTGCGGCGGGCCGATCAAGCCCAATCAGCCCAATTCGACTCGACCTCAACCTGAGGTTCAGCACGATCGAGCCTGGTTCCGGGAATACCGACCGTTTGCAGGGGCTTTAAGTTGGTGTTAGTAACTTTGGTTACGTCGCGCCGCGATCACATCGGACGCCGCGAACCGGGCGCCCGATTCCCGTTGGTTGCGCGCAGCGCAACCAACTCGGCGGCCGCGGCATGGATCTCCTGCAACGAGACCACCTCTGGCGCCCCTTTCCGCGCGGCGGCGATCGCGCGCGCCGCGGCCATCCCTCCCGCCATCGTCGTGATGCACGGGATCCCTCGCGCGACCGCCGCCGAGCGGATCTCGTAGCCGTCGGTTCGGGCCCCGGTGCCCACCGGGGTGTTGACCACCAGGTCGACCGCCCCCCGCTCGATCCAGTCCACTACGTGCGGCGAGCCCTCTCCGATCTTGTTGATCTCCCGCACCGCAATGCCCATTCGGCGGAACGCCTGCGCGGTCCCGCGGGTCGCGATGATCTCGAAGCCCAGGTCGTGCAGTGAGGAAGCGATCCCGGTCGCGGCGGGCTTGTCGCGGTCAGCGACGGTGATGAACACGGTGCCCTGATTGGGGAGCTGCGCGCCGGCGGCCGCCTGCGCCTTGGCGAACGCGGTCGGGAAATCATGGGCGATGCCCATCACTTCGCCGGTCGAGCGCATCTCCGGGCCGAGTAGCGTGTCGGCGCCGGCGAAGCGGTCGAACGGAAGCACGGCCTCCTTCACGCACACGTGGCCGTTGGTCGTATCCTGCGGCAGGTCGAGCTCGCCCACGCGCTCGCCGAGCAGGACCCGACAGGCCAGCTTGGCCAGCGGGAGCCCAATCGCCTTGGAGACGAACGGGACCGTACGCGAGGCGCGAGGATTAGCCTCGATCACGTGTAGCCCGTCCTCGCCGTGGATCGCGAACTGGACGTTGAGCAGCCCGATCACGCCGAGGGCGCGCGCGATCCCGATCGTCTGCTCACGGATCTTGCCCAGCATCTCCTCGCCGAGCGCGTGCGGCGGCAGCACGCAGGCGGAGTCGCCCGAATGGATCCCCGCCTCCTCGACGTGCTGCATGATGCCCGCGATCCAGATGTCGCCGCCGTCGCACAGGGCATCGACGTCGACTTCGATCGAGTCCTCGAGAAAGCGATCGAGGTAGATCGCGGCGCTGGTCTCGGCGCCGACCCGGTCGAGGTACTCCTTCAGCCCGGCGACGCTGTAGACGATCTCCATCGCGCGTCCCCCGAGCACGTAGCTGGGGCGTACCAGCAATGGGAATCCGACCTCCGGAGCGCGGTCCAACGCCGCCTCTGCGCTGTCGGCGCTGGCGTAGCGCGGCGCGTTGTAGCCAAGCCGGTCCAGCAGCGGCCCGAACCGGGATCGGTCCTCGGCGAGGTCGATCGCATCGATGCTGGTGCCCAGGATCTTGACGCCGGCCGCATCCAGGCCGGCCGCGAGCTTGAGCGGCGTCTGGCCTCCGAACTGAACCACCACCCCTTCGGGCGCTTCGACCTCGCATACCGCCAGCACGTCCTCGAGCGTCAGCGGCTCGAAATACAGGCGGTCCGAGGTGTCGTAGTCGGTCGACACGGTCTCGGGATTGCAGTTGATCATCACCGCGTCGCGGCCCTGCTCGCGCACCGTTTGGGCGGCGTGGACGCAGCAGTAGTCGAATTCGATCCCCTGCCCGATCCGGTTGGGACCCGAGCCGAGGATCACGACGCTTGGTCGTTTGCCGCGCCGAACCTCGTGATTTGGTCCATCCGGACCGACGCGCTCCCAGCCCGAGTAGTAGTAGGGCGTCTGCGCGGCGAACTCGGCCGCACACGTATCGACGGCCTTGAACGTCCGTTGTCCCGCGAACGGCGCTTGCGGATCGGCCACCAGCTCCGCCAGCTCGTGCAGGAACCAGGGATGGATGCATGTACGCCGGTGAAGCTCCTCGATCGAGGCTCCGCGCCGCAGCGCCTCCAGCAGATGGTCGAAGCGCTCGGCGCCACCGGAACCCAGGAGCTCGAGCAGCTCCGGGCCATCGGCCGGGAAAATCGGCTGGCGGTCGAGCTCACGCGAGCGCAGCGCCTTGGCGAACGCCTGCTTGAACGTGCGCCCGATCGCCATCGCCTCGCCGACCGACTTCATGTGCGTGGTGAGGCCCACCTCGGCGCCGGGGAACTTCTCGAACGCGAACCGCGGCCACTTGACCACGCAGTAGTCGATCGCGGGCTCGAAGCTCGCCGGCGTCGCGCGGGTGATGTCGTTGGGGATCTCCTGCAACGTGTATCCGACGGCCAGCCGTGCGGCGATCTTCGCGATCGGGAAGCCGGTCGCCTTGCTGGCCAGAGCGCTGGAACGCGACACGCGTGGGTTCATCTCGATCACGACGATCTCGTCGGTCGTCGAGTTGACGGCGAACTGCACGTTCGATCCGCCCGTCTGCACGCCCACCGCGCGGATCACGGCGATCGCCTGGTCGCGCAGATCCTGGTACAGCTTGTCGGTCAGCGTCTGTTGGGGCGCGACACACACGCTGTCGCCGGTGTGCACGCCCATCGGATCGAGGTTCTCGATCGAGCACACGATCACGACGTTGTCCGAGTGATCGCGCATCACCTCCAGCTCGAACTCGCCCCACCCGAGCACCGACTCCTCCAACAGCACCTGGCCGATCGGGGAGGCGGTCAGGCCCCGCGCCACGACCTGCTCGAGGTCGGGCTCGACGCGTACCACCCCACCGCCGGTACCGCCGAGCGTGAACGCGGGTCGGACGATCAGCGGCAGCCCGATCGTCCGCAGCGCGACCCGCGCGTCGGCGAGGCAATGCGCGATCGCGCTTTTCGGCACGCGCAGCCCCGCGTCGGTGATCGTCCTGCGGAACCGCTCGCGGTCCTCGGCACGATCGATCGCCTCGTAGTCAGCTCCGATCAGCTCGACCCCATACCGCTGAAGCGTTCCGTCCTCGTGCAGCGCCTTGGCGAGATTGAGCGCCGTCTGCCCCCCGAGCGTGGGCAGCAACGCGTCCGGCCGCTCGCGCTCGATCACCTGCGCGACCGGTCCGGCCAGCAACGGCTCGATGTAGGTGCTACTCGCAACCTCGGGATCGGTCATGATCGTGGCGGGGTTCGAGTTGACGAGCACCACCTCGTAGCCCTCCTCCCTCAGCACCCGGCACGCCTGCGTCCCCGAGTAGTCGAACTCGGCCGCCTGACCGATCACGATCGGACCCGAGCCCAGCAGCAGGATCTTGCGCAGATCGTCGCGTCGGGGCATCAGGCGGCGGCCCGGCCGGACTTGCTTTGAGCGATCTCCGCCACGAAGCGGTCGAACAGGTACAGCGAGTCATGCGGCCCTGGGCCCGCCTCCGGGTGGTACTGAACCGTCGCACCGGGCACGTCCCGGAGCGCCAGTCCCTCCACCGTGCGGTCATACAGGTTGATGTGGGTCAGCTCAGCGGTGCCGAACTTGGTCTCCCAGCGAACCGCCTCGTCGCGGTCGATGGTCCGGGCTCCGCTCGGGCCGAGGACCGCGAAGCCGTGGTTCTGACTGGTGATCTCGGTCCGGCCGGTGGTCAGATCCTTGACCGGATGGTTGGCGCCGTGGTGGCCGAACGGGAGCTTGTAGGTCTGCAGCCCGACCGCGCGGCAGAGCAGCTGATGCCCGAGGCAGATGCCGTATACGGGGCGCCGGCCCACGACCTGGCGCACCGTCTCGACGATGTGGTCAAGCGCCGCCGGGTCGCCGGGCCCGTTGGCCAGGAACACCGCGTCAGGATCGCTCTGCAGCAGCGTCGCGGCACTCGCCGTGCAGGGATGCAGCTCGATCGTGACCCCTCGCTGAGCGAGGTTGCGGACGATCGAGAGCTTGACCCCCGTATCGATCATCGCGATCCGAGCTGCTTCTGCGCCGTGCGCGCCGATCAGGATCGGCTCTGCCGTGCTCACCTCGCGGGCGAGGTCGCGACCGGCCATTGGCGGCTCGGCGGCGATCAGCGCCTGCGCGTCGGCTTCCGGGACCCGGATGGGAAAGACACCGCCGAGCATCGCGCCCTGGTCGCGGATGTGGCGCACCAGCGCTCGTGTGTCCAGGTCCGTGATCGCCGGGACCCCGCAGTCGGTCAGCCAGCTCAGCCAGCCGCCCTCGGCGCCCGGAGCGTCCGCGCGGTCGATCGCGGCGCGCATGATTGCGGCGCGGGCGTGAACCCGGTCGGACTCCATCGCCTCGGCGCAGACGCCGTAGTTGCCGACCTGCGGAAACGTGAACGTGATCAGCTGTCCGGCGTAGCTGGGATCGGTCATCGCTTCCTGATAGCCCGACATCGCGGTCGTGAACACGATCTCGCCCACCGCTGGCGCGTCGGCGCCGCACCCGAGCCCCTCGAAACGCGTCCCGTCCTGGAGCAGGACGTAGGCGGAGGACTCGCTCACGCCTCAGTGGGGTCGTGGACGGGCATCGGACGCCGGAACGCCACGGCGCCCGCCGCCAGCGTCAGCAGCACGCGGCCGTACAGCGTTCGTCCGTGGAAACAGCAGTTGTCCGAGCGGCTCGCGTAGCCGTCCTCGCCGACCTCGAATCGAGCATCGAGGTCGACCAGGCAGAGATTGGCGATCTCGTCCACGGCGATCCGCGGCGTGGGCAGGCCAAACAGGGCGCCGCCCGCGCTGAGCCGTTCCACGACCGTCGCCAGATCGAGCTCGCCCGGTATCACCAGCTCGGTCAGCAAAGCCGCGAACGCCGTCTCGAGACCGGTGGTCCCCATCGCCGCCTGCTCGAACGGGACCTCCTTCTCATGGCGCGCGTGGGGCGCATGGTCGGTCGCGACGCAGTCGATCACGCCGCTGCGCAGCCCGTCGACGAGCGCCCGCCGGTCGATCTCGGTCCGCAGCGGCGGGTTCATCTTGAAGCGGCTGTCGAGCGTTCGCACGACGTCATCGGTGAGCGCCAGGTGGTGCGGGGAGGTCTCGGCGCTGACGCGCGCCCCGGCGGCCTTCGCCTGGGCCAGAGCCTGCACCGACTCCACGCACGAGACGTGTTGGAAGTGCACGCGGGCGTTCTCGTAGATTGCCAGCGCGCTGTCGCGCGCGAGCATCGTCGACTCCGCTACCGACGGGATTCCGGCCAGGCCGACGCGGGCGGACACCGCGCCCTCGTGCATCACGCCCTCGCCGGAGAGATCCGGGTCCTCCTCGTGCAACGCCACGACGCCGCCGCACAGCCGCTGGTACTGGAGCGCCTTGCGGAGCATCCCCGCGGAGACGACCGGCATCCCGTCATCGGTGAAGCCGAGCGCGCCGGCGTCGCGCATCGCGGCCATCTCGGTCAGCTCCTCGCCTCTCAAGCCGTGCGTGATCGAGGCCAGAAACCCGACCGGCACCCGGGCCTCACGCCTCGCCCGGTCGACCAGGGACCCGAGGATCGCGGCCTCGTCGAGCACCGGCGCGGTGTTGGGCATCGCGATCACCGCGCAGAATCCCCCCGCCGCGGCCGCCGCGGTACCGGTGTCGAGATCCTCCTTGTACTCCTGCCCGGGGGTGCGCAGGTGAACGTGCGGGTCGACGAATGCCGGAAACAGGTGCTTTCCGGTGCCGTCGAGCGTCTCTCCGTCCGGCGGAGCCGGAAGCGAATCGGGCGCGCCCAGCTCGGCGATCCGGCCCGCGCGGATCAGGACGTCGTGAGACTCGTCGAGGTCGCGGCGCGGATCGAGGACGTGCGCGCCACGGATCAGCAACTCCGCTCCGGCACGGTCCTGGTGAAACAGTCTCGGTCCGTCCATCACGCGACCGCGGCCAACATCGGCGAGCCGACGAGCAATTCGTACAGGACGGCCATCCGGACCGCCACGCCGGCCTTGACCTGCTCTCCGATCAGCGCCTGCGGGGAATCGATCGCGTCCGCCGACAGCTCGACGCCGCGGTTGACCGGACCCGGGTGCATCAGCAGCTGCCCGGGCGCCAGCCGCCCGGTGCTGATCTGATAGCGGGCCGCGTACTCGCGCAACGAGGGCACGAACGACTCGCGCATGCGCTCGTGCTGGAGCCTCAGCACATAGACGACCTCGGCTTCGTGCAGGCGCTCGATCGTCGGTGTCGCGTCGCACCCCAGGGACTCGATGCCACGCGGGATCAGGGTCGGCGGACCGCACACCGTCACCCTGGCCCCCATCCGGGTGAACGCCAGGATGTTCGATCGCGCGACCCGAGAGTGCAGCACATCCCCGACGATCCAGATTCGCGTCCCGTCGAGCCTCCCGAGCCGGCGTCGCAGCGTGAACACGTCGAGCAGCGCCTGCGTCGGGTGCTCGTGCTTGCCGTCCCCGGCGTTGATCACCGCGGCACCCGTCCAGCCAGCGACGAGCTGGGCCGCGCCGGCGTGGGGCGAGCGGATCACGATGGCCGCCGGGTCGTACGCCGACAGGGTGTGAACGGTGTCCTTCAGCGACTCGCCCTTGTCGACGCTGGAGCCCGCCGAGCGGATCGAGACGACGTCGGCGGACAGCCGCTTAGCCGCGAGCTCGAACGACGAGCTGGTTCGCGTGCTGGCCTCGTAGAACAGGTTCACGATCGTGCGCCCACGCAGGGCCGGCACCTTCTTGATCTCCCGACCCGAGACTTCGGCGAACGACTCGGCGCGATCGAGCACCCGCTCGATCCCGGCGCGGTCGAGATCGTCGATCGAGATCAGGTGTCGGGGCATCTGGCGGCTCACGCTGCCGCCCGTCCGGCGGTTTCGCCCGCTGTGCCCGGCTCGGCGGCCGGGGTGATCGTCACCTCGTCGTAGCCGTCGACCTCCTCGACCCGCACGTTGACGCGCTGGGCCTGCGAGGTGGGCAGATTCTTGCCCACGTAGTCAGGCCGGATCGGAAGCTCTCGGTGGCCACGGTCCACCAGCACCGCGAGCTGCACCCGCGCAGGGCGGCCGTAGTCGAAGATCTCGTCGATCGCGGCGCGGACGGTTCGGCCCGTGTACAGGACGTCGTCGACGATCACGATCGTCCGTCCGTCAACGGGGAAGTCCAGCTGGGTCGCGTGCACGATCGGAGCGCTGGGGCGGATCGCCAGGTCGTCGCGGTAGAACGAGATGTCGACATAGCCGAGCGGGATCGCGGGGTCTAGCAGCTCGCTGGTCAGCGTCTGCAGGCGTTTCCCGAGCACCGCCCCACGACGATGGATGCCGACGATCGCGACCGCGCCGGCCGGGTTCTTCTCGACAATCTCGTGGGTGATCCGCACGAGCGTGCGGCATATGTCATCGCGGTCGAGGACGACCGTGGCGGCTTGCAACGTGCTCCTTCCTGGCCTCTCGGGACCGGGTTAAAGGGGCCGACGCTTGAAGCCTAGCAACGACGTCGGCTGCTCCCACGGTGTCTGCGCCACGGCGGCTACGGCGCTTGGCGCGGGCGCGCGGCTGGGGGCTCGGTTGGCGGCTCGGCCGGGGCCCGCTCGTCCGGACCGCGGCCGTCCCAGCGGACCAGTGCCGGGGCGCCTCGCTCGGGGAACGGGATCTCGATCGTGTCGAAGTCACGCGGGAGAACGGTGCGCGGAAACACCGTCAGCGCTTCGTCGCGCAGCCGGCCGACGGGATGCCGGGTCGACACATGGGTCAGCGCCAGCAGGCGGACCTCGGCGTCGCGGGCGACCGAGGCTGCCTGCGCCGCGGTCGAGTGGCCGGTCTCGGCTGCTCGGTCGCGCTCCTCCTCGGCGAAGGTCGCCTCGTGGACCAGCACATCGGCCCCGTGGGCAGCGATACGGACGGACTCACACGGCATCGTGTCGCCTGTGATCAGGAGCTTTCGCCCCGAGCGGGGCGGACCGAGCACCTGCTCGGGGGTCACTCCTCTGACCGTCTCGCCCCGCTGCACGCGGCCGAACTCCGGTCCCGGCTCGAGTCCCAGCCCGACGGCCGCCTCAACCTCGAACGCTCCGGGGCGCTGATCTTCAAACAGCACATACCCGAGCGCCGGCACCCGATGAGCGACGCTCACCGGCGCGATCCGGTAGCCGTCGCGACGGAGAATGTCCCCGGGCGCGAGCTCTACGAGCTCGAGCTCGAACCTGACCCGGCCCGCGGCACGCATCGCCAGCGCCAGCAGGTCACGCAGGCGGGGCGGTCCATGGATCCTCAGCGGCCGCTCGCGTCCGCGGAGATCGAACGTCTTGAGCATCCCCGGCAGACCCAGCCAGTGGTCGGCATGAAAATGCGTCACGAACACCTCGGTCAGCTCGGTCAGCCCGACCGAGCTGACCAGCTGGCGCTGCGTTCCCTCGCCGCAGTCGAACAGGATCCGATCGGCGCCACGGCGCACGAGTACCGCAGGAAGACCTCGCCGCGCGGTAGGGATCGAGCCGGCGGTACCGGCAAAGAAGATCGACAGGTCCATCGGCGCGTCAGTGTGTCAGTCGAGCGCCACAGGGACCGCCCCTCGGGCAGCCGCCGGCCCCCGGGCGGCACGCGCGGGCTGAAACGATCGCGATCGGCGCGGTAAGCTCGTCCGAGTATCCCCCCAGAGCGCCCGTAGCTCAGGGGATAGAGCGTTCGCCTCCGGAGCGAAAGGTCGCAGGTTCAAATCCTGCCGGGCGCGCTCCGAATTAGCTGTAAATCGGCATGTTTTGCAGAGCCTGTGCGACTTTCGGCTAAGTGTGACATGGTGTCTAGACCAGAAATGGTCTATCGGCCAAACTGGACAATCTCGTGAGGAGAGGAGCAGTCGATGCCCGAGTCGCCGAGCGCCACGCCCTCGGACCCACCGGCGCGGTCGCTGGCGGTCAAGGAGCCTGAGTGGGTCGTCGCGATGACGGAGAGAAGGCGACCTACGGGCGCACGCGTGGACCGGCGTTACCGCGAGCAGTCCCGTCGTGAGCAGGCGCGCCAGCACGCCGTCGTGGCCGCCTGGCTGCGTGATCTCGTCAACGAGCGGTAGCGCCGATTCTGAGCGTCAACCCAGGGTCGAAGCCGGGGAGGCTCACCAGGACGCGTGAGCGGTTGAGCGTGGCTGCGGCCTCCCAGGAGAACTCGCCGTAGCTGACCTGTCCGGTGATACCGAAGTTGTCGAGGTTGACGTCGTACAGCGCCAGCCAGCAGGACGCTCGCGTCGGTGAGGATCGATGGCAGTGGGTCACGGTCATGCGACGCGGGCGGTGTTGCATCCCGTACGCGCGGATCGCGCACTTTGCTCGAGCGAGCGTCAGCGTCGATCCCGAGCAGCGGGACGCCGATGCCGGTTTCAGCGCCGCTTGCGACGCGTACGAGAATATGCGCGCCGGCTGCGCTGGCTGCGCCGTCGCTGCCGGGGCGGCCGCCGCTGGCAACGACGCGACAGCGATCATCAGGGCGAGGTTGCGTATCGTCAGCACCTGAGGGCTGTATCGGCGCCTCGCCCTGCGGCCTTGAGCCGTCGCCCAGGCGCGGATCCCGCCGCGCGCGCCGCGGGGCTGAACCCAGGCAAAAGAGTGGCCGGATCGCGGTCGCGACCCGGCCACCCTCGGTCACCAGAGGTGTGCCTTCAGTGGCTGCTACGTGCGCGAACGGTGTCTGAGCTCGGACCGGCAGTCGAGAACTTGTAGGTCGTGCTCGACGAGAAGTGCTGGCCGGGGTTCAGCGTTGTCGAGGGGAAGCTCGCCTGGTTGGGCGAGTTGGGGAAGTGCTGGGTCTCCAGCGTGAACCCGTCGGTCTGGCGATAGGTGTGGCCACTGGGCCCCACCAGGTCGCCCTCGAGGAAGTTCCCGGTGTAGAACTGCACGCCGGGCTCGCTCGTGTAGGTCCTCAGCACGCGACCGCTGACCGGATCCGTGGCCACGGACGCGAGCTTCATGCCCGAGCCGTTGAGCACCCAGTTGTGGTCGTAGCCATGCGCCAGGACCAGCTGGTTGCCCTCCGGGGCACCAGCGTTATGGATGTCGCGGCCGATCGGCTTGGCCGAGCGGAAATCGAACGGCGTGCCCGCGACCGGCACGACGTGCCCCGTTGGGATCAGGTTTGCGTCGGTCGGCGTGAAGCCGTTGGCGTTGATCTCCATCAACTGGTTGAACACATCGCCCGATCCCTCACCGGCGAGGTTGAAATACGAATGGTTCGTGAGGTTGATCACGGTCGGCTTGGTCGTCGTCGCGCTGTAGTTGATCCGCAGCGCGTTGTCCTGATTGAGCGTGTAGACGACCTCGTTGGTCACCGCCCCCGGGAAGCCGTTGAAGCCGTCCGGATCGGTGTAGGTCAGCTTCAGCGAGACGGAGTGCGCTCCGGCGATCTTGGTCGCCTTCCACACCTGCGTGTTGTACGAATTTGGCCCCCCGTGCAGCAGGTTCGGCCCGTTGTTCGGGTTGGGGCTCGGGGGCTGGGGGCTGCCGAGCGGGAACAGCGTGCCGTTGAGCGTGAACTCGGCCCCCGCGATCCGGTTCGCGTAGCGGCCGATGATCGCGCCGAAGTACGTGTCGCCCGAGCCGCCGGCCGGCGGATTGGTGAAATCCGTCACGTAGCCCTGCAGGTCCGGGAAGCCAAGCGTCACGTCCTTGACCTCGCCACGACGGTCCGGCACCCAGATCGACTGGACGACGCCGCCGTAGTTGGTGATCTTGACGGTCATCTTGTGTCCGTTGGAGAGCGTGTAGAGGTCCGCCGGCAACGCCAGATTGAGCGGCGGGTGAGCCGGCACCGTGCCCCACGGCTGGCTCGTGATGCTCAGCCCACCGCTCTCATGCGCTTTCTGAGCGACGTGCGACTTCGACTTGGCGCGGGGGGCGTGGGCGGATGCCCCGACGGCCAGCGCCGCCGAAGCGGCGGCCGTCAGCACACAGGCCAACGCCACGGAGACAATCCTCCTGCGGGAGTGAAAAGCGTGCGGCATGGATCCTCCATCCTCTCTCTCGCCGCTCCGGCTGGCGCCGATGCAAGCGGTAATTCGTTGATGGCGTTCATGTACCCACGAACGCCCGATTGTTCACGCTAACATTTCCGCGCGGCCAATTGTCAAATGTTCTCGTTCGGCCGCGGGGTCGATCAGCCTCGAACTTGCAGGGAGTCGGGCTTCTCGGTCTTTTTGCGGGCCTTTTCGCTCCCCGTGGCCGAGCGTCGAGACGATCGCCGCGGCTGGTGCTCAACCGGATCCGGTGGCGTCAAGCTTGGGGTGCAGGTGCTGGAAGCCGAACCGGCCCTTGATGCAGAGATTGCCCCGCGTGATGTCGTGGTCATCGGGCGAGCTGACCTTGACGATCTGGTTGTCCTGAACGTGCAGGGTGAGATTGCAGCCAACTCCGCAGTAGGGGCAGATCGTGTCGGTCTCGGTCTGGCGGGACTCGTCCCAGGCCCCAGCCTCCCGCAGCTCGTGCTCAGAGCTGAACATGAGCGCGCCGGTGGGGCACACCGCGATGCAGTTCCCGCAGTACACGCAGGCGGACTCGGGCAGCGGGTTCGCGTATTCGGTCGAGATGCGGGCGTCGAAACCGCGCCCCGCGACCGCGATCGCAAACGTGTTCTGGAACTGCTCGCCGCATGCGTCGACGCACTTGTAGCAGAGGATGCATTTGGAGTAATCGCGTACGTAGAGATCGTTGTCGACCTTCGTCGGCGCGTGCACGGTGGCGGCGCTCTGACCGTCGGGACGCTCGTGGTAGCCGGTGCGCTTGCAGTCGCGCTCGGGATCCGGGGGCGCCGGCGGTCCGTAGCGCTCAGGATTTCCCCGGTAGCGGTGTAGGTAGCCCTGCGCCGCGGGCGCGATCGAGAGGTCAACCGACGACGCCAAGAACTCGATCACCATCTTGCGGCTGCGGCGCACACGCTCGGAATCGGTCCGGATCACCATCTCCGGCTCGGCTTTGCGTGAACACGCGGGCACCAGCGTGCGGGCCCCGTCCATCTCCACGACGCAGATGCGACAGGCGTTGGCGGGACTGAGCGTCTCGCCGTAGCACAGCGTCGGCGTGTCGATTCCGAGCTTCGTGCACGCATCGAGGACCGTGGAGCCCTCAGGCACCTCGACCGGCCGCTCATCGATCGTGAGCGACACCAGCCGCGCGGCCGGTTGGACGGGAGCCATCGGCAGCTCGATCATCTGCCTGCGCCTCCTCGATCGAAAACGCCCAGTCGTTGGATCGCCGACTCGATCGCGGACGAGGCGGTCTGGCCCAGGCCGCAGATCGAAGCGTCGCGCATCGCCTCTCCGATCTCCGCGATCAGACCCAGCTCGTCCTGGACCGTGCCTCGCGTCCGACCGGACACCAGTCGCGCGAGCGCTTCCTCCTGGCGCACCGTGCCCACGCGACACGGCACGCATTGGCCGCAGCTCTCATCGCGAAAGAACCCGGCGATGACCATCAGCAGGGCTCCGAGGTCGACCGCCTCGTCGATCGCCACCACAACCCCGGAGCCGAGCGTCGCTCCGGAGGCTCGGGTGTCCTCGAACGTCAGAGGGAGATCCAGCTCCGCGGGGGTGATGAAGCTGCCGGCGGCGCCTCCGAGCAGGATCGTGCGCAGGCTCGCGCCTGGCCGCAGGCCGCCCGCGAGCTCGAGCATGTCTTTCACCGTCGTCCCGAACGGCACCTCGTAGGTGCCCGGCTGCTGGACCGCTCCGGAGATGCAGAACAGCTTCGGCCCGCTGGAGCGCTCGGTGCCGATGCCGGCGAACGCCTCCCCGCCCTCGAGCACGATCGAAAGCGCGTTGACCAGGGTTTCGACGTTGTTGACGACCGTGGGCTGGCCGAACAGGCCTCGCTGCACGGGAAACGGTGGCTTGTTGCGCGGCTCGCCTCGGTAGCCCTCGATCGACCCGAAGACCGCGGTCTCCTCACCACAGATATACGCACCGGCCCCCTTGCGCACCTCGAGGTCGAAGCGCAAGCCTCGGGCGAGTATGTTCTCGCCCAGCAGCCCACGCGCGCGCGCCTGCTCGATGGCGTTCTCCAAGCGCCGCTCGGCCACCGGGTACTCGCCGCGCAGGTAGATGTAGCCACGCTCGCAGCCTGTCGCATAGGCCGCGATCGTCATCGACTCGAGCAGCGAGAACGGGTCTCCCTCGAGGATCACCCGATCCTTGAAGGTCCCGGGCTCGGACTCATCGGCGTTGCAGACCAGGTAATGGGGGCGACGGGGCTGGCGGGCGACTGCGTCCCACTTTCGCCCGGTCGGGAATGCAGCACCGCCTCGACCCATCAGCTTCGAGTCAAGAACCTCGCGGATCACACCCTCTGGGCCCAGCTCGAACGCGCGCCGAAGCGCCGCATAGCCTCCGTGAGCGCGATAGTCGTCAAGGCTCTCGGGATCAGTCACCCCAACCCGGGCCAGCAGGCGAAGGCCCGACTGGCCGGCCTGTGGCGGTACTACCGACTTTGGCGGCGCCGGCGTCGCTCCGCGCATGACTGCCAGCAGCGCCTGCGCATCGACGTTGGTTAGCTCGCGCTCCAGAGGCGCCTGACCGGACTCGACGAGCAGTGCGGCCGGCGCCCGGTCGCACTGGCCCAGACACGGGCTCGGCAGCCAGCATGCGCCGTCGAGCTCTGACCCCTGTGGGCCGATCCGCTCGCCGAGCGCAGCGATCAAGGATGCCGAGCCGGCGCAGCGGCACACCACGTCGTCGCAGACATACAACACGCGCGACGGTCGTGGCTGCAGCGAGAAGAGCGCGAAAAAGGTCGCCACGCCGTATACGTCCGCAGGAGGAATGGTCAGCCGCCGCGCGATGTAACTCAGCCCGCCCGGGCTGATCCATCCGACGCGCGCGTGCAACGCTTGCAGGGTCGGAAGCAGCTGGTGGCGCTCGCGGCGCGCCTCGTGTCCACCATGCGCCGAATGCCCGTCCTGCACCCGATCGGCCCCGACCCAGCTCGACAGCGGCGGCCCCAGGAACGCATCGATCGCGTCGCGCTCGGCCATGGTCGGCTCGGCGTCGAGCAGTCGGATGTCCACTATCCGCCGGCCTCGCCGCTGGCGATCCCGGCTGCCTCACGGTGTCCGCGGTTGACTTTCTGCACGCGTACCGCAGTGGCCTTGAACTCCGCGGTGCCGGACTTCGGATCGGTGGCGTCGATCGTCAGCACGTTCACGTCGATGTCGTCGGGGAAATGCATCGTCATGAACGCCAACCCGGGGCGCAGGTTCGAATCGATTCGCACCGGCGCCTCGATCGCCCCTCGCCGAGAGCTGACCTGGACCACCTCGCCCGGCTGCACGTCCAGGCTCACCGCGTCCTCGGGAGAGAGATCGAGCGTCTCCCCGCGACGCAGCGGGGAGCTGTAGAGATTGGACTGCACGCCGGTGTTATAGGAGTCGAGGCGCCGCCCGGTGGTCAGCCGGATCGGGAACTCGTGATTGAGCTCGTCGATCGGAGGCGCCCAGGGGGTGAGGGAGAACGGTGCCGGCGGGCCCTGGATCGGCTCCTCCCACAGCCGCCCATGCAGGAACAGCGAGCCGGGGTGATCCTCGCTCGGACACGGCCACTGAATGCCGCCGAGCTGCTCGAGCCGCGGGTAGCTCATACCGCGATGCATCGGGCTCAGGGAACGCAGCTCATCCCATGCCTGTTGAACGGTGGGATGGCCCCAGTCGTGCCCCAGGCGTCGAGCCAGCTCACCGATGATCCAGTTGTCGTCGCGAGCCGAGCCGGGAGGATCGAGCGCCTTGCGCATTCGCTGCACCCGCCGTTCGCTGTTGGTCACCGTGCCCCCTTCCGCCTCACACCACGAGGCCGAGGACGGCAGTACGACATCGGCCATCTGACACGTCTTGGTCATCAGGATGTCCTGCGCGACGAGAAACTCGAGGCCCTCCAGCAGCTCGAGCGATTTCTTGGAATCCGCCTCCGATTGCGCCGGGTTCTCCCCCATCACGTACAGCGTCCGCAGATCGCCGCGCTCCATCGCCTCGAACATCTGCGAGAGATGCCAGCCACGCTCGGGCGGGAGCTTCGTCCCCCATGCCGCCTCGAACCGCGCGCGGGCGTCGTGGTCGTCCTGGACATCCTGGAATCCCGGAAGCTTGTTGGGGATCGCCCCCATGTCGCCGCCGCCCTGAACGTTGTTCTGGCCGCGCAGCGGGTTCAGGCCCGACCCATAACGCCCGACGTGCCCGGTCAGCAGCGACAGGTTGATCAACGACAGGACGTTGTCCACGGCGGTGACGTGCTCGGTGATCCCCAGCGTCCAGCAGAGGATCGCGCGCTCCGCCCGAGCGTAGGCATGCGCCAGCTCGCGGATCGTCTGCGCCGGGACGCCCGTGATCCGCTCGCCCTCCTGGAGCGTCCAGCGCTCGACCGACGCTCGATACTCCGCGAACCCGGTGCTCGCGCGCTTGATGAACGTCTGATTGACCAGCCCCGCGTGGATGATCTCGCGACCGATCGTGTTGGCCAGCGCGATGTCGGTGCCGACATCAAGCCCCAGCCACGTATCGGCCCACTGCGCGGAGCCGGTGCGGCGTGGATCGATCACGTGCAGGGACGCGCCCCGATGAACTGCCTTGAGCACGTGATGGAAGAAGATCGGATGCGTCTCGCGGGCGTTCGAACCCCACAGGATCAGCAGATCGGTCTCCTCCACCTCTCTATAGGACGACGTACCGCCGCCCGCACCGAACACCGTCGCCAGACCGACGACGCTGGGAGCGTGTCAGGTGCGGTTGCAGGAGTCGATGTTGTTCGACCCCATCACGGAACGCACGAACTTTTGCGCCAGGAAGTTGACCTCATTCGACGCCTTCGAACAGCTGAACATGCCGAACGAGCGCGTCGCATCCTGCGCCCGGGCCCGAGCGAACCCCGTAGCCGCGACATCGAGCGCCTCGTCCCAACTCGCGGGCCTGAGCGTCCCGTGCACGCGAACCAAAGGCTCCGTCAGCCGACCGCGAAACTTACGCATCCAATCACCTCCCCTCGTCCACTCCAGGCCGTGGCCGTGTGCAAACCAAGATTCGGCTCCAACCGTATTTAGATTACCCCAGGCCGCGCCATCGTCACCAGGTCTCGTGATTCAGGTCGAGGTCCGAACGGGCTCGACGTAGATATCCGACTACTGCGGGGTCGTCGGATTGCAGGCGCTCGACCGGCTCACCGGTGCACGTGCAAAGCTCAACCAGCGCCCACTCGTCCGTGAGGTCCACGACGCGCCAATGCGCGCCGTGCAGCGCCCAGCGCTCGAGTCGTTCGACGGTCACGGCCTCCAAGGTGGTCGAGCTTACAAAGAACTGATGCTGCCTCGGCCACCTGGGGTGAACGCGGACTGACGTTCCCTGCCCGCGGCGTGCTTGCGCCTCAGAGGGCGTGCAAAATGGGGGTGTTTGGCTGACCTTGCCCGGTCGGCGCGCCCCGGGAGCGATCCATACAGCGTAGGCTGCCTGCGCTCAGACCGTCGACCGTGGAGGTAGAGGGATGAACAAAACAGAGTTGATTGACAGCGTCGCCGCCGAGTCCGGCTCGACGCGAGCCGAGACCGCCCGCGTAATCGACGCGTTCACGACCGTGGTGGGCAAGACGCTGAAGAAGGGCGATGAGGTCGCGATTACCGGGTTTGGCAAGTTCTCGGTGGTCAAGCGCGCGGCACGCCAGGGGCGCAACCCCGCGACCGGTGAGAGCTTGAAGATCAGAGCGTCCAAGGCGCCCAAGTTCACCGCCGGGGCCAGCCTCAAGACGATCGTCGCGAATCGGCGCAAGCCCGCGCGCTAACTGCGTGGATCACGTCGTCGCGAGGGCGATGCAGCGAAATCCGATGTGGCTGGTAGTGGTGTCCACGGCCTCGGCCTGACGCGCCGCCGGGCGATAGCGCATGCAGTAGTTCGGGGCACATAGATGCGAGCCGCCCTTGGTCACCCGGCGGGGGATGTGCTCGCCGGGCGCCCCACGCTCATAGCTGCGATCGGGTGAGCTCACGCGCGGGTTGCGCGGCGCGCAGCACGGCTGCTCGGTGTCCGCTCGATGTCGCGGGGAGAAGAAGTCCGCGGTCCACTCCCAGACGTTGCCGGCCATGTCGTACAAGCCGTATCCGTTGGGGGCAAAGCGCTTCACGGGAGAGGTCCGGTCGTACTGGTCGAGCTTCAGGTTCTGCCACGGGAACTCGCCCTGCCAGGTGTTCGCCATCATCTTGCCGCGCGGAGCAAACTCGTCGCCCCAGCAGAACACCTTGCCTTCCAGCCCTCCCCGCGCTGCGCGCTCCCACTGCGCCTCGCTCGGCAGCGCCTTGCCGATCCAGGCCGCGTAGGCCAAAGCGTCCTGGTAGGCCACGTGCGTCACCGGATGGCGCTCGCGTCCGTGCAACGTACTCCCCGGGCCCTCGGGATGGCGCCACTGCGCCCCCGGTCTCCAAGACCACCAGTTGTGAACGTCGGTCAGGTCGACCGGACCTGAGCTTCCCGTGAATACGAGCGATCCCGGCACGAGAAGTTCAGGAGCGGCGTCCGGGTAGTCCGCGGGATCGGGCGGCTGCTCGGCCCACGTCACGTATCCACTGGCTTTCACGAAGCGGCGGAACTCGGCCACGGTGACCGGGTGCTCGTCGATCCAGAATCCGTCGAGCCGGACTGCGTGGACCGGCCGTTCCTCGGGATAGAAGTCCTCGCAGCCCATCAGGAACTCGCCCCCCGGGACCCACACCATGTCCTTGTGGGGTGCCGGCCCCGGGACCTCGCTCGCCCGATGATCGGTCAGCAACCGATGCCCAACTGATGCTCGACCGTCCTGGGCAGCGGCGCCGGATCCGCACTCGACGCTTTCAGCGCCATGACCAACACCTGCATGGCTCAAGCTTAACCTATGCCGGCGCCGCCGCCGTTGGATTCCACGGTGCCGCCACCACCGCCTGCGAGCGATCTCGACTACCGCCGCGGTGTGATGTTCTGGTTGACGCGAAACACGTTCTCCGGGTCGTAGGACGCCTTGGCCGTGGCCAGTCGGTCGTAGTTGCGGCCGTAGCTGGCGCGAACGCGGGCGTCGCCTTCGTCCATCATGAAGTTCACGTACGCTCCGCCGGCCGAGTAGGGGTGGGTCGCCTCCCAGTAGTCGACGGTCCAGTCCCGGATCGCGCCCGCGTTGGCGGGATCGGGGTCGACGCCGATGATCACCTCGGCAAAGTTGCTGTCGCGATAGCTGAACGGGGTGTCGGTTTGACCGACGTCTTGCACGGCTCCGTCGATCGGATACATGTGCATGCTGGAGTGGAGCGTCGGCAGCCGCTCGCCGAACTTGCGGTGCTGTTCGATCGCCGCGTCGGGGAGCTCGGAGACGAAGTCGGCGCGCCAGTACCACTGCAATCCCGGGCTGTAGAGACCGTCGAACAGGCTCTGCAGGGCCGGAAACGGCATCGGCCCCACTCCGTGCAGCAGCGGCGTTCCGATCTCGTGCACCGGCGCGAACACGTCCGCCGCGGCGGCCGGTGCCCCGGTGTAGCACCACATGACCGCGCACACCTTGCGGAAATGCAGCTCGGCGGGCAGGAAGTCCGCCGGCGGGACGGTCATCAACGCAAAGAACCCGCCCAGCTCGCGGGGCGCTGCGGGCATGAACTCGCGGTAGAAGCGCATCACCTCCGGCGTCTGTTCGAGTGGCCAGAAGGTGGGCCCGGCCAGCACGTCCGACACCGGGTGCGCGCGGAAGCGGAACGAGGTCACCACACCGAAGTTGCCACCGCCGCCGCGCAGCGCCCAGAACAGATCCGGGTTCTGGTCCGCGCTGGCGCGCGTCTGGGTGCCGTCGGCGAGCACGACCTCGGCCTCGAGCAGGTTGTCGATCGTCAGCCCGCACTTGCGCGACAGGTAGCCGATCCCGCCACCCAGCGTGAGCCCGCCGACACCAGTGGTCGAGATGATCCCGCACGGCACCGCGAGGCCGGCCTCGTGCGTGGCGCCATCCACCTGTCCCCAGGTGGCCCCGCCGCCGACGCGGACGGTCCGTCCGGCCGGATCCACCTCGATCGCGTTCAGCCCCGAGAGGTCGATTACGACGCCATCGTCGCACACGCCCAAGCCGCCTCCGTTGTGGCCGCCGCCGCGCACCGCGAGCAGCAGATCGTGCCGGCGCGCGAACGCGATCGTCTGTGCAACATCATCGCCGTCGGTAGCGCGCGCGATCAGCGCCGGGCGACGGTCGATCATCGCGTTGTACACCGCGCGTGCCTGATCGTAGCCGGGATCCGCGGGGCCGATCAGCTCCCCCTTGAAGTTCCCGCCGAGCTCGTTTCGCGCTGCCGCTGCGGCGGTGGTGGTCGTGCTCATATGGTGCCTCCGGTCCGGTTGTCGCCGAGCCATCGCCCGACTGCCGCAGCCAGCATAGGTGAACCGAGGCGCTTCGTCATGACCCGGATTGACCTTCTTTGCTAGTTAGTTTACCTACCAAGCAGATCAGCGAGGATAATCAGATCTGACTATCTCGCAAATGGCTCCAACGCAATCACTTCCAGGCCCACTGCGCCTCCCCCGGTACACGCCGTTCGTGGGCCGCCTGGCGGAGCTGGGAGCGCTGCGCGCGGTCGTGCCCCACGCGGCGGGAGAGGGCCGTCGGCTCGCGCTGATCGGCGGGGAAGCCGGGTCGGGAAAGAGCCGCCTGGTACGAGAGTTTGCCCGTACGGTCGCGGCGGAGGGGGTGCTGGTGCTCTACGGCGCCTGCGACGCCGTGGTGCAGACTCCGTACCGCCCGTTCGTCGAGGCGCTCGACCACCTCGTCAGAACGACCGACCCCGACGTACTGCGCGAGGATCTGGGAAGTGCCGGCGGGGAACTGACCCGTCTGCTCCCCGACCTGGCGGCACGTGTGGGTGGGCTCGCGGCGCCCCTGAGCGGGGACCCCGACACCGAGCGTCATCGTCTGCACACCGCGGTCAGCGATGTGCTCGCCAGTGCCGGCCGCCGCCAGCCACTGCTGTTGGTGGTGGAAGACGGCCACTGGGCTGACAACGCGACGCTGGTCCTGTTGCGCCACCTGGCGCAGCCGACCACCGAAGCCAGAGTTCTGGTCCTGGCGACGTTCCGAGACACCGAGGCGGACGTGCCGGCCGAGCTCGCCGATACGCTGGCTGACCTGCGCCGATCTGAGGATGTCGTGCGCCTTCACCTCACCGGGCTCACGCAGCGCGAGATCACCGAGTTTGTGCGCCGCTGCGGCGGTGGTGAGATCGATCGCGCCCAGCCAGAGCTGTCTCCCGCGATCCGCGATCTCACCGAGGGCAATCCATTCCTGCTCTGCGAGCTGTGGCGCACGCTGATCGAGACCGGCGCACTCGCCAACGACCAGGGCACGCTGCGCTTGACCCGGCCGCTGCAGGAGATCGCCACCCCCGACAGCGTCCGCGAGGTGGTCAGCCAGCGGCTGACGCGACTGAGCCCCGCGACCCGTGAGCTGCTCGAGCTGGCCGCGGTCGCCGGGCCCGAGTTCGAGCTCGAGGTGCTACGGCGGGCCGCGCCGGCAGAGTCCGATCAGCTCGACGCGCTTGATCGCGCCGTGCGCAGCGGGATGATCGAGGAGCTTCCCTCGGCGTCGCTGGCGTACCGGTTCACGCACGAGCTCGTGCGACGAGCGCTGTATGACCGGCTGAGCGTCCTGCGCCGCGCAGGACTGCATCTCCGGATCGCCGAGGCGCTCGAGGCCACCGCCCCGCCGCGTGGAGCTCGTGTACTCGCCGACCTGGCATATCACTTCGCGGCGGCGGCGCCCGTCCACGGCCCGACACGAGCGGTGGAGTACAACCTGCTGGCCGCGGAGGCCGCATCAGCCGCGCTCGCCTACGAAGAAGCGGCGGCACGTCTGCGGACGGCGCTCGCGATCGGTGTTGAAGATGACCGGCGGCGAGCCGAGATCCTGCTCGCCCTCGGTACGGCGATGTACCGCGCCGGGCGCTCGCTCGATTCGTTGCAGGCGTTCCGCCAGGCGGCGGCGATCGCTCGGCGGCTGGGCGAGGGGGAGCTCCTGGCGCGGGCGGCGATCGGGTTCGAGACGACGTGCTGGCGTCCGGCGCTCGACGAGGGCGCGCGCGAACTGCTCGAAGAGGCCGGGCGAACCCTCGCCCGAGAGGACTCGACCCTTCGCGTGGGGCTGCTCGCGGGTCTTGCGCGCGCGCTCGAGTTTCACGGCAGTTCGGCTGAGGCCAAGCTGGTACGTGACAGCGCGATCGCGATGGCGCGCCGGATCGACGACCGGCGCGGGTTGGCCACCGTGCTGATGGGCGCCTATTGGGCACGGCCGACCGCCAGCCTCGACCAGATCTTCGAACTGCTCACCGAGGCCCGCGACCTGGCTGCCGAACTGGGCGACATCGAGATCCAGGCGGAGGCGATGGAGTGGCGGGTGGCCGCCCTGCTGGCCATGGGCGAGATCGTGTCGGCGCGAGGGGAGATTGCGGTTGCCGCCCAAATGGCCGAGCACACCAGGCAACCGTTCATCCTGCACGTTGTCGAGCATTACCGGTCCGCGCTCGCGCTGCTCGAGGGGCGACTGGCGGAGTCCGAGACGGCCGCGGAGCGCTCACGCGAGTGGGGCCAGCTGTTGATCGGGCGCGACGCCTCCGGCGTCTACGGGGTCCAGATGTTCGGCGTCAGACGTGAGCAGGGCCGCCTCGCCGAGCTCGCGCCGGTGATCCGGATTCTCGCCGCCGACCAGCGCGACGGCGGCCCGTGGCGCCCCGGTCTCGCCGCGATGCTGGCCGAGCTCGGGATGGATCAACAGGTCCAGCGCGAGCTCGACCGCGTCTGCGACGAAGGGCTCGCGCCGCTGCGCCAGGGCCTGTGGCTGGCCTCACTCACCTACCTGGCCGACGCCGCTGCCGCCGCCGGTCATACAGCGATCGCCTCGCTGGTGTACCCGGAGCTCGCCCCGCACGCCGGCACCAACGTCATGATCGGGCACGGAGTCGCGTGCTACGGCGTCGCCGACCGTTTCCTCGGAATGCTCGCCGCGACCCTCGGCGACACCGATGCCGCGCGGCGCCATTTCGAGGACGCCCTGCGGCTGAACCGCCAGATGGGTGCCACCACGTGGCTGGCCCACACCGCATATGAGTACGGGCGCATGCTGCGGAACCTGAACGACGATCGCGCGCAGTCGCTGCTCGGGGAAGCCGCCAGACTCGCCGAGCGGATCGGCATGCCCACGCTGCTCGCTCGAGCCCACGCACTCAGCGCCCCCCCGAGCGCGTCGCTGCCGGATGGTCTGTCCGCGCGGGAGATCGGCGTCCTGCGCCTGGTCGCGCAAGGACGCTCCAATCGCGAGATCGGCGCCGAGCTGTACATCAGCGAGCACACGGTCGCGAACCACATCCGCGGCATCTTGCGCAAGACCACCTGCGCCAACCGCACCGAGGCGACGGCGTATGCCTACCGGCGGGGCATCGCACGAGGTTGACCGACTCCGTACGATCCTGCAATGCCCCTCTACATCATCGAGCGCGCATTCGCCGAACAGCTGGAGCTGACGACCAGCGATGTGCGGCTGATCGAGGAGGTCAACGCGGACGAGGGTGTCCGCTGGCTGTTCTCCTTCCTCAGCGCCGATCGACGCCGCTCCTACTGCCTGTACGAGGCGTCCTCGCCGGACTCGATCATCAGCGCAGCCGAGCGAGTTGGCATTCCCGCTGATGTCGTGGTCGAAGTCGATCGCGTCTCGGCGGACATGTTCGTGTAGCCGGCCGCGCGGCCGGGGCAGAAAAAAGCTTGGCGGATCGGGAAGGTTTGTGCCCGGGCGCGGTCAGGGATGGTTAATGGCTGGCATACGGCCGGCTCGGGGAGCGCGCGTTCAGTCGCGTGCAGGAGGTTGACCTGATGGGTGCACCAGTGTCCTTCCTCACGGCCAGGTCCAGGCGGCCCGGCCATACGAGGCGCATGTTGTGGGGCGGCACGATCGCGTCGCTGGCCGCGATCGCGGCGGTCGCGATCCCGGTTGCGGCGAGCGCGGGATCGCCCGCCAGCCACTACCGGCAAACGAACCTGATCTCCGACATCCCCGGGGTGGCGCGGATCACCGATCCCAATCTCGTCAACCCGTGGGGGCAGGCGGCGAGCCCGACCTCGCCGCTGTGGGTGGCCGACAACGGGTCCAACGTCTCGACGCTGTACACCGGGGGCGTGCAAGGCAGCATCCCGACAATCGTTCCGCTCGTGGTGAGCATCCCCGAGGGCGCCCCGACTGGCGTCGTGTTCAACCCGACGACCGACTTCGTGGTCCACACCGACACCGGATCGGCGCCGGCCAACTTCATCTTCGACTCGGAGGCCGGACGGATCACGGCCTGGAGCAAGACCGTCTCCGGCACGAAGGCGAAGATCGAGTTCACCAGCAGGCATTCGGTCTACAAGGGCCTCGCGCTCGCGTCCGCCGGGGGAGCGCACCTCCTCTACGCGACCAACTTCCACGAGGGTCGGATCGACGTGTTCAACGCCCACTTTGGGAAGGTCGAGCCGGCAGGGGGATTCCGGGACTCGGACATCCCGACCGGCTTCGCGCCGTTCAACATCCAGCTGCTGGGCGGCGAGCTATACGTGACCTATGCCAAGCAGGACGCCGCCAAGCACGACGACGTCGCGGGGCAGGGCAACGGATTCCTCGACGTGTTCGACACCAGCGGTCACCTGCTGCGGCGGTTGATCAGCCACGGGGACCTCAACTCGCCCTGGGGCCTCACGTTGGCGCCGCCAAGCTTCGGCGCGTTCGCCGGGGATCTCCTGGTGGGCAACTTCGGCGACGGCGCGATCCACGCCTATGACCCGGCCACGGGTGCGCCGAAGGGTCAGCTGGTGAACACGGATGGCAACCCGATCCGGATCAACGGCCTGTGGGCGCTGCGGTTCGGTAACGGCACGTTCGGCACCGACGGGACGCTGGTGTTCACCGCCGGCATCGGCGACGAGAGCCACGGTTTGCTGGGGGAGATCAACCCCGCCAGCTAGGCGATACAGGCGCGCCGCGGTGGGTCCACGCCCGGTGGACCCACCGAGGTCGCTTGCCGGCGCCGCGACGCTGCCGGGCGAGCGCAGCGCAGCGCGACCGCGCTGCGCTGCGCTGCGCTCGCCACGGCGAGCTTTGGCGGTGTGCCTCCGCCCCCCGGGACGCAAATCGCCAAACCTCAACCGTGATGCCCTAATCCTAATCAATGCTCCGGGCGGTCGTTTCCAGGCTGGTGGACAGGGCCGGCGCGCCGGCGAGGGTCTGATAGACGACGCAATAGCGTTCGGTCAGCTTGTGCAGCGCCGCGAGCTGCTCCTCGTTGGCGTCCATGTCCAGCTCGAAGGACAGCCGAATCGCCGAGAAGCCCACCGGCGCGGCGCGGTCTACTCCCAGCGTGCCACGGAAGTCGAGATCGCCCTCCGCGATCACCTGCCCGGCCACCACGTCGATCCCCAGTGACGTCGCGACCGCGCTCAAGGTGACCCCGGCGCAGGCGACGAGCGCTTGCAGCAGCATGTCGCCCGAGCACAACAGCGAGCCGTCGCCCCCCGTCGCCGGGTGAAGTCCGGCCTGCGCGATAGCCCGCCCGGTCTGCACCGAGCACGACACACCCTCCCCGAGGGCGCCCGTCGCGGACAGCGTGATCAGCGCGTCGTCGGGCCGCTCCGCGTAACGGTCTTTGAGCGGGGCCTGGAGCGCCCGCAATTCGTCGCGTTGGATGCTCACGCCTGCGCCTCGCGCGGCGCGTAGCGGTGGTGGAGCATCAGCGCGTTGCCGTCGAGATCGGCGAAGAACGCCATGTGGCACACGCCGGTGTCGAACGTGTCGCCGCGGAAGCTCACGCCGCGGGCCGCCAACGCCGCGCGCGCGGCCTCGACGTCGGCGACGTGCAGGGCGATCGGGTTGCGATTCGGCGCATAATCGAAGCCCATCTTCTCCGGCTCGATCAGGCCGATCGTCAGGCTCCCGGTCTCGAACTCGGCGAACGGCTTGCCCTCGATGTAGCGGGAACACGGCAGACCCAGGGCCTCGCCATAAAACGCCCTCGCAGCCGCAAGGTCGCGCGTGGGCACCGAGACAAAGTCGACCCCGGTGATCGGAGATTCATTGACGGTCGTGTTGGACATCGATTCCTCCGGTCGGATGAACGAACTTCGACGCTCTGGCTTCAGGGAGGCTGCGCAAACTCCCAGACGAGTTTGCGTCGGAGAATCGAAGACTCTCCGGAACTGAACGCCTTGGGCTCAGCTCCCGTGCCGTGCGCCGTGCAGCAGGACCATTGAGCGCCCGGTCAACGGTACCGCGGCCGAGGGGTCGATCGCGCGGGCGGCGCTCGGATCGGCCGTGTCGAGCTCGATCCGCCAGTCCACACCCCGCAGCGGCTCGGGAACCACGAAGTCCAGCGGCTCCCACCAGGCGTTCAGCATCACCACGAACGGGTCGTCGGACGGTGTGTCGTCGCTGGTGGCGCCGCTCAGCGCCATCGTGACGGCCAGGGCGTAGGACGCGCCCCAGTCTCCAGGGCTCATCGCGCCGCCGTCCGGCCGGTACCAGTCGAGGTCGTCGCGACCGGTGCCGGGCGCGGGCGTGCCGCGGAAGAACTGGCGGCGGCGGAACACCGGGTGCGCCTCGCGAAGGCGGCACAGACGGGCCGTGAAATCGACCAGGTCCGCGTGCTCCCCGGCCGCACTCCAGTCGAACCAGGTCACCGCGTTGTCCTGGCAGTAGGCATTGTTGTTGCCGCCTTGACTGCGCGCGAACTCATCACCGGCGAGCAGCAGCGGGACGCCTTCTGAGAGCAGCAGCGTGGCGATGAAGTTGCGGCGCTGGCGCGCGCGCAGCTCCAGCACCGCGGCGTCGTCGGTCGGGCCCTCCGCGCCGCAGTTCCAGCTCCGATTGTCGCCTGTGCCGTCACGGTTGTCCTCGCCATTGGCCTCGTTGTGCTTGTTGTCGTAGCTGACCAGGTCCGCGAGCGTGAAGCCGTCGTGGACGGTCACGATGTTCACCGAGGCCGTGGGTCGGCGGCCACCGTGACCGAACAGGTCGCTGGAGCCGCTCAGGCGGGTGGCGAAGTCGGGGAGCGTGCCCGCCTGGGCGCGCCAGAAATCGCGTACCGTGTCGCGATACTTCCCGTTCCATTCGCTCCAGCCGGGCGGGAACTGCCCGAGGTCATAGCCGCCCCAGCCGATGTCCCACGGCTCAGCGATCAGCTTCACGCCTGAGAGCACCGGATCCTGACCGATCGCCTCCAGGAACGAGGAGTGCGGATCGAAGTCGCTGGTCGCGCGACCCAGACTGGCCGCCAGGTCAAACCGAAAACCGTCCACGTGCATCTCCCCCACCCAGTAGCGCAGCGCATCCATGACCAGGCGCAGCGACTGCGGAAGGTGCATGTCGACGGTGTTGCCGCACCCCGTGTCGTCCACATAGCGGGAGCGGTCATCCTGCAGGCGGTAATAGGCCGCGTTGTCGACTCCGCGAAAGCACAGCGTCGGCCCCCACTCGCTGCCCTCCGCGGTGTGGTTGAACACGACGTCGAGGATCACCTCCAGGCCGGCCGCGTGCAACGCCTGGACCATGCGACGGAAATCGTCGACCTGGCCGCCACGATCGCCGGCGGACGAGTACGCGTTGTGCGGCGCGAAGTAGCCGATCGATTGATACCCCCAGTAGTTGCGCAGCCCGCGCTGCACCAGCTGCTGGTCGTGGACGAACTGGTGGACGGGAAGCAGCTCCACCGCGCTCACGCCGAGTTGCTGCAAGTGCCCGACGGCGGCCGGATGGGCGAGTCCCGCATAGGTGCCACGGAGCTCCTCGGGCACGTCGGGGTGCAGCTTGGTGAAGCCCTTGACGTGGACTTCATAGAAGATCGAGTCGGCCATCGTCCGGCCGGGACGGCGATCCTCGCCCCAGTCAAAGTCCCCGGCGACCAGCACCGAGCGGGGTACGTACGGCGCCGAATCCGCGCCGTCGGCCACGTTAGGGTCATCGGGCGCGTGACCGAAGACCGCCGGATTCCAGAGCACCTCTCCGGCGACGGCGCGTGCGTAGGGGTCGAGCAGAAGCTTGGCCGGGTTGCAACGTGCGCCGGACGCCGGGTCCCACGGGCCGTGGACGCGAAAGCCGTAGCGCTGAGCAGGGGGCACGCCAGCCAGGTACCCCTGCCATACGTACCCATCGCCCTGCTCGAGACTCCAGCGGCTCTCCCGGCCCGAATCATCGAACAGGCACAACTCCACCGCCTCGGCCGCGCTGCTGAACAGAGCGAAGCTCGCGCCGGCCCCATCGTGGTGAGCGCCGAGCGGCGCGGCGTCGGTCGGCTGCAGCGTGATGTCAGGTTGGGGGATTGTCTTGCCCTTGGTCGACACGGAGCCAGGAGGGGAGAATCATATGGGAATTCAGGAGATCAGTCCCGGAGTCGTCGTACGCCGGATCTGGGAGATCTACGGCGACCACATCGGCGTGCTCGTCGGGACCGCGATTGTCTTGTTCGCGGTGCAGGCCGTCATCGCGTTGCTGCTTTCTGGGGCGCTCCTCTCAGCCACCCGCATCCTGGCCGGCATCAGGGCGTCGGGGCATCCCGCCGACGGTCAGGCGAACGTCTTGACGAACGCGAGCCGGGCTCTGCGATCGTGCGTGAGCTGCACGTTCGCGACGCCGACCGCTTGCACGATTCCCCGGTGCACTTCTACGACCGCCGTCATGCGGGGATTGGCCGCGAGATACCAGTCCTCACCCCCGGCATGGATCGCCACGCCCAGGTGGAGCCGCTTCGCGGCTGCGGCATGGAGCGTCGCGCCGCCGCGCAGGCCTCGGAACGCGTAGAGCGGGTCAGCACTCAGGGCCAGCACGACGCGTCCTTGCACGCGCTTGCGTTGGGCGCTCGACAGGATCTGAAGCAGCGCTTTGGAGGCGAAGCCGACGCGGACGCCATTCGGCGTCAGGCAGAAGACGTCTCCATTGCGATCCGCGCGCTTGCGGCTTTCGGGGAACCGATGCCGGGCCTGCGCACGGGTCATCCCGATCGACACCAGTCCAAGTGTGCCGCCGCTCAGCCGACCGGTAGCGAGGGGACAGCCGCGTGTGGGCACCGGACCGGTCACCCCCGCCGGGAGCACGACGTAACTGATCGTGGCGGTCGCGGATTGTCCATCCTTGCTGGTGGCGGTGACGCTGTAGCTGTGCGCGCCGGCGGTCATCGTGTTGATTGACCCGAAGAAGCTGCCGGTGCTGCCGTTCGAGTCCCTGCACGAGCTGAGCCCCGGCGCGCTGGGCGCGTCGACGCAGGAGAAGCTCGTCGCCACCTGCTGGTCCAGGTTGTAGGTCTGCTGGCCGGCGGGGGCCGTGATCTGGACGCTCGGCGGCGCGACCGAGAACACGGACACGGTGTTGTCATTCTCGTCGGCGCTTGCCAGCAACCCACCGTTCGGACTGAACGCAACTGCGTTCGGGGCGCTGCCGGTGGCGATCGGTGAGCCGGTGACCGCGGTCAGCGCACCGCTCGGTGAAACCGAGAACACCGAGGCGGTGTTGTCGCCCTGATTGGCGGTCGTCAGCAGCCCCCCGGTCGGACTGAACGCGGCCCAGGTCGGGTTGGTGCCGGTGGGAAACGGCGAGCCTTGAATCAGGGTCAAGGCAGGGGTCAGCGCCGGGTCCAGCCCGCCCACCGACGACACCGCGTACATCCAGACCGTGTTGTCGTCGTAGCTCGCGCTCGCCAGCAGCCCCCCGTTCGGACTGAACATGGCCACGTCCGGGGTACCGCCGGAAGGATACGGGGAGTTCGGCAACGGAGCCAACGTGCCGGCCGAAGAGACCGAGAACACCGATACCGTGCCGTCGGCGCTGTTGGCGGTCGCGAGCAGCCCGCCGCCGGGACTGAACTGCACCGAGTCCGGGCCTGCACCGGTGGTGAACGGCGAGCCGCCCACCTCGGTCAGAGCGCCGGTCGGTGAGACCGCGAACACCGACACCGTGCCGTCGTCGAAGTTGGCGGTCGCCAGCAGCCCGCCGTTGGGGCTGAACGCGGCCCAGGTCGGGCCAGCACCGGTGGCATACGGAGAGCCGGTGACCGGAGTCAGGGCGCCGGTCGACGAAACCGAGAACACCGACACCGTGCCGTCGCCATTGTTGGCCGTCGCCAGCAGCCCGCCGCCGGGACTGAAGGCGATCGAGTTCGGGCTGCTGCCCGTGGCTACGGGAGGGCCGGCGACCGGGGTCAGGGCGCCGCTCGATGAGGCCGAGAACAGCGATATCGTGGCGTCGGCGCTGTTGGTGGCAGCGAGCAGCCCACCGGAGGGGCTGAATGCAACCGCGCTCGGAGAGTTGCCGGTGGAAAACGGGGAGCCCGCGACCGCGGTGAACGGCGCTGCCGCCAGCGCGCTCGAAGCGCCGAGCAGACAACACACACCGATTAGCGCGCCGACCAGAGCAGCACGAGCGTTCATTCAGAACATCCGGGGTCGCGAGCCCGTCGCGCCGGGCGCTACGGTACCACCCTGTCTATCGGCAGCAACCCGGCACAACACAACCCCCAGCCACCCAAACCCAAACCCCGAAGCTCGCGTGCTCCGGCGCGAGCGTTAGGGGTTGTCGACCCCGTGTCGAGAAGATAAACTCGCGCCGCCCTGACCGTCGACCAGGGAAAGGAAGTAGCCCGCTCGGGCGCCAACAGTGCTGCACCTGCGCGTGTTTGGAGACTCCCGGGCGATGGCCATGGCCGCCGAGCAGCTCGGCGCGCTCCCGGGCATCAGGCACGTCATTCGCGCGGACGCTGGTCACGACGGGATGGTTCTCGTAACTGCCGATGTGCGGGCCGACACCGCCGACGTCGCGCTCGACACGCTGACGCGCCTGAGCGTCGCCCCGGAGGACGTCGCCCTCGTCCGACTCGAGCGCATCGCTCCGTCTGCGAGCGAGGCGGAGCCGCTGGCGCTGGTGTGGTCGGACCTACTCGGACAGGCACGCGTCAACACCGGCACTGCCGTGCGCTACCTCGTGTTCATGGCCGTGGCGGGCTTGATCGCCGCGTTCGGAGTGATCAACCAGGACCAGATCCTGATCGTCGGCGCGATGGCCGTGAGCCCGGATCTGCTGCCGATCACCGCGGCCTGCACCGGCCTGGTGGTCAGGAGCGCTCGCCTGGTCATGCGGGGCCTGGGGTCGCTCGCGGCGGGTCTGGGCGTGGCGGGTCTGACGGCGTTTGCGGTCGCCGGGATGCTGAACCTGTTCGGCGGGCTGCCCAACGACTTCAGCTTGCAGCCTCAGAGCATCGTGTCCCAGACGCACGTCAACGCGGAGACGACGCTCGTCGCCCTGGCCGCCGGCGTCGCCGGGATGATGGCTCTGGAGACACGCGCCAGTGCGGCGGTCGGAGTCGCGATCTCGGTCACCACGATCCCCGCCTCGGCCTACCTCGGGGTCGCCGCCGGAGTCGGCGAGTTGTCCAACTCGCTTGCGGCGCTGGGGGTGCTCGGCGCCAACGTCGCGATGATGCTGCTCGGCGGGTCGTTGACGCTGGTTATCCAGCGAGCCGCGGTCGCTCGGAGCCGCGACGCCTCGGCGTGATGACCCAGATCCGCCGGCTTGACACCGACGAACTGCTCAGGCTTCATCACGACAAGGCGGACGGTGCGATTCAGGAGGAGCTGGTGCGGCGGTTCGAGCCGCTGGCACGCAAACTGGCCCTGCGCTATGCAGCCAAAGGCGAGCCACTGGAGGACCTGGTTCAGGTGGCGAGGCTCGGGTTGCTGAAAGCGATCATCAAGTTCGACCCGGAACGCGGGTTTGCGTTCTCGAGCTACGCGACGCCGACGATCCTCGGCGAGCTCAAGCGTCATTTCAGGGACAGCGCGTGGGCCCTGCACGTGCCGCGCGGGGTCAAGGAGCGCGCCCTCGAGTTGGCCGGAGCGACCCAGGAGCTGTCCTCGCGACTCGGCCGCTCTCCGTCGGTCGGTGAGCTCGCCGAAGCTCTCGGCATCAGCGAGGAGCAGACCCTCGATGCGCTCGAGGCCTACCACGCGCGCTACGCGACGCCGCTGGACGGCAGCCCGGACGAAGACGACCAGCTCGGAGGGCCGCGTGCACAGATGCTCGGCTCCGAGGACGAGCAGCTTGAGCTGACCGAGTACCTGGCGGTGATCGCCCAAGGCGTCGACGGGTTGCCGGAGGCTGATCGGATGGTCCTCTACCTGAGGTTTGCGCGCGACCTGACCCAGGCGGAGATCGCGCAGCGAATGGGGGTGTCTCAGATGCAGGTCTCGCGCCTGCTGCGCGCCGCGATAACCAAGATCCGCATCGTCAGCGGCGAGCAACGCGACCCGGGTGACGAGCCAACCGCCGAGGACGCTCGGTAGCCGGCGGCGGACCTGA